>Ga0115004_10002126_pt1 | contig 16354 bp, 15 predicted proteins | sample ArcticOcean_MG_C_10_FD_88737 | JGI IMG/M metagenome (GOLD analysis project Ga0115004, IMG submission 88737) | Marine microbial communities from western Arctic Ocean - ArcticOcean_MG_CB11_90 | ecosystem: Environmental > Aquatic > Marine > Oceanic | place: Arctic Ocean: Canada Basin | collected...
AACATCGCAAGCGCTGGCGCGGAAATCACGAGCCCATTCGCGGATTGCGATAATCCAATCGATTGAGCGTATAACGGTAAAGCCGGTAATAACACTCCAACGCCTACGAATAGAATGAACTGATGAGAAAGGAGTAAGCCTTTAGCTAAAAGTTATTGCGACATCTTCCCTTGTGGGAGACCAAAGAAGGTAGAAGTGCTTATTAGTTTGCTATTATTATAATATTAGTATTAATAAGTTTTAATGTAATATAGCTGAAGATTTGGTCGAGATGTTAAGAGATTCTGCATATGTGCTGGTCTTGTAAGACTGATGAAAGAAGAAGAAAAATATCTAAAATCGAATACGATGAGATAACGAGAATAAAGATATAAAAATCTATATCAGCCGTCATTATATAAAAATAATATCCAAATTCGTAAACGCGCGCCGGTTGATCACAACAACGTACTGAAAATACCACAAACAGAAAATGTTAGCCTTATTAAATCAATCGAACTCTTCGTTCATCATGAACGCTACTAAATCGATCAGATCTTCTGTTAATAAGAATAATAACAATAAGAAGAAGATGATGAGATCGTCTAATCATCATCACGGTCTTCAAATCAATTCCTTATTCAATAATAATAATAATAATAACAACTCAACTAAAAAAAAGCAAACAGTAGTCATCACCGGCGCATCATCCGGTTTAGGCTTATACACGACTAAAGCGTTAGTCGAGACTGGAAACTACGTAGTCATCATGGCATGTAGAAATGTCTCCAAAGCTGAACAAAAAGCGAAAGAGCTCGGGTTCCCTTCTGATTCGTATTCGATCATGGAATGCGAGCTCGCGGATTTAGACTCTGTGAGATCGTTTGGGAAGAAGTTTTTAGCGAGCAAATATGCTTCAAACTTTTCTGCTTTAATTTGCAACGCCGCGTTGTATTTACCAAACGCGACTGTACCGACGTTTACGAAGCAAGGATTCGAAGAGTGCGTCGGCGTGAATCATTTGGCGCACCATTTGTTGGCGTTAATGTTGCTCGAAAAGTTATCAGTGAACGCAACGAAAGAACAAAAAAGGTTAATCATCGTCGGTTCAGTCACTGGTAATACGAACACGTTAGCTGGACAAGTTCCACCGCGAGCAAACTTGGGCGATATGGTTGGCTTGAAAACTGGATTCAGAAATGCGGATCGTAATAAAAACGCTATGATTGACGGTGAACGTTTCATTGGCGCCAAGGCGTATAAGGATTCAAAATTATGCAACATGTTGGACGTGCAAGAGATGGCCAGAAGATATGGTCAATCCACTGGCGTGCAGTTTTCGACAATGTACCCCGGCTGCATTGCCGAATCGGACTTGTTCAGAAACCATACTCCGTTTTTCCAAAACTTATTCCCAATTATTCAAAAGTACGTCACGAAAGGTTATGTCTCTGAAACCGAAGCCGGTTTAAGACTTGCATCTTTAATCATCGATCCGCAATACAGCGAACAAGGCGCGTATTGGTCCTGGAAAGGTGGCGGCGATCAGCTCATGGATAACTATTGGGACTCCGGGAACAGAGAGATTGCGTTTAATAACAAGCCTTCAAAGGAAGGGAGAGATATGAAAAAAGCCGCGGCTGTGTTTGATTATTCATCCGCACTCGTCGATTTCAAACCGTCGGCGACTATGAAGAGCAAAGAAATGGTCCCAGCTTCAGTCGCTTAAAAAAATCTTTGATTAAATATTATAAGTGATAATAATAAGAAGAGGAAGAATGAAGAAAAATCCGCACGCTAATTTTAAAACATCAACACACAGAAACAAAACAAAACAAATCAAAAAAAAAGAACGTTTGTAAGCATGAGACAACAACAATGATATATATTAAAAGTTTATCATTAATAAAATAACAACATACATACCCGTACCCATACATGCTTAGTAGTGTGATAAAAAATGTACATAATTGTAGTACCGTACATAAATTATTGTAATAAAATTTCTCTCAAAATTCCTTCGTTTAAACCGAACGGTTCTTCTACTTTTTTTTCATGCTTCCAAATTCTACAGATCCATTTATCTTCTGGACCTAAAACTTCCAAGCCTTCGTGTTCCACGCGCTCATCAAATTCGCCGGCTTCCGTCGCAGGAAAAAAGAGCAAAGCGCTCCCCTTTTTTGGCAATACTTTCAAAGGCCCGAGTCTATTGAAAACAGTTTCGCCGCCTCCACTTTTTGTTTGATCGTTGAGATATACTAATAAAGTAGCTAAAGTTTGACCACCTCTATCGGCGTCTTCTACATCCGCACCTCGGTTTGCATCGAAGTGCGCAGCTAGGCGTTGCCCTGGTTCGTATCTAATACAAGTAGGCGCCTCAAAAGTCGTCGCGTTAGCGCCAATTAACAACTTCTCCGTCTTTCTAATCAACTGTTTCTCGCCTTCCGAGGAACCGCTCAAGACACAACTCGAAGACGTGCGCATTTCTTGCAACTCTTTTTCCTTTTTCTGCTTCTCAAACAACGAAAGAAGGACTGCGCAGCCGAGCGCGAATGAATAACTAAAAGCGCCTCTCAGAAGAATAGGAACTCCAAACTCGCCTTGGAATTGCGAACCGTAAAGCACGTTTATAATCGCGAACCAAAACGCCGGTCCTCTTGCTGCTAATTCTATTTGCGTCTTGAAATCATTCGTCCATCCAGCGTATGCTATTGGAGACCGTTTCAGCTTTTCAGATTTCAAAGCTGCTTGAATTATAGAATCACATTCATCTGATGTTAAATAATCATCGATTATGAATATATTAGGTGATTTGTGAATTTGCCGTAGATTCTCGTAATATCTATCGATTGGAACATGTCTATCGAGTTGAGCCGTCGTGTTGAGCGTTTTCGTATTCATATTCGTGTTGAAGTTATATCCAGAATTTCTGACTTCAACTGCTGAAAGATTCCGTTTTCTATGATTGCGAGAAGAAGATGAACGAGAAGAAGAAGAAGAAGAAGAGGTTCCGAGAGATGATAATGCTCTTCTCGTTCTCCATTCGTGTCTTTGTATCGTTATCCGATGATGATGATGATGAGAGGACGACGACGATACATTTTCGATGATGGTCATGTTGATATAAGTGAATAAAATGTAAAGTTCGAATAACAGAAACAGTGCGAGTCGTGTGAGTCGTCTTCGTTGAAACAAATACGAAGACGAAACACTGTATATATATATTATATATTATTGTTATATTATTAAACTAAAATTATTTACAACCGTTCTAAAATTAAACATCGATGACTTTCGTAACTAAGAACCTCGTCATGTGTTGTCTGTGGCCGTTTTTGCGTCTGTAATGTTTCTTCGGTCTGTACTTGAAAATGATAACTTTCTCGTCTTTATAGTTTTCCAAAATAGTCGCCTCTACTCTCGCGCCTTTCACGTACGGTTGACCGAACTTCGCCGAGTCGGACGTACGCGTCGCCAATACTCTCTCAAACGCAATTTTCGCCCCCGGTTCGAGACCTGGTAACGAGTGGCACTCGTAATATCTGCCTTCGGAGACAAATTGTTGCGACCCGCCGACTTCGATGATTGCGTCCCAGGTTGGTTTTTCGCCAGTCGATGGAGGCGTTTGGAAACCGATTTGATTAATCGATGACGCCGTCGATGAGACCGTGACAGTTGATACTCTTTTTTGTTGAACTGAATAAAGAAGAGATGATGATGTAAGTAAAGTATATTTAATAAAAAGGCAAGCGCCGTTTTGATTTAACAACACCAATAAAAGAACCGAGAGAGAGAAGAGAGAGTTTGGATAAAACCTTTCGAGTCGCCATCACGGCTAAAAATTGATTTCGACTCGCGTATGAGACACATACGCGACAGTCAAAAGAACACTAACATGCGATGCACGTGTTCAAAAATAACGTTATTATTCATTTTTGATAGTATCATGGACATTGAAGACGTCTTTACTCGACTCCCACGCGCCGTCGCATTTCGTTTTCTCTTCAAACAAATTTAGCGCCTCTTTTTGTGTTCTCAATTTCGCGCTCGCGGAAAACGCGCTATATGTGTAGGACATAATTCACGAATAACGAACCTCTTCTATTTGACGCAGTCGTTGGGACTGATGTCGATACCATTGCTGATCGCATTGAGAATGCCATTTTCGTAATAACTATAGTTCTTTATTATTATTATTATTATGTAAACGCGACGACGACGCAAACAAAAAAATGTGTGACGATGCTTGGAAACCTCAACAACCTACAACTGACAACTACAACTTTTTATAACTTTTTAGTTTTTAGCTTTCTACTTTTTGAGTACTTGATTATTCCTACATGACATTACTACTACTATAAACTATTGGTACGCTTAAGATAGACACGCCGCGTATACTTGTAAATACGCATCCGCGGCTTCGCTCACCGTCGTTACTCTGATATTATTTTGGTATTCCTCGAATCTCGCGACGACTTCGTCTAATAGACGCGGTATTTCCTCCGGTTTATTATAACTTCTACCACCAGCTTTGACTAGTTCTGCGTGACCACTGCCTGATTGGTATACCGTAGGCATGCCTGATGCCAAAGCTTCGACGAGCGCGTTTGAACATGGTTCTAAATACGAAGCGGCGAGGAATATATCGTGTTCGCGCAACATCGGCGCCAACTTCTCGGACGTCACCGGAGGCAAAACCTTGATATTTCTAAACGTCATCCCGTCCGGAACGTTACCGGAGAAGAAAAACTCATATTTCATGAAATCTAAATTATCATCGAGCCATTTGAACGTCTTAAATCCTTTGCGTTCACCGGCGGACCATGAACTGGCCATGATTTTCGTCTTTCTCAACCTCGAAAAAGGCGCTCGTCCTCTGTTATGAAATATCGTGTCGTCCACGGCGTTATTCACGATTTGCAAATAGCCTTTCGGGGAATACCCGAGCATTTTGTTCATATCAAACGACCATTTGGACTGAAATATCGAAGCGCACGCGAACTCGTTATTGATCCAATACACTCGATCGTCCTCTCTCGCCCTGTACGGTAAACTCGCCTCTTTCCTCGGGTCGCGATTATACCTCGCCGAATAATACGGCCCATCTAACCTATGCACTAACTTCAACTTCTTCCCAGATTTCAAAAACGCTTCTCTGAACGGATCAACCTTAAATGTCACCGCGTTTGCCATATAAATCTTCACCCCTTGTTGTATCGCGTTCTCGACGACTTTGATTTTCCTCCTTCTAAACTCTTTCACTAAGGCCATCAAGAACTGATTGCCGCCACCCCACGGCGGTTTCCTAAACACGTGGAATATCCCAATCGCTTTCACGCCATACGTCTTATCCGATTCCTCGTGCTCATTCACGTACTTATCATTACCATTATCAGCGTTCGCCTTTCTCCCGATCCCGTCGTATAACTCGTTCTGTCCTTCAGTGGCATTCAAAAACCTTAAATCGGAGTCATCGCTCGCGCCATCGAAATATACTCGTCTCTTCGTAAACCCTGGTTGCCACTCGTTCTCTTTCCCTATTAAATGCGTCAACTGTTTCTCTCTGTAAGATAATGCTTCGTTCTCACTGCCAAAGAAATGTCTGAAATTCCCGATTCGGTCTCTTCCTCGCGCTCTTTCTCCATTTCCCGATGCGTCTTTTACGGTCGCGATTGGCTGTCGATCGTTCGTCGTAATAACGAATACGCCGACTACGAGTAAGAACAGTGCGAACGAATGCGATCTCTTCTGTTGCTTTTTCGAAAATTTCATTCTCAACGCGCTCTTTTCGATCGTTTTCAAGCGCGTCTATTTATGTTAAACTATTATTATGAGCTACTTGCTGTCGCTTCAAAAAACAAAGTCAAGTCAAACAACGAAAACAGGTAAACAACTCTGCGCGACAGAAGAAAAATATCGCTTCTAAACATTAATTAATTAATCAATTAAATCGAATTGAGACGGAAAAGAATAGTAAATAAATAAATGTCGATGATAACGAAGAAACAAAAGATCGTTGATGAAGATGAAGATGTACAGAGTCCATTAGCGTTGTTATTCACTGAACAGTGGAGAGGGATATTCGAAACGCATATCGTACCTAAACTGAGACCAAGATCTGAGTTAAAGTTTTTGAAGATGGCGTTTAGGAACGCTCGCGATGCTGTTAGAAGGGCAGAAATTGAAGTGGAAGAGAAGTTTAATATTTCAGAGTTTACTTCTATATCACAAATAGAGTTCGCTTGGGATAATTGTCCATGGGGTGAAAATGGATGTCAACGCACTCAGGAATGGTTCATCTGGAGAGTTGCTGAAATGAACAAACTCGAATATCTCGCTTGGTTACGAGAAGTGAAGAATTGTGATTGGACTTATGACACGATCAATGAGGCAGCATTCCTAGGAAATCTTGCCATGGTCAAGTATTGCGTTGAAAATGGATGTACGATGGATTCGTGTGCGTGTACGTTCGCTGCCGGAGGTCACTTGGACGTTTTGAAATACTTACACGAACACGACTGTCCTTGGGATTGGCGTGCTTGTGTTTTCGCTCACAAAGACAACCACGTCGATTGCTTAAACTACTTAATTGAACAAAAATGTCCAGAATGGGAAAGGTTCGACTCAACACATGCAGATTACGATCCATATTATCATTTTGATTCTGACGAAGATGAAGAGGAGTAGGAACAATACGATTCAGAGTCATCATAGAGCGTGTTGAGCATGTTTAGGTATTTTCGAGAGTATACTTCTATATCACAAATGGAGTTCGCTTGGGATAATTATCATTGGGGTGAGGGATGGGATGGCACTCAGGAATATTTCTGCTCAAGAGTTACTCTAATGAACAAACTCGAATATCTCGTTTGGGTGCGAGAAGTGAAGAAGAATTGTGATTGGGATGAAAGGACGATCAATCAGGCAGCATATCAATGTAATCTTGCAATGGTGAAGTATTGCGTCGAGAATGGATGTCCTATGGATGCGGATGCGTGTTATTGCGCTGCCCGAGAAGGTCACTTGGACGTTCTGAAATACTTACACTAAAACGACTGTCCTTGGAATTCGGACGCTTGTTTTGGCGCTCACGCAAACAACCGAATCGATTGCTTGAACTACTTAATAGAACAAAAATGTCCAGGATTCGAAGAATACATCCAATAATAATAGTAAGGTACGAACAAATGCAATACATCCAACTCCTCTGTTCAAATCTTTCTCTCTCTCTTTTGTCTCTCGCTCGTTAAATCGCTCACATGTCACTTCAAAAAACAAAGTCAGCTGATAAAAGGCATAGGGCACTAAAACAAAAAAACGAATTTCAGTGCTGACATGATTTGGAATTCCATTATTTACGCGGTATATCTAAAAATCATTACGCCGTAACATCACACATACGTTTAAAAGAAGTAATAATCGGTCAGATAATGACCTCGAAATCGACGATATTTTCAACCAGAGTGCAAGCTAACCTAACTTCGTCGAATGGAAGAAGAAAAAAAGGACCCAGTCAAGTTTTCATGAGCACTCTTCTTCGCGTTTCGAACATCAGTCCAGGCAAGATCGATGAGGATGGTCGTTACGAAAACGAGGTAAACAAAAACAGGACGAATGTGCGAACGAGAGCGAAAAAGAACGAAGAGGAAAAGCAGGAGGAGGGAGAGGAAAAGTTTGTGGACATAAACTCGATGGTCGCAGATAGGTTTGGACCGGATAAGATGTTATTGCTCGGATTTACGCCAACCGAGTTCGAGAAAATTAGGAAGATGATGGATAGGATTGGGGCAGATTTCGTAGAGTTAGTCGTAGTGTCGAAGGAGATTTACGAGCGGTGTACGCTCGAACAGGCGCTACAATCGCACGATGAGGAGGACGGTGATAGTAAGAAGAACGTGTTTAGTGCGAGTGGAGTGTCGTCGTGTAAGATTGTGATAATGTCAGGGATGATTGGAGCCGAGGTTGTTGAGGTTATCGATGCGTTTAAAGAGATCGACGGGATTGGAGCGATGCCGGCTTTCGCTTGCGCGGTTCCTACTTCGTGGAAGAAGCCGTTGAAGCAAACGATTGATGAGATTAGTGGAGACCACGAGTCGATGATGATGAAATCGAATGCGAGATGATTATTACTATTATTGTTACTATTATTATTACTAAGTATTGTTATATATTATTAAAACTTCTTCTTCTTCTTGTTGTTGTTACTATTGTTGTTGATTTTATACGCTACTGGATTTGGGGGACGATCGACGTAATAACCGAGACCTTTCTTTCCTTTGGCAAAAAAGTAACCAACTTTAGCCCCTGAAAACTTCTTCGATGAGAGAAACGTTTTGTCCATTGTTGTTGCTGCGTTATCATCGCCTTTGATTTTCTCTTTTCTTTCGATAATGAGCTTTTTTTTATTTGGTTTCTTTTCGGCTGCGGCGGTATGAACTTTTCTGTTTTGAATTTCTTCATCATCAGGTCCACAACGCAAGTTATTCCTCATCGCAGGGTTTTTCATTTCTTCGCGTTTTTTTCGCCCCGCGCCGATTTTAGTCCCGCCATCTTGTTGTTCCCACCACGCTGGCGCCTTTTTCTTCATCTCACCAATCGAAGGTTTATTCTGTGGAACAGTGAACTCATCGTCAGCCGCGTCGTCTTTGTCTTCCCTTTCTTCTTTCCTCTTAATACGTTCTTTTTTCGATTCGTCTTTATTAGAATTGTTTTTCGCTGCGGGTTCATCGACGTCGTCGTCGTCGTCGTCGTTCATATTCTCTTTTTCTTCGTCATCGTCGCTTCCTTCTCCGTGTTCATCTATCGCGACATCTCCTGTTCCATACTTGTCCCTAAAGTTATTTTCCAATTCTGGTAAGGACTCGGCCGCTTTTGCCAATATTTTCAAGTTTGGATCAACAAACTGTTCCGCAATTTGCAAGAGCTCTATTAAGTCTTTCGCCAACGGCGCAAATTTTCTCGTGAAGAAGCTCAACGCCGAACCGACTTTTTCGTTTCTCCCGGCTCGACCAATTCGGTGTTGATATTGCTCGATACTTCCTGGAAAATCCCAGTTTACGACACATTCCAAGCCAGCAACGTCTAAACCGCGTCCGGCAACATCCGTTGCGACTAAAACTGGCGTCTTACCGGCTTTGAAATCTTTCAACGCCAACTCGCGCTTATCTTGTCGCATTTCACCGTGTAACGTGGAGACTTTTTCACCATTTTTCACGAGAAGATCCTTCACGAACTGCACTGTTTTAATTCTATTCGTAAAGACTAAAAGGCGAGAACGCGCGCGACCGTCATCTTTGCGTATCTTTTCGACATACTTCATCAACTTCCGCGATTTCTTATGCTCGGCGCAGACGTGCACGGTTTGGATAACTTTCGACGCGCGTTGAACGAGCTCTTCTTTACCTTTTTCTGCGTTATCGTTAGTTACATCAATTGCTTTAGAATCGAGCGTAACTTTTTCGTACTCCTTTCTTAACCATTTCTGTGCAATTACTTTTACTTTCGCTGGAAACGTTGCGGAAAAAAGAGCCGTTTGTCTATCCGCTACTGGAAGATTTTCGTGAAGTTGTTCGAGTTGTGGCTCAAAACCCAACGCGAGCATTCGATCGGCTTCGTCCAAAATGAATATTTTACACGACCCTAATCTATTCTCGCTCGCCGGGATGATAATGTTTGATTTTCCATCGTCGCTTCGTTTTGTTCCACCTTTATTGAAACACACGGATGCGCATAAACGCCCGGGCGTACCTACGACTAAAACGCCCAACTTTGTTGGCGCTAACAAATTCTCCTCCTGTTCCTGCTGATTCGTACCGCCAACCATACAGACTAATTTCACTGGTGCGGCTCGTTTCAACTTATTTCCAACTGCCGCGATTTGCTGTGCGAGCTCTCTCGTCGGCGCTACGATTAAACCATCTATGACGTTCTTCCTACTTGCTACATTACTAAAATTCGGATTACCGCTAAGCGCCGTAGCTTGCGCGGCCAAACTCGCCGAAACTCGAATAACAACATCAAACGCGGGCAGCAAAAACGCTAAAGTCTTCCCACTCCCAGGCGCTGCAACTGCCAAACAATCCTTCGCTTGACACAAAACGTTCCAAGACGCTCGTTGTATTGGCGCAATCTTACGATGTCCAATCGTCTTCATCGCGTCCACGAAATACTCTGGAATTTTATCGAGTACATTCATGGCATCATTATCAGAACTAACGCGCGGTTTCTTCCTCTCACATTCCTCATTCCATTCATCATCGTCTTCGTCCTCATCCTCATCCGAACTACCGCCGTCATTTTTTTTTTCATCTTCATCATCTTCCTCGGAGCCGCCAGAATGATCATCAAAATCACTTTTCACTTTCGATGCGCTCAACATCTTAACCTTCTTCCTCATCGATTTCGCTGCTTGGCGTTCTCTCTCTTGCTTCCTCTTCTTCATCCTTCGATCGGCTTCGACTGTCGCGTCTTCCTCGGCGAGCACTGGCGGTAAAGGCGGCGCGAAGTTACACATCCCAATCGTGTTCCTGTTTCTCCCCCGGGTCTTCCGGTTCCTTCTGGCAGAGCCTTCGGCTTTTTGGTTCATCGAGTGTAAGCGCTTCGCCGTGCGTTTCGAAGCCTTCCTGGCCAAGAAGTCTACGGTCATCGCTCTTTGTGTTATTGCTTTCGCGGTTTATTTTACGCAACGGATGTATGTTCGCGCTTGGGTTGAGTTAATTACTTTTTGATTTTGATTGTATGCGTGATTTTTATTACTACTAAGTCTTCCTTCACTTCCTCTTCTTCGTCTTCTTTCGTTGCGCTCACTTTTTCTTACTCGTGATCACTTCGTCTATTACGTGCTCTCTTCTTAGCGCTATGCGCACGGGTCCTCTTCTTCTTCTTTCTCTTGCTCTTCTTCGTCTTCTTTCGTTATGCTCACTTTTTCTTACTCGTGATCGCTTCGTCTATTATATGCTCTCTTCTTAGCGCTATACGTACGGGTCCTCTTCTTCTTCTTTCTCTTGCTCTTCTTGCTCTTCTTTTTTTATTCTCACTTTTTCTCACTCATGATCACTTCGTCTATTATATACTCTCTTCTTAGCGCTATACATACGGGTCCTCTTCCTCTTCCTCTTCTTCTTCTTCCGCGGGGTTGTTTTCGTTGTTTCTGTGACGTTAACGTGCTCTTATTTCTTTTTTCTTCTCTGTTTGATGTTTATGTCTCGCTTCTCTCTCTCTCTCTCTCGCTTTCGACTTACAGAAAGTAATCCGGACAACGTTTCTGAGCCGCCTGTTGTTCGTCGCCTCTTCGAGGAGCGGGGTCGAATTGTAAAAAGTTCTTCTCCATGGTTTCCGAAACTTCCATCATCGCGGCTTGATTCCCACAACGGTAGCAATAGTTTGGCGCCGAGAATATGGTCACCAAAGCCTTATCGTGATGCCATAAAAAGCCTTCCATGACCAACTGATGCGCTCGAGCGATTAAGGTTAAACCGTTGTTATGATTGAATTGTTCAGTAATGTCTTGACCGAACGTATATCCAGCACCTCTTGGGGACATACCCCATCCCGTTCTATCGTCTGGATCGGACCATACTAAATCACACACTGGGCCTTCGTGCGGGACTTCCGCGAACCGGTCGATTTTCCTAACCTGATCGAGCGTATCGATGCTCGGACTTAAGCCTCCGTGCGGGCAAAATATTTGGTTCTCGATGCACGCGGATAAAGGCATGAAATCGAACAAATCCGTAAACGCTTTCCATATCCCAGCGTGACCATACTTTCTCATGCATTCGTCATAAAACCCGTATACTTGCGTGATTTGCCTACTCTCGTGGTTCCCTCTGATTATCGTCACGCGATCCGGAAAGCGTACTTTCAAACAAACGACCAAGGTCACGGTCTCGACTGAATAATACCCGCGATCGACGTAATCTCCAAGGAACAAATAATTCGTGTCCGGTGCATATCCACCCATCTTAAACATCTCCATCATATCGTGGAACTGCCCGTGTATGTCGCCAACGACTGTCACTGGAGATCTCACGTTCGTCACGTTGCTCTCTTCGCTAATCAGCGCCCTGGCGCGATCGCACAGTTTTAACACGTCTTGTTCTGGCAGAAACTGGTGCTTTAAGAGCGTTTGTATCATCGAGTCGTACGTCGCGTACTCATCTAACCCAAGTCTCGCGTTCATTTTTCTCTCTTATGTACTATGTTTATGTTTATATTCTTCGTAATCGTCTCTCCTTCTTAATCTCTTTCTTCCGATTTCGATTTCAGTAATAAAATCTTCGCTCTCGAATCTCTCGAATCTCTCTGAATCGCTCTGAACTTGCGACTGAAATACGTTCAAATCTATGCCAAGCGGTCGCCGTCGTTCGCAGGTTCTCTTTATTAATATGGCCAGCACAATTTGCTCACTCACTCAATCTCAATCTCTCTTCTCACACGGACTAAGGTCCAAAAGAACGGCTTTTGCTGGTCTTCTTTTTCCAAAAACAAAATGCGGGGAGGGAGAAAAGGGACTCGATTTTAAGGGGGGGGTATGTTTAGGGTTTCGTTTTTTACGAGCCAGAAAAAGTTTCTATGTGTTTTAATGATTCGGTCCAACGAAACAAACTCATTTAAAAGAAAGACTCGGAAGGAAAAGAGAGCAGTAGAGAGAGAGCGCGCGTGCTTTTTTTCTGAGACAGTGCATCAGAGACAGAGAACGCGGAAGGGAAGATAGGGACTCGATTGTAAAGGGAACATGTTTAGGGTTTCGTTTTTTTGGAGAGAGAAAAAAAGTTCGCCTATTATTAAAATAACACGCAATAAGCGATTCGGTCAATAGAACAAACTTATTTAAAAGAAAGACTCGAAGATATATATATATATATATACACACATATATATATAGAGAGAGATTTCTGGAACTCATGTCGTCGTCGAGGGCGAGAAGTGGCCGAGGAGCATCAGCGAGCGGTACTGATAAGAAGAAGAGAAAAAAAGATATCCGCCGCCTCGATGATGATGTTGATGTTGATGTTGATGTCGATGTTGAGAGAGATGTCCCGGACCATGTGAGAGATAACGATGATTTCGGGGACGGCGATGCAGATATCTTCGATGATGACGATGATGACGATGATTTAAGTAATAATAAGCGTAAGAAGAACAGAGATGAACGAGAGAGGCAGTCTGAGATTGATGAAGAACGAATGTTAAGGAAAAGGGAGACCGCTGACGAGAAACGAGTGAGATTGGCGAGAGCGTATTTAGAAAAGTTAAGGAGAGAACAAGCTTTAGATGCCAGCGATGATGACGATGATGATGATTTAGGTGGTGGAGATGATGACGATGCGAGTAAGATGGAGAAACGACGATTGAAGAATTTAGATAGCCACGATAGACTCGCGAATAAGTTAGCCGAAGAAGCGAACGAGGCGTCCGGGAGACATTTCAGGGAAATTGCAGATTTAGTGAAACCGACGCCGAGGCCTATTTTAGGAACATATTTTTCGAAGAAAGCACATAAACAATCTGTCACTGGCTTATGCTTAACCGCGGATGATCGCAAAGCGTATTCGGTCTCAAAAGATGGGGCGATTGTAGAGTGGGACGTGGAAACTGGAGCGCGAGAAAGGTTTCCGAGATGTCCGATCATAACAGAAAAAGAAATGCGCGAGAAAGGTGGTGGAGGGCCAATGGCGCCGCCAAAAAGTGGTGCCGGTGTCATTTTGTCCGTCGCATGCGCTGGAGAAAGAAACATTGTAGTCACTGGCGGTAACGATAAACGGATTCACGTTTGGGATACGAGACAGAAGAAAATCGTCACTTCTTTCGCTGGACACAGAGGCGCTGTTACTGGATTGACATTTCGACACAACACCGGTCAATTGTTTTCTTGCTCGGAAGATAGAACTTTGAAAATTTGGTCCGTCGATGATATGGCGTATATAGATACGCTCTTTGGACACCAAAGCGAAATAAACGCAATAGACGCGCATAAAAGAGAAAGGTGCGCGACGGTATCTTCGGATAGAACTTTGCGCGCCTGGAAAATTGCCGAAGACTCACAACTCGTATTTAGACCATCTATAAGGGAAGATCGTAAGGATTTTGCAATGGATTGCGTCGCTTCTGTTTCACACGATCATTGGATAACTGGCGCGAGAGACGGCTCCGTTTCCTTATGGAGCGCGAGTAAAAAGAAACCTTTATCGACATTTTCAAACGTCCATGGGTACGATTCGCCAATAGGTTTACCAAAAAATTGGGAAGAAGAGGATGGGGAATTCGTGTTGAGTGATAGAATGACTACGCAGGAGTTTTTGAATCTTTCGTTGAAAGATAATGGCGGTAGCGGCTATTTAGCGAGTTCGGTAGTTTCAGCCGCCGTCGGTAGAGGGACAAATTTATGCGCCACCGGTGCCGGTGATGGAACTATTCGCTTATGGAAAGCCACTCCTGGAGAGAAAGATACGTCTTTAGAGCCGAAGCATTCGTTGCCACAGCGTGGATTCGTCAATGGTTTAGCAATTGCATCTTCGGGGAAGTTTTTACTCGCGGGAGTTGGACAAGAACCGCGCTTAGGCAGATGGGCGCGAGATGGAGGCGCGAAAAATGGAGTCGTCATGCACAGACTCGATCACGTATTTGAAGACGAAAGTAGTGACGACGATGATGATTTTGATGAACCTGATAGTGATGACGAAGACGACGACCGCGACGAGGAAGATGAATAAAATTTGTTGAAATAATGACGAAAAGAAGTTTTAAAATAGGAGAGTAAATTTTTGTTGTTTGAATATAAGTATCTCTTCCGTGATCAAAAAATCTTGTTTGTTGTCTGTCTGTTTATGATTTGTATGTATGTATATTCTATAGTACCGTAATTTATATACTTAGTTCAGTAAAGTTTACGCGTGATCGACCCACGTCCAAGGCTCGTCCGAATTGGCATAACCGTCTAAAAATTTAGTCCCCTTGCACGTGAATCTTTCAAAAGGGCACAACAATCGCGGCTTCGCCAGCGTCGCTTCGTATTCTTTCATATGATCGAACCATTCCTTCGCATAATCAGTCTCGCGATAATCCGGAAACCACGGACCGCCTTCCGTGTAATGAATCGCCTTTGGCTTACGATCGCCTTCGTACGGCTTATACCACTCGACGAGAAAATTCCACTCGTAATCAATCTTCCCAATTAACGAATCATCCGTAATCCACGAAAATCTATGCAAAAACGATCCCGGTTCTGCATTGATCATCGACAAATTAACCCCTTGGTTCGCTGGATGCCCACAGTTATACAAAACCATCGACGACCAGTTCTTCCTCGGATACGACTCTTGCGCCTTCCCCGCTAACTTCACGTCAACCGTCGGCTTATAGTCATGCTGCACGCACATAATAGCATACTTATCATCAATCTGATCAATCAATTCCTTGATATCTCCGAGCCATAAGAAATCATCATCGACGAACATTGCCCATCCTTTATAGTTCTGTAAGTACGGTACGAAAAATCTGCAATAAGTGAATTCCGTGGACTGTTTCGGATCCTGCGTGCGCGTGTATATTCCTTGTTTGCGCATTTCCTCTCTCTTCAATGGGATCACCTGTATCGGTACCGTTGCATGCTTCTCCATGGAATACTTTGCGACCTGTTCGTGGTATATTTGTTCGTGCGAGTGATTTTAATCACGGTCAATTCATTGCTCGTAACAAAGCGCCAATCATGATCTAAAACCACTCGAAGTAAACGTTTTGGAAAACATTTTTTTTGATCGAATCAATCAAAAGGCACCTCACGAATCGATCATGGACGAATTAATTCATATCGAACGATTAAAGAACAAAATATATACAGAGAGAGTAAGAGCGAGAGAGAGTACGATATCACGAGCGCGCTTTAAAATAGAATACCTCGAAAGTGATGTCTTCGTGAGAATCGTAGCCGACGTAACACCTGAACGGCATCTCCTTCGTAGCCAACGCATCGCTCTTGCAAGACATTTTCTTTTCTTTTGATGAGAGAGAGAGATTTGTGAAACGTTTGCAGTCAATTTTGTGAACTATTTTCGCAGAAGCGAGAGTGAAAGATTTCCTCGAGCGCTTGTGTGTGTTGAACGAGCGAACGTGAAAAGAAAACAGTAAATGAAGAAATAATTATGATACCGCGATGAGATAATGATAACTAGAAAGTATGAGTACACTACCGCGTTATTTAATGCGCTCGGCGATTTCGTTGAGCATTTGGGAGTTTAAGCGCAAGAAAGCGGTGAACGCTCCGGGGGCTAAAGCGGGGAACATCTCGAGAAGTTCGCGAGCGATTTCGGTCGGTTGAGACGTCGTCGTTCGCGTCGTAGTCGTTGCTGAAACGACGACGACTTTTTCTGAAGCA
>Ga0115004_10002142_pt1 | contig 16305 bp, 15 predicted proteins | sample ArcticOcean_MG_C_10_FD_88737 | JGI IMG/M metagenome (GOLD analysis project Ga0115004, IMG submission 88737) | Marine microbial communities from western Arctic Ocean - ArcticOcean_MG_CB11_90 | ecosystem: Environmental > Aquatic > Marine > Oceanic | place: Arctic Ocean: Canada Basin | collected...
CCCTTTCTTTTTACGCGAGAGGACGCGAAATCAAACGATTTTAAAATTAAGTTTGTAGCAGACATCTCTTGTGACGTAGACGGGCCAGTAGCCTCTACCATACGAGCTTCAACCATTGCAGATCCATTATATGGGTACGACCCGAAATCAGAGTCTGAAGTATCTTATACGTCGGAAAATGCCATTGTTGTAATGGCCGTAGACAATCTGCCTTGTGAATTGCCCATGGATGCCAGCGAAGGTTTTGGGGCATTGTTCTTGGAAAATGTAATTCCTGCTTTTTTCAATGATGATAAAGAGGGTGTTTTAAAGCGCTCAAAAATGACAGCAAACGGAAAATTAACAGCACGTTTTGCCTATTTACAGGACTATATTGATGGGAAAGAATAAATGACGGACGACAGACAATTTTTAATAGACTTGGCAAAAATGCGGATGCCTTTTGGGAAGTATAAAGGAACTTTTTTAATTGATTTACCAGAGCATTATATTGTTTGGTATAAAACCAAAGGTTTTCCTGCAGGAAAATTGGGAAAGCAAATGGGATTGGTCTATGAGCTGCAGTTAAATGGTCTTGAAGAAATGGTCAGGGAGATTAGAAGAAAATTTTAAGCACTATTTCCTATGAAAAGTATTATTTTTTTAAATTCAGGAGTCATCTAACAACAACACCATAGGTAACATGGGAGATGGCTAAAATAGTAAATGTGGTATTCCAATAACTAGGAATTACAAAACACAGCACTCCCAATAGGAGTGCTACCATACTTAAAAAAAGCAAGTTTTTACGTTCTTTATTTCTCGTAAAAAATAAGAGGAGTGCATATAATGTCAAGAAAACAGGCATTAGCAAATCTATAAAACCGTATTTCATAAGGCTTGTTAATAGCAGAAAGACAAAAACGACTGCAATTATAAATTTAAGAAAGAAGCGGATTGTTTTTGAATTCCAAAAACGCTGCTGAAAGCTTCTAGCAGTCCTTAATCCACTAAAAAACAAAGCAAAGGAAGCGAGTACGACAAAAGTAATTGCCAAGGAAATAAAAACGAGCTCTATAATTGCGGGTGATAAAAATCCCAGTGCGTGCCCGTCAATTAAAAAGCTTTCTAAGATGTACTTATAGGCATACCCGAGTATAAAGAAATACCCTCCAATAAGAATACTTGTAAATCCTTTTAAAGTAAAATTAACCTCAAAATTGTCGTGCAGTACTGTTTTTTTTACCATAAGAAGGGAATCTATTTCGTAAAGATACAAAATGAGGAGTATTTTTGTGAAATTGTAAAAGATAAAAATTCAGAAATTAAGATCCTAGGTTTGCGGCAGGCAGTTCCTTTTTATTTCAATTTAAAAAAAATATATGCACTTTAATTTTTTTAAGGCGCTCATTTTTAGAAGGATACTTCTGTTTAAAAATTATTAATAGTTTTTCTAATTGCTACTAAATTGGTTAAAAGTGCTTCTAGCTTGTCTAAGTGTAACATGTTTGCACCGTCACTTTTTGCATTTGAGGGATCAAAATGAGTTTCTATAAACAAGCCATCTATATTATTTACAATTCCCGCTCTCGCAATCGTTTCGATCATCTCTGGTCTTCCACCGGTAACCCCAGCAGTTTGATTTGGTTGCTGTAAGGAATGGGTAACATCTAAAATGGTAGGGGCAAATGCCCGCATTTCAGGAATTCCTCTAAAGTCAACAATCATGTCTTGGTACCCAAACATAGTACCTCTATCGGTAATCCATGCTTTGTGAGACCCTGCATCTTTTACTTTTTGTACCGCATGTTTCATGGCATCAGGACTCATGAATTGCCCTTTTTTCAAGTTGACAACTTTTCCTGTTTTGGCAGCGGCAACTACCAAATCCGTCTGACGCACTAAAAAGGCTGGGATTTGCAATACATCTACATATTCTGCTGCCTTCATAGCATCCGAAACTTCATGGATATCCGTAACTGTAGGTACTCCAAAAGTTTCAGAAACTTTGCGTAAAATCTTCAATGCTTTCTCGTCTCCAATTCCAGTAAAACTATCAATTCTACTTCTATTCGCTTTTTTAAAACTTCCTTTAAAGATATATGGAATTTTTAATTTGTCTGCAATGCCAACTACTTTCTCAGCAATTTTCATTGCCATTTCTTCACTTTCAATAGCACAGGGTCCCGCCAACAGAAAAAAGTTGTTTTCGTTGGTGTGTTTTATATTTGGAATTTCAGATAAAATCATTTGTAAAAATTTTATGCAAAAATACGAAATAAAATTAGCTATATTCAAGCTTTTAAAAATCGAATAATAATGAAAAAAATAGGCCTTATTTTAGTTGCATTGGGATTAATATTTTTTTGTGCAAGCCATAAAAAAATGTCCAGTGTACATTCAAAAACCAAAACAACACAAGTAGTAAAACCTTCTTTTTTTATTGATTCTACAGCGGTTAGAAGACATCTCTATACATTGGCTTCTGATGCTATGGAAGGTAGGAAATCTGGAACAGCGGGGATTGAAAAGGCAGCGAAATATATAGAAAACGAATTTAAAAGAATTGGTTTAACCACTTTCGAAGGGTTGGAAACGTATCGACAAACCTTTAGTTTTAAACCAAGAGGGGGTCCAAAAGAAATTACAAGTGCCAATATTATAGGGGTGTTGGAAGGGAAAAGTAAAAAAGAAGAATATGTAATTATTTCTGCCCATTATGATCATTTAGGGATGCAGAAGCAGGGGGTTGGAGATCTTATTTATAATGGTGCAAATGATGATGCTTCTGGAGTTGCAGGTGTCCTAGCATTGGCATCCCATTTTATGAAAGTGGGGAATGAAAGAACGCTTGTTTTTGTAGCTTTTACTGCTGAGGAAATGGGTTTAATGGGTTCTACGCATTTTGGAAAGGGAATTGATGCTTCAAAATTTATTGCAGGAATCAATTTAGAAATGATCGGGAAAATTTCAGGTTTTGGTCCAAATACCGCATGGTTATCGGGTTTTGAACGTTCTAATTTTGGAAAGATTATTCAAAAAAACTTAAAAGGAACTGGATATCAGTTGTTTCCAGATCCGTATAAAAAATTTAATTTATTTTTCAGATCAGACAATGCTTCACTGGCAAGATTAGGGGTTCCTTCTCACACTTTTTCCACGACGCCAATTGACATAGATCTTCATTATCATCAGGTGTCGGACACTCCAGAAACCTTAAACATGACGGTGATTACGCAAACAATACAAGCGGTTGCAATTGGTACAGAAAGTATTATCAATGGAAAAGACACCCCTACAAGAGTGGTGTTGCAAGACGGAATAGGGCAATAGTCAGAGGCTGCCTTTTGGATCTTGTTTTTTATACCACATCTTAGGGGCATAGATTCTGTATGTTGAGCAAAGCTTTTGTATTTTTGTGTTTCTAAAATTTTGTTACATGAACATTCATTTTATTGCCATCGGGGGAAGTGCGATGCACAACCTTGCTATTGCATTACATCAAAAGGGATATCAAATCGCTGGAAGCGATGATGCTATTCACAATCCTTCTAAAGCGAGATTGGAAAAATACGGATTGTTGCCTGCGGAATTTGGTTGGTTTCCTGAAAAAATAACGGCTAATTTAGACGTAATAATTTTAGGAATGCATGCAAAAAAAGACAATATAGAATTGTTGAAAGCGCAGGCATTGGGGCTTAAAATCTATTCATATCCGGAGTTTTTATATGAGCAGTCTAAGGATAAAACACGCGTGGTAATTGGTGGTTCTCATGGTAAGACGTCCATAACCTCAATGATTCTGCACGTTTTAAGGTATCATGACAAAGAAGTGGATTATATGGTAGGTGCCCAATTGGAAGGTTTTGAAACCATGGTGCATTTGACAGAGGAAAATGATTTTATTGTTTTAGAAGGAGATGAGTATTTGAGTTCGCCAATAGACATGCGTCCTAAGTTTCACTTATACAAACCAAATATTGCCTTGTTAAGCGGAATTGCATGGGATCATATTAATGTGTTTCCAACTTTTGAAAATTATACAGCTCAATTTAGGATTTTTACAGATTCCATGATTCCGGGCGGAAGTATGGTGTATAACGAGGGAGATGCAATTGTAAAAGAAGTCGTAGAGTCTTCGGTAAATCAGATTAAAAAGTACCCGTATCAAATTCCAAATCATTTTATAGAAAACGGAATCACCTATTTAGAAACAAAAGAAGGAGATTTGCCTTTAGAAATTTTTGGAAATCACAATTTAGAAAACTTGGCAGGTGCAAAATGGATTTGTCAACATATGGGGGTAGATGAAGACTATTTTTACGAGGCAATTGCCAACTTTAAGGGAGCAAGCAAGCGCTTGGAGAAGATCGCAGAAAATAATACGACGGTAATTTTTAAGGATTTTGCGCACAGTCCAAGTAAAGTCTTGGCAACCACAAACGCGGTTAAAAAACAATATACAGAGAGAACGGTTTTAGCCTGTTTAGAGTTGCATACCTATTCCAGTTTAAATGCAGCATTTTTAGCGGAGTACAAAGGGGCTTTAGATGCTGCAGATATAGCAGTAGTGTTTTACTCACCGCATGCTGTAAAAATTAAGCAATTAGAAGAAGTCACTGAATCTCAAATTGCAAATGCATTTGAAAGAGAGGACTTAATTATTTATACAAGTCCACAAGAATTTCAAGAATTTTTATTCCGTCAGAATTTAGAGAATACGGCGCTTGTATTAATGAGCTCTGGTAATTATGGTGGGTTGAATTTTGAAGCGCTAAAAACAATGCTTTAGGTTTTTCTAATAGTTAGTTGAATTGGTTTCTTTCTCTTAATAGAAGTATAATCTAATTTTGTTTCAACTTATTTTCTGTCTTTTTTTACAGAGATCGGCAAGTATTTGCAGCAAAAAGGAGCATTTATTTACAGTTTATTTTTAAAAATTTTGGAGACCGTTGCAATCATTTTTTCGTTTTCTGAATAGGTGATTTGATAACAATTTAAGCCATCAAACCATTCTAAAAATAGTTGTGCATTTTCTTTTATTGGTGATAGCCAAGAATCTGGTACTAATTTAATAAAAGCAGTCATTTTGGATATTTTATCGAATTTTAAATCACTGTTTTTTTCATATTTAATAAAGACTACATCTTTGCAAGGTAAATGAGAGATAAAGTCTGCGTTGTTTGGTTGCAAGTACCTAACAATTTTATTTAATCCTTTAAAGTGATATTCTGCGGAATGTGCTAGCTGAGGGTAGAGTGGTAGTAAGGTTTCTAAACTATTTTTTTTAATAGAGATGGCAGCAGGGAAACTATAGACCTCTTGGGTCTTAGATGCTACAGGTACAAAATCATCTGCTAAGCAGGCAAACCCATTTGCCTGCAGTAATGCTAAGGAAGTACTTTTTCCGTTTCCAGAATCTCCTAAAAATAGCACCGCTTTTTTTCCATTAGAAACTGCGGAGGCATGAAAAACACCCAACCACTGGCTTTCTTCTTTTTGATGTATTTTTTGGAGGAACTCCATGGAAAATTTTCCTTGAAAAAAATGAATTTCTTTGTGATTCCAAGTATTAATAAATTGGTTGTCAACATAGAAGTAAATACATTGGTTCTTTGAAAAAATAGTAAATGTATGCGAGGGATTATTTTTTGATGCCACCTCTAAATGGGCAAACTTAGGATGAATTAAGTACAGTTCGTATTCGGAAGAAAAGGCTACTTTAAAAAACAGCTCATTTACTTTATAATATTTTGTGTATTCAAATAGCTTTGGTTTTCTGATTACAGTAGCTATTGCTGCTGTTTTTAGTGTTTTTTCTGCTTTTTCTTTCTTTATTTCTTTTTCTAAATCTACTATAAAGTCGATTGCTGTATCCAATGGGAGTTCTAAATCATGGGCTAATTCTGTGGCTATTTTCTGTATCGAGTCACCAGCACACAACCTTTCTATAATCGTTGCAGTGGTATCTTCTAATAGTAAATATTCATTGGCATGTTCAGACCAAACGATTGTTTTGTCTTCAATTTTTTGAAATAAGAATTTGGGGTTTCTTTTCATAAAAAATAAAAGTAGTTGTTTATTTGCTATATAAAAAAATAAACGCCTCAAACTTTGAGGTATTTATTAAGTTTAATTAAAACGGGTCTTAGAATCCCGTTCCTGGACCTTCTGGGCTTGCCGCTTGCGCTTTTCTTGGACTTAAAATTAGATAGGTTCCAATAGCTGTGAAAGCAGTATATTTGCCGTAATTTCCTAGTATTCTGAGCGCATCTTTACGAGAAATTTTTCGTTTTATTTGTCTATTTTCCATGATTTTTTATTTTATTCCTAGAATTAGTTTTTTGTGCAGTATGCCGATCTTGGTTGCTAGCTGAATCATATAAAAGCCTCGCTGCAGTCTTGGTAATGGAATGTCTTTTATTCCAGTTGAGTTAAAAGAAGTGTGCAATACTTTTTCTCCAAGTATATTGTATACTGTAATTTCCGAATTCATACCAAGTATGCCTGTGATGCGCAAGGATGCGGAATTCGTTTCATAAATACTTATATTCTTTAAGACGGTGGTATGGGGCCTCTCTAATAAGGCTTCTGAAGTGTGTAAGTAAAACCTTCCAATACCGTCCAAGGCAGTATCTAAGGTGATTTGATATTTGCTATTTTCTTGAGTTAAGGCTATGAATTTATTTAAAAGTCGGTCTTCTAAAAACATATTTAATTCGGAAGGGAAGTTCATTGTTTTTATGGAAAAGGTAAGTGCTTTATCAATTGCAGCATTCACGCCAATAGGGATAACCATAGTTTCATGATTTGTATTTGGTAAAGATTGTATGTGGTAATTTTGCCCTTGACTACCGGAAACTAAATGTGTGTAAATTGCAAAGGGGTGGGCAGTACCTTCAAATAATTTCCCATCATAGCCATTCTCGTAACCTGTAGCGCGTTCTGAGGCATAGTATATGTTTGCATATCTAGAAGTAGTTTCATCCTCTAGTATAAGTTGGAGGCGTACTTCTGACTTTTTTTGAAACGTATCCGTAGATTCGTGAGATTGAAAACTTTCTGAAAACTGAACAATGTTTGTGTTGGAAGCTTCTACGAAAAAAGCTTGCCCTGGTGCAATTTTATAAGAAACTCCAGAAATTTTAGTCTCATAGGAAGACGTGCTTTGATTCCAAATATATATTTCTTCTTGAGCGAGCGCAGCAGTGTTAAATATTAAAAATTCTGAGCTGTTGATGAAAGCCGTAAAAGGGTTTCCTAAAAGGTTAAAGTTATTCCCTCCATTTTCAGCTGCTAGGGACAAGGGAATAAATATGTCCGATGTTGGGATATTCCCGGTGAAAGAAATGGTGCCAATCGAGGCTAGTTTTGTAGCGTATCCTTTGCCTTGTGTAAGTGTTTCTGTTGCAGTATCAGAATAATAAGACCACCGGTCAGATGCAATCGTTTGTGAATTGTCATAATGAGCAAAACTAATTTCATTATTTTCATTTGTTAGAAAGCTATTATTGGAGCGCAAGTTTGTTACGGTTTCTCCATGTGTCGGACTCGAAACTAAATACCAAGCTTTGAGGCGGTCCATGTGATATTCTAAGTTTCTGTAATAGTTCATAGTGCCGCTTGAAGTTCCAGAAATAATTAAGGATGCCCCTGATTTTAGTGTGATTTGTGTTCCTTCTGTAATAGCAATGTTGCCAACATTAGCGCTATTTCTTGCTGTAATATTTGGAGCTTCAGCAGTGATAGGAATCTGTGCGAATGAGCTGGAAGTTGGTATGCCGTTATCCCAGTTTTCTGAATAATTCCAGAGATTACTTGAAGTACCTAGCCAAGTTGTTGTGTTTGTAGTGAAGGCTTCTTGCGAGAAGGGCAGCAGGGTTTCTCCATCAACATTAGACGGAGCTCTTTCCCAGTTGGCGCTATCTCCAATAAAGGTTAAATAACTACTGTACGACGTATTCGAAGACCTACTACCTTTATAAAACCCAGCCTCTGAATTTCCTGATGTATAGAAATTTACAAATGTGCTGCCCATGACCAAAGAGGTCTCTGAAAAATGATCACCTTCATTTCCTGCGGCATTTTGAATGCCTGCCAACCAAACAGCAACATGATCGAGAGTTCCTGAATAGGCAAATAAAGCATCCCCGCTTTTGGCAAGGTTAAAACTACCCGCTTGATTTGTAATACTGCCAGCGGAAGCATTCCTAGCGGCACTTGAGTCAAAGTCGTTAAAAATAACAATGGTGCCAGACTTTAGTACTGTGTTTCCTGTATTCCACTCTACATTACCTTCGCCGCCCGAAAACGTGGTGGCACTTGCAGGTTGTTTGTCAGAAAAATAAATAAGCGTGTTTTTAGGGTGGTCTTTTAGCAGTACAACTGCAAAGTCGTCATCGCCATCGGCATTAAAGCCTACAAATGCAAGGTCTCCTGCAGTTTGAGAAAAGAGTAAAGTTGGGATTGTTAAAAAGAGAAATAAAGGGACAATTTTGTAATTTTTAGGAAGTTTCATAACTTTTGTTTTAAGGGGAATTCAAAAGATACGAAATAAAAAAGTAGTAGTATTTAATTCATTACAAAGAGTTGCGCTGCCATAGCGGGAAGTTTCCCAAGAACTGCCCTTTTTTTAATGTTTATATGAAATAAAAATAGCCATCCCTTCTTTTTAAAAAGAAGCGATGGCTATGCGCGCATGCTTGGAGGGATGTATTAAGTTTAATTAAAACAGGTCTTAGAAAGCCGTTCCTGTATCTGCACCTGGAATTATACCGTCAAGAGGACTTTGCGCTTGCGCTTTCTCTGGACTTAAAATCAGATAGGTTCCTAAAGCGGTTAAGGCGGCGTACTTGCCGTACGTACTCATTTTTTTTAGGGCTTCTTTTCTAGAAATTTCTTCATGGTGCTCCGTTGTTTTTATTTCTTTTTTTTCCATTTTTATTGGGGTTTTAATTTAGAGGTTATAAAATATTTTTCATGAAATTATAAGGCGTAAGATGGGCCTTTCCACTGCACTTGAAATGGGGTGTATTTATTTTTTCTGAAGTAGTAAAAGAAACTATTGTGCGCTCCGTGAAAACGTGTGCTAGTGGTAAAAGGAGTGTTTGTTTCATAATTAGACGCTTTTTGGGATTCCAAAAATACGAACAAAAATTAAAATAAAAGCGGTATTCGAAGTAATTAATTGAAAATAAAATAATTGAATTCTTTTAGTTTTTGCGCCAAAAGAAGGGTGTGAATAAAATAAGCACAGTAAATAGCTCAAGTCTTCCAATTAACATTAAAAAAGAACAAAACCATTTTGCAGCATTCGATAAATGTGCAAAATTATCTACAGGACTTACCGATCCAATTGCCGGTCCAATATTTCCTAAAGAGGAAGCGGAAGCACCAAGCGCCGAAAGGAAATCTAAACCAAATAAGGTTAAGATTACAGAGGAGATAATGAAAATTAACATGTAAATAATAAAGAAGGAAAGAATGTTAAAAACAATTGTTTTATGTACGGTTTTGCCGTCATATCTAACAGGGATAATGGCATTAGGGTGCAAGGTTTTCTTAAATTCTAAAAAGCTGTTTTTTAACATGATAATATGTCGCATTACTTTGACACCACCACTTGTAGATCCAGCAGAACCTCCTGTAAAAAATAAGGCAAAGAAAATACCCGTGGCAAAGAAACTCCACATGGTAAAATCTGCAGAGACAAACCCAGTAGTGGTAATGATAGAGGTTACCATAAATAAGGCATGCCTAATAGCACTTTCTGTTTCTCCAAATACTTTTGGATGTGCTAGAACACTTTCTAAATTTGGATCTTGAAAAAAGAGAATTAAAAGGGCAACAATGAAAGAGATTCCCAAAATCCCAAATAAATAATAGCGAAATTCTTCGCTTTTAAAAACCTTTTGAACATTTCCTTTTAAGGCAAAGTAGGTGAGTACAAAGTTAGTACCCGCTACAAACATAAAAAAAATAATGATATACTGAATTAAAGGGGTGCTATTGTAATGCGCAATACTATCTGATTTTGTAGAAAACCCTCCAGTACTCATGGTAGCCATTGCATGGTTTATAGCGTCAAACCAAGTCATTCCTGCAAATTTTAATAATAGAAATTCTACTAAAGTTAAAATTACATAGATCAAGTACAATCTCTTTGCAGTATCCGTGATTCTTGGGTGTAATTTATCGGCAGAAGGGCCAGGTGCTTCTGCCATAAAAAGCTGCATTCCTCCAATTCCTAAAAGAGGTAATATCGCAATGGTGAGGACAATAATTCCCATTCCACCAATCCAATGCGTAGCACTTCGCCAGAATAGAATCCCTTTTGGCATGTTTTCAATATCAGTTAAGATAGTAGAGCCCGTCGTAGAATACCCAGAGATGGTTTCAAAAAAAGCATCAGAAATCGTTGGAATTGCTCCAGATAGTAAATAAGGGAGCATTCCTGTAAAGGATAATGTGAGCCATCCCAAAGTAACAATAAGATAGCCTTCTTTTTTTTGAATGTTGGTAGTGGTCGGTTTGTTTAAAAAATAAAGTAAAATACCAATAAAAATAGTAATAATACCAGCATTTAGAATTCCCCATTTTTCTGGTTCATTGTGATACATACTAAAAGGAACTGCTAAAAACATAAACAGTCCGTTTAAAATGGCAGTAATTCCTAAAAAACGATAAATTATTTTTATGTTTAAAGATCCCATCTTATCTAAATAGACTTTCTACGGTGCTGATTGCTTCCGGCAAACAAAACACAATTACCTTGTCGCCACTTTGTATCTGCATTTCACCAAAAGACATGTACGGTTTCCCATCTCTAATAATACCTCCAAAAACTGCCTCTCGGGGAAAGTTTAAGTCTTTAATAGGTTTTTCTGTTACTCTTGCATTCGGCTGTACTTCAAATTCAAAAACTTCTGCATCGATATTATGTAAGTTAGCGAGTGCTAAAATTTCTCCTTTTCTAATGTGTCTTAAAATATTACTTGCAGCAATCAGTTTTTTATTGATCAAAGATTCAATTCCAATAGTTTGAGAAATATCAATATAATCCATATTTTCCACCAAAGCAATTGTTTTTTTAACCCCTTTAGACTTTGCCACTAAGCAGGACATAATATTGGTTTCAGAATTATTAGTGACCGCAATAAAGGCATCAGTTTCCCGAATATTTTCCTCTTCTAACAATTCTAAATCTGTGCCGTCCCCATTAATTACTAAAACACTGTCTAGTTCTTCTGCAAGATTTTCTGCTTTCTCTTTGTCTTTTTCTATTAACTTAACTTTAAATCCTTCTTGACATAAATTTCTTGCTGTTTTTTGTCCAATACTACTTCCCCCAAGAATAATTACATTTTTTATATCGAATTTCTTCTTTCCAATAATGGGATACAAGTCTTTCATATTGTAACTAGGAACAGAAAAATAAACTTGATCGTTTACTTGATAGGTAGTGTCTCCTCTTGGAATAATTGTTTGTGAAATATTCTCTCTTTTGATAGCAATGGTAATAAAGTCAATTGTACTAAACTTTAGTTTTGCCTCTTTCACTGTTAAATCTACTAATGGAGATTTGTAGCTGAGCGAAGTCCCCATTACATTAAACAAGCCTTTTTCAAATTCTACAGTATCATTAAAAGAGGATTGATTTAACAACATCTTTATTTCATTTGCAGCCAATTCTTGTGGAGAGATCATAAAATCTAAACCAAATTGTTTAAAGTCTACTTCGCAGTCATTTAAAAACTCAGGATTGTCTATTCTAGCAATGGTTTTTTTTGCACCTAACGCTTTTCCAATTACAGAAATAGTAAAATTTGTATTCTGGCTCTCAGTAACCGCTATTAATAAATCGGCAGAATCAATTCCAATTTCTTTCAATAGTTTTATGGAAGTGGCATCTCCTTTTTTAGTAATTACATCTAAATGGCTATTGAGGTAATTTAACTTTTCACCATCAAAATCTATAATGTAGGTATCTTGAGATTCGTACGAAAGTAGTTTTGCTAAATGAAAGCCAACATCTCCAGCACCTGCTATAATAATCTTCATGTGTAAAAATAGATAGAATATAAGCAGCGAAGATACAAAAGTCTGTAAACTAATTTTTAAAAATTGATTTTTCCTTTATTTTTTTGCTTTTTGCCAACTGAAGCAGTGTGATACTTGCAGACTGTTTTGTATATTTATAAGAAAAGAGCAATGAAAAAGTTGACAATTAAGTCCTGGGCTTTGGACGACAGACCTAGAGAAAAATTAGTAAACAAAGGCAGCATGGCACTTTCGGACGCCGAACTAATTGCCATTTTAATTGGCTCTGGAAATCGCGAGGAAAGTGCGGTTGCTTTGTCTAAAAGAATTTTAAAAACAGTACACGGTAATTTAAATGCCCTTGCTAAATTATCGGTAGAAAAACTGACGACATTTAAAGGGATTGGATTGGCAAAGGCAATTAGTATTATTACTGCCTTAGAATTGGGAAAAAGAAAGCAATTGGAAATTGCTTTAGAAAGACCAAAAATTACAAGTAGCAAGGATGCCGCACATACAATGCAGGCGGTTATTGGTCATTTAGAGCATGAAGAGTTTTGGGCATTATATCTTAATAATTCTAATAAAATAGTAGCAAAGGTACAAATCAGTAAAGGCGGCTTAACGGCAACTTTGGTAGATGTTCGATTGGTTTATAAAAGGGCTTTAGAATTAGCTGCTGTAGGCATTATTGTTTGTCATAACCACCCTTCAGGTAAATTACAGCCGAGTGCGGCGGACAAACAATTGACCTCAAAAATTAAAGCAGCAGGAATTACTTTAGATATTAAACTTTTAGATCATTTAATTATTACGGAAAAAGCTTATTTTAGCTTTGCAGATGAGGGGTTGCTCTAGGAGGGGTTATTTGTAGTTGTAATTCGTAAAAAAATTATTACAAATATTTTTGGACCCTGCAGAATGATTACAGAACAATGAACATTGAATATGGAAAGCATGATCTTAGTTTATACACATAAAGTTACACCTCGAATACGGTATATATTTAAGCACATACTAACAAGAACGCTTTTAATCCCAGTTGGTTTTACAACAACAGTCGCTGAATTTGTAGCGCATAATGGGCCAAAATTTAGCTACACAAAAACTCCTTTAGGTAAGGAGTTTTTTATAAAAAGTAACGATTTGTTATTCGAACAGGGTGTGAATGATTTGGATATAAATATCCAAAATTGGGAGGGGGTTCCTTGTTTTTTTTCAACGGGAAACCAAGCAGCGATTCCGTATGATATTTTTGCGGCAAGTTTTTATTTAATCTCACGTTATGAAGAATACTTACCGCATGTAAAAGACACGCACGGACGGTATACAGCTGCTGAAAGTTTGGCGTATAAGAACGGTTTTTTAGAAAAGCCAGTAATTGATATTTGGGCATATAAGCTCTTACTTAACTTGAAAGAAAAATTCCCAGATTTTGCTTATAAGACAAGGTCTTTCGAATATATCTCTACCATAGATATTGACAACGCATTTGCCTATAAACACAAGAATTTTATTAGAACACTGGGAGGCTTTATAAATGATTTATTGAAATTAAGACTCTTAGATGTTTGGTACCGTTTAACGGTTATTTTAAGAATTAAAAAAGATCCTTTTGATACTTTTCAGCGGATACTGCATGCCAAAAACTCCAGAGATATTCAAACTATTTTCTTTTGCTCCATTGGAGATTATACTACTTTTGACACAAATGTTTCTGCTTCGAAAAATAAATACAGATTGCTTCTCAAAGAATTATTAGATTATGCTGATGTAGGTTTGCATCCTTCTTATTTTACGATGCAAAATGGAGCTTTATTAAAGAAAGAAAAAGAGCGCTTAGAAAGTATCACAAATACGCCAATAAATAGATCGAGACAGCATTATTTGCGCTTTAGCTTGCCAGAAACCTATCAGCAGTTAATCGATTTAGAGATTCTTGAAGATCATTCTATGGGCTATGCGAGCAACGTTGGTTTTAGAGCAAGCACTTGCACTCCTTTTTATTTTTATGATTTAGACTTTGAAATTCAAACACCGCTAAAAATATTTCCTTTTGCACTTATGGATACTACTTTAAATGATTATATGAAGTTAACTCCAAAACAATCTTTAGGGAAAATTAGAGACTTAAGAAACGAAGTGAAAGCGGTAAATGGTACTTTTATTACTTTATTTCATAATGAAAGTTTAAGCAATCATCTGCGTTGGAAAGGCTGGAAGCGTTTGTATGAATCGATGATAAAAATAGCGACTTCTTAAGATGGTACACTACGTTAAAAGAGAAGATTTAGATATTGAAAAGTATAATGACCGTATAGAGAATTCTATACAAAGTAGAATCTATGCATTTTCTTGGTATTTAGATATTGTTGCAGACAATTGGGATGTTTTAGTATTGAACGATTACGAGGCGGTAATGCCTGTTTTTTATAATACTAAATATGGATTAAAATATAGTTTACAGCCTTATTTTTGCCAACAAATTGCAATTTATTCAATTGATAAAATAAATGATCTCTTCATAAAAAAATTTTTAAAGAAAATTCCTAAATCGATTTTTTTTACAGATATAAACTTTGCGTTTCAACCAGCTTCTAAAGTAATTTTAAAACAGAATTTTATTTTAAATTTAAATCAAGAATATCATCAATTTTATAAAAATTTTAGAAAAGATAGACGAAAAAGTATTAGAAAAGCAACGGAAGCAAACCTAAGTTATCAAGACTTTAATAATAAAACAGCTTTAATTGAACTTTATAAAAATGTATTCGATTTTTTAAAAATGCCAAAAAAGTATTTTGATAAAATTGATGCTTTAATTGAGTATTGTTTAAATAATAATTTAGGATTTACAAGAAATATTTTTCAAGAAGAAAAAATAGTTTGTATTGGTTTCTTTTTAAAATATAATGGTAGAATCTATTATTTATTGGGAGCATCATCAAAAGAAGGGAAAAAATACGGAGCAACCACTTTTTTATTAGATTCTGTAATTAAAGAGTACTCAAGTACAAAAAATATTCTAGATTTTGAAGGTTCTACAATACCAAGTATTGCCTCATTTTATAAAAGTTTTGGGAGTGAAATAACGCATTATTATAACTATAAATCAAATGCAATTAAAAGATTTATTTTTTAGAACATCTTTTTTATATAATTTAATACCTGTCCTTTCTTTAATGAAGATAGCAGGTAAAAAAGTCATTTTACCTTTTTATCATTTTGTAGATGATGGGGCTAATAGTTTAGTTACTCATTTATACCAAGCAAAAAACACCTCACAATTTATAGAAGATCTTCATTATTTTAAAAAGCATTTTAACTCTTTATCAATATGCGATTTTGATGCAAAAGAAAAAATTGGAACAAACAGTTTCTTACTTTCTTTTGATGATGGTTTGTCTAATTTCTACCATGTAGTTGCACCTATTTTATTAAAAGAAAATGTTACTGCTATCAATTTTTTAAATTCTAATTTTATTGATAATAGAGCTTTATTTTATAGATATAAAGTAAATATTTTAATTGATTTTTTTAAAAAAAACAAAATATCTAAAGAACAACAAACAGCAATAAATAAAGTGTTTAAAATAACTATTTACGATACAAATACAGTTTGTAATCTTCTGAAAAATATAGAAATTAGTGAAACTGATATTTTAGATAATTGTGCTAAAATAGTAGCATTTTCGTTTTCAGATTTCTTAAAAAATGACAAACCTTATCTTTCTGTACAACAAATTTTCACATTAATTAAAAGTGGTTTTTCATTTGGCGCTCACAGTAAAAATCATCCAAAATATTCATCAATTTCATTAGAGAAACAATTAGAAGAAACCATAGAAAGTGTTGCAATAATTTCAGAAAAGTTTAATTTAAAAAGTAATTATTTTTCTTTTCCTTTTTCTGATGATGGAGTTTTAATTGATTTTTTTGAGAAAATTAAGCTTAAAAAAATCACCACTTTTGGAACAGCTGGCTTAAAAGATGATGATATGGAGAACCACTATCAAAGGATACAAATGGAACGCAAATTTATCTTTTCTGCTGAAACCATTATAAAAGGAGAGCTTATTTTATATATCGTAAAAAGGGTTTTTGGAAAACATAAAAACATACGAAATTAGTATTTATTTCAAGTTTAAAAACTCAGTAAACTTTTTTGGAAGTTGTTTGTTGAAAATAATTGCAGATAAATCTTCAGTATAAGGTTCTTTTTGCTTTATTACTTTACAAGGGTTACCAACAGCAACAGAATTGCTAGGAATGTCTTTATTAACCAAA
>Ga0115004_10002145_pt1 | contig 16287 bp, 14 predicted proteins | sample ArcticOcean_MG_C_10_FD_88737 | JGI IMG/M metagenome (GOLD analysis project Ga0115004, IMG submission 88737) | Marine microbial communities from western Arctic Ocean - ArcticOcean_MG_CB11_90 | ecosystem: Environmental > Aquatic > Marine > Oceanic | place: Arctic Ocean: Canada Basin | collected...
ATACTGTAACATAACACTTAATAATTCCATATGAGCAAACTTATATAGTTCGTTACTTCTCTTTTGCAGAGAGATACTTTGATAGTATTCTTTCACAAACGCAAACACATCCTCCCTCAACACCTTCTTCGCGCTAATCGCATATTTTCTCTCATAGGTTTCCTCAAAATTAGCAATATTTAACGTAGAGATGACATTTTCTTTATTTCTCAATGCAATATAATCTACTATTTTTGGATAAACCGTTTTCCACTCGTTTCTTAATATGTGAGAGAACCCGAGATGACTTTTCAAACCGTTTTTTGCCACCAACCCACCCATTAATTGCTGAATCACCTCATCATATATATTCATATAATTAATCGGTTGGACAATCGGGTGGACAATCGGGTTGATAATAGGTTGGATAATAGGATCCTCCCTTGATATATCATCTATTAACTCTAGGATCTCTCCCTTCGCATTCTTTTCTCTAATATAGATATTGGCAATCATTCCACGATTAGTACGAATTTTATGAATCATCTGCTTATCCCTAGCATTCTCAGAGAGAACATTTCTATACATTAGCCCTTGCCCGGATCGCAACGTATATTCTTCCGCCAATTTAGGGAATTCCCAGTTTCCATTGGCATTTACCATAATAGAAATAGTATAAACTCGCTGACCTAGTGTATTAGTGCATTTTTTCCCAGCTGCAGTAGTTAAATCATAACCATCATGGAATAATTTATGTACATCCTTTTCATTATATTTAACCACATATATGTTCTCAAAAAAGGACCGGTCCATCTTGGTCCATTCCTCCAAGTACTCTATCAAGGTGGGAGTATCTGTGTGTTTTAACCACATAATCTCTCGTTGCTTGAATTTACGCCAGTTATATTTTACCATCGCACCTAATAATTCCTCAGATGCATCGAATTCGTCCATTCTATAAATGGATTTATTTTCACTAACCGATACTAATCCCATATCTTCTTCCATGGGAGGCTCATCTTCTTCTGCTTCGTCTTCTGCTTCGTCTTCCTCAGCGTCAGCAATACCTCCACTTTTAAATCCCTCAAAATATCCGGGCTTAACATCCTTATACAATAACTCATACGGACACTCCTTAAACCATAAATTGAATGCATATTTCTCTCCTTTAATTACTGGCATCCCAGCGTGTTCCGATAATGGATGTATATTATTAGTACCTTTATAACAATCCTCAAATACTAATAACCTCCCCTTTTGAGCGGTAATATCCACGTTTAATTTTGTCATTCTGGTTCCTCCGCCTTCTTCCACATCATTCAGATACACCAGAGCCGTTAATAAACGATTACCTCCGTGTTTAAAATTATGAAAGTGCTCACTTGTACCGTCTTGGTCCCAGCCATCATAATGCGTTTTAAATTCTTCCCCTACATCATAATGAACTATTTGAAACTGCTCGGCGTTTTTAATTGAATGCCCTACTAAATCGGCTATCTTCTCTCCAACTCTAGCAAAAACCTCATCATGATCTACCGGAAACCAACAATTCGTCCCGGTTCTATTAGTACTATAGGTACCATCCATATTATTTGGATCTAATCCCGCGCCTACCATCGCACGATTTAATCCCGGTTGGGCTTCTTTAATAAAATGATCACACTCTTCATCCGTTAGCACATTATCCATCGTATATACCTCCGGATCTGTACTATAGCTTTGCCGATCCATCGTATATACCTCCGGATCTGTACTATAGCTTTGCCGATCCATCGTATAAGAGAGAATAGAACCATCATCTAACGCAAATTGTACCGATGACATATAAATATATCTAGTATTATCCTATTTATATTTATATCATAATTACTTTTTTTGGCACACATTTAATTAAAGGATACGCGTCTGGAGTTATTTCAATGCACATATGATTCTCTATCGGACGATGTACCGTGCAAAAAGAATACTGACATTTACATTTAATTGAGATATCGACCAATGTCAGTTTTTTTTTACAGGATTCATGAGAACACCTCACCATTAATATAAATATATATTTTAATTTATATTTATATTAATTAATTAGCTATAGCGGGTATCATCCCAAAGATGATAGGTATTATACTCTACCATCGCCTTCCTCACTCTTATCTTCCTCATCTTCCTCGCTCTTATCTTCCTCATCTTCCTCGCTCTTATCTTCCTCACTCTTATCTTCCTCATCTTCCTCGTATTCCTCACTCTTATCGCTTGCACTACCAGTAGGTTGATTTTCGGTTAGACGAGATAATCCATGGTCACTATCTCCAATCACTACATCTTCGCTCTCAAATAATTCTTGTCTCATTTCTTCAACGGTAATTTCATTATTTTTCCCAGTTTTATCCACACTGTACAGATTGCCATCTTTATCAATATTTTGACTAAGTAGGTTTCCAGATTCCGCCGCCTTTTTCTTATTTTCTTCAATCGCTTTATGTTTCGTTTCTAACACTCGCTTGTCGAATTCTTGTTTTGCCTTTACCTCATTTTTCTGTTTTTCATGCATTAGCTGATTTAATTCTTCCTCCAAATATTCTACCCTCCCCGTCTTGTACGCTTCCGGTTCCCATGGCATCCATAATCCTACAGGTCCTACATATACATCATGATTAGGATCAACCTCACGTAGTAATTTACAACGCAATTCAGCTTCTTCTTGAGTAGGGTATACCCCTCTGACCTTTAACCCTCGTGTAGAGGTTTGAAACTGTATTGTTTTACTAAATTCTGCTTCTAGGGATTCTTCGTGTTGATCTTTATAGGTTCTATAATCAGCCAAAATAGTTGTCATCATTAAATCACCCTTCTCACTTTCCATAAACTCCGTAAAATCTACCAAAATAGCATCAAAGTTTAGGGAATACTTAAATGCCAAAAAATGAAAAAACTGAGTATATTTTTCCGTTGCTTTAGTAAATTGCCATTGACTTACAAAGGATTCGAATAAAAACAACTCTTTCTGTTTTAATACCGTTTCAGGTGAAACAAACGAAACACACACATACTTTTGATTCGCAATGGACCGGTCCTCCTCCAATAAATCTACATATTTCTTATTTATTACACCATCGTTTTCTTTAGGTTCATACATTCCTATGTATTAGCCCATTTTATTTAAGTTTTTAAATAATATATATTTTTTCTGTATAGATATATATATAATGTTCAATTTGACAGAATTATTCCGGCGTGCTATTAAATATTTAGTAGAAGGATTAATGGTTGCGCTAGCGGCTTACGCGATTCCCAAAGTGCAATTAAAACTGGATGAAGTAGCGTTAATTTCTCTCGTTGCCGCGGCAACCTTTTCCATTTTAGACACTTATGTACCTGCTATGGCTGCGACTGCTAGGGGTGGTGCGGGTTTCGGTATCGGGGCTAATCTGGTTGGGTTCCCCCATTAAATAAGAACCAATATGATAGGCTATACCTTTAGGAAAACCAATCTTAACTATATATAAATATAATAATTGTTTCAATATATTATTATATTTAACACACCGTTGATATAAGTAACTAGTAGGATCAATCATAGATACTAATGGTTGCCTTATAGAGGACCGAGTAGATATACAGTTCTGATTTTTAAACACTTGTATCTCAAATTCGAACTGATAATGATAATGATTAAAATACACGTATAATTTTCTCACATTTAATACTTTAGGCATTCCAACAGAAGCATTATCCGTATAGTATTGATGGATAATATAGGGGTCATCTTTATTTAGACAAACATATAAATAATGTATATAGGCATTTCTATCCATGTTATTTTTAATACACCAAATAGATTGGTAAATGGTATTATTGTTCTTTAACACGTTGTATTTTTTGTATGTGTCCTTATCCATCTTATACTGTAGGAATATATTTCCAATCTAATTCTTTACATATTTTCCTCCAAATAATATCCTGCTCTATGATTTTCTCTCTATCCTTTAGCATTGGAAAGTAAGGCAAAAACTCTCTATAATTCAACATTTCGCAAAATTTATAAATGGTATAATAGTAATTTAAAAAATTCACTCGTTCTTTAGGACAATATTTGGAATAGGGCGATTGTATTTCGGTAAATAGATTACATAAGGTTTCTTCCAGCGCAATAGACATCACCGGTGGTTTAATTCCCAATTTTTCTTTAATATAGGAAATATGTTCATAATATTTATTGTACCCTAATTTTTTGAGAATTTCTTTCGTTTTTAAATTAGTTAATTCATCATATGATATTCGCTCTTTTTCTATTTGTTTTTTGATATTTTCTATAATGTTCTCTGATATATTGGTGGACTCTTTCGCTTGAAATTGTGCTAATATTTCTCTAAAATGGTTGATCCGTTTATACGCATAAAAGCACACCTCTTTTGGAGGGTCTTTATAGGAAGGGCGATTATTTTGTACAATATATTTTACATAATTTCCACACTTATTACATATTCTCATACCATCACTAACCTGCTCTATTAACTCCCCTTCGTGGCATAAATTGCATACATCTTCATTATATACATAGTTATTATTCGGAAATACTACATTAGTATTTTTAAAATAATTAACAATATTATCATCATAAGATGATTCCTCTTCTTTATTATTAAAAAAATTATTTAATATATGTTTTTTATTTATATCTTTTGATATATCTTTTTTATTTTCAAAATATTCAAATATATGTTTAGCATTATCTATGTAGTACTGTCGTTCTAGATTATTTAATTGACTTATCCGTTTATTGTTTTTGAATATCTCGTCTTTTATTTCTATATGAAAGTCTACAGATACTGATTTTTTTATTTTATTAGATAGTTTAGCATTTTCTTTTTCTAGTTTTGCTACTATTTTTCGATTCTTGGAATATAAGGATTGTAACTCATTATGTTTATTGTCTACCGTAATATTTTCTATATTCGTTTTTGACTTTGTTTTCTTGTAGGGCATAAATAATAATTTTTTTAGTATTTAAATATAAATTAGATAAAACTGTAATAATATTTTCATTTTTAGATATAATGGATATAGATCCTATTTTGTATAAAAAAATGTTGATGTTTTATAATGCCATTGAAGATGGTTGGGATATTAAAAAAACCAAAGAAACCTATATATTACGAAAAAAACACGAGGGAAAGAAGGAAATATTTAGCAATGATTATTTATTGAGATTTTTAAAAGACAAATTGGAGATTCCAAAAATTTAATTAAGTTATTTCAAAATATTTTTTTCTTTAGCAATATTATAATATGGGAGGCGGTTTAATGCAACTAGTAGCTTATGGCGCACAAGATGTTTATTTGACGGGTAATCCTCAAATTACTTTTTGGAAGGTGACTTACCGTCGTCATACCAATTTTGCCATGGAGTCTATCGAACAGACTTTCAATGGCCAGGCCGATTTCGGTCGTCGTGTAACATGCACTGTTTCACGCAATGGTGACTTAGCATACCGCACCTATCTTCAGGTGACATTGCCTGAAATTAACCAACAGATGAATCCGGAGTTCACGCAGGCAGATTGGAAACCCGATTCGACCTCCAACAAAGATTTCAAGGGCGGCGTATATGCTCGCTGGTTAGATTTCCCCGGTGAACAGCTTATTTCTCAGGTAGAGGTAGAAATTGGTGGTCAGCGTATTGATCGTCAATATGGTGATTGGATGCATATCTGGAATCAGCTTACTCTCTCTGCTGAGCAGGAGCGTGGGTACTATCAGATGGTTGGTAACACTACTCAGCTCACGTATGTGACGGATCCTCACTTTAACTCTGTGGATGGTCCGTGTACTGCTAATGCTCCTCGTCAGGTATGCGCTCCTCGTAATGCTCTTCCTGAAACCACTCTTTACGTGCCGTTCCAGTTCTGGTATTGCCGTAATCCTGGTTTAGCTCTTCCTCTTATTGCGCTTCAGTACCACGAGGTTCGTATTAATCTGGATCTTCGTCCGATTGACGAATGTTTGTGGGCGGTAGATAAATTAGAGAATGACGCGACATTCACTGCGGGTCTCCTTACGCCATCTCCTGGGTTGGGCTGTGGCAAAAAGGTAGCAACTGCTTATTCTCAGTCGATTGTCGCTGCCTCTTTATATGTGGATTATGTATTCCTTGATACGGATGAGCGTAGACGTATGGCGCAGAATCCTCATGAATATCTCATTGAGCAGTTACAGTTTACTGGAGATGAATCCGTTGGTTCGTCTTCCAATAAGATTAAGCTAAATTTCAATCATCCTTGCAAAGAACTTATTTGGGTCGTACAGCCAGATGAAAACGTAGACTATTGCGCTTCCTTTGATTGTGAACAGCATCTATTTAATGTGTTTGGCGCGCAGCCTTTCAATTATACTGATGCGGTTGATGCTCTTCCCAATGCATTCCACGCCTTTGGTACCGAAGAGAGTCTTACTGGTAATCAGATGGATGGTGAAGGATTTATTACAGAGGATGGTTTATTCCAACAGGTTGGACCGGGTTCTTCCCCCAGCTCTGCACAGCCCATAATACCCGGATTTAGAACCAGCCCCAGCTATCCTGGACGTCAGGATGGTGTAGTGGGTGGAAGCTCAGGAATGAAAGGAAATGGCAGGGGTGGGGAGAGAGGGCAGTATGAACAAGGTTGGGATTCAACCTACACCGCAGGTGATATTAATGGCACCGCCGAATACCCAGCAGTTCTCGCCGGGGTATCTGATGCAGGTACTTTCGTTCTCTCTGAGACCGCTCTCACTATGCACTGCTGGGGTGAAAATCCTGTGGTTACTGCTAAACTTCAGCTTAATGGTCAGGACCGCTTCTCGGAGCGTGAAGGCACTTACTTTGACCTCGTTCAGCCTTACCAGCACCACACCCGCAATCCTGACACCGGTATCAATGTCTACTCCTTCGCTCTTCGCCCTGAAGAGCACCAGCCCTCTGGCACTTGTAACTTCTCGCGTATTGATAATGCTACTCTTCAGCTTATCCTTTCCAACGCCACTGTAGAAGGCACCAAGACTGCCAAGGTGCGCGTTTATGCTACTAATTATAACGTTCTCAGAATAATGTCTGGGATGGGTAAATTTAATTTAATATATTTCTTATTAGCCTTTTGGGTTCATTTGGGATATGTTTGCGCAATTAAGACTGCCCTGAAAAGTAATCTGCCTCCTACAAATAGGTTCTGTAGGGGGGCAAAACAGTTAGTCTCCTATCCTGTCCATTTCGGCAGGCAGACAATTACTAGTCCTTTAATACCGTGTTATTAAAGGGCAACATACCTTGTTGCTGGAACACCCTAAGAGCTTTAACTACCAAGCCATAATGGAAACATTATGGTGGCCAAGACTAGACTTGGATATGGTGAAAATGTTAAAGATTGGGCAATCAGCAGAGTATTCTCTACGTCCGCTATGATAGGATATGAGGAACTTTCAGAGACTGAACGGGTATGGGTGTGTAGTGATGGATGACCAATCCTGAACATGCTTAAGATACAGTCCGGCCCCTTGGGAAACCTTGGGGAACAACTATTGGGTCTTGCGTACTCTAATTAAATTTCAAATGAAACATTCTAAAAAATATTTTACAAACCAAATAAAAAAATTGATATTATTAATACCTATAATAATATTAATTTTTTAGTTAAATTAATAAATTAATTTTAACTAAATTCACTTAAAGAATATACAAGTATGATATTAATGAACCATAAGTGTTTTAAATGTGGTCAACCGTTTAAACAAAAAGGCCATCTAGATAACCATCTATTAAAAAAATTTGATTGTAGGCCTTGTAATGAAAATTATAGAACTGATTATGTTTATATTGATCAAACTCCAATTCATATTAATATATATATTGCAAATAAGGATAATATATATAAAACCGCGAAACTATGCTGTCAAAAAGGACATAAACTCGTATTAGTAAATGGTAAAACCCGAAAAAAGCATTTCAGACATAAACGTTCGTGTGATGTTGGAGGTGGTCCAATGACTAAATGGCACGCAAAATGGCAAGGACATTTTCCAGTAACAGAGGTATTATTTAAAAAATGCTCAGATAAGCAACATAGAGATAGGTTTGCGGATGTTCACATAGAAGAACATAATACTATTTTAGAAATTCAACATAGTCCTATTGATATTGAAACTGTATCATGTAGAAATATAGATTATAAAATGAATAATCAGACAGTGATTTGGATAATAGATGGAAATACAGATGATGTATCCTATGAACAATTACCCTCTGGTGACGGACATTTAATCACCTTTTATAATGAATGGAAATATAAATCGTTCTTTAGCACATATAATTTTGTATTACTCGATATAGATGATAAAATATTTAAAATCCCCGTAAAAAAAGTATGTGCACGAATGATATTAGTAAAAGACTTTAAATTCAAAAAAACAGTTATAGAAAAATTAATGCACGATCCGAGGAATATTTGGAATATATGGGAGGATGATAATGAAGTAAAAGCATCATTAACTATAGTTCAAAAAGGGGCCGGAAATGGTAAAACATATGGGATTTGGAAATCTATTACTGAAAATTATGATAAAAAAACCTTTATTATTATAACAAAACAACACACTGCTAAAAATGTTATTTTGAAAGAATTACAAGAGCAAGAAAAACGCGGCGAAATTCATATAGTTGGTAATATAGAAAATATAAATATAGATAAGTATAATAAACAGTATGTTATTACAATAAAAAAATATAAATGCGACACAGAAATTACAGTAATAATTGGAACGATTGATTCATTTATTTGGGCAATTACTACAAATAAGCTCAGCGCGTCAGACTATTTTACTAGTATGTTGAAAACGATTAATGAAACTAATCGTTGTGACAAAGTAAAACCAAATGGGTCTATTAATTACGCGGGTACTAGACGGGGTATTACACGTGAAACAGAAATATGGATAGATGAAGCTCAAGACCTCCCAATAGATTATTATACTGCTATCATGAAATTAATGTTACAAACAAAAGTAGATGTGGTTATAGTAGGTGATAAATTACAGAGTTTGGAATTTGAAAAAAACTTTATAACGGAGCCAATATCTGACGGAGAAAATAACCATTCTGATAATATTAGATTTGACATTAAATCGCCATCTAATATTAATCGTCGTATAAATATTAAGGGAATGGGGGAGAAAATAAATAAACTAGTTCATTTCTCTACTTATAATGTTCTTGGAATTTCTGATACTCCTCTAGCAAAAATAAATGATACTAATTCATCCATAGAAACATTTAAGCTGGAAAACATATATGCTAACGAGCCAGACAAAAATAAAATTATGGCGCAGATTAATAATATCATTGATAAAGTAAAGAATGAAGTAAGGATTCATAATTATAAACCCGAAGATTTTTTATTTATCTTTCCAATTATGAAAGGTAATGTACTTGCTACTGAATTAGAAACTAGACTAAATGAATATTGGAATGACGAAATATACAAAGAGGTTGAAGAATATAAATCTTATGCTGTTTTACATAAACATCAAGATGGACAGGTCATTGATACCGATTTGTCTAAAAATGCTTCCAGAATAATGTCTATTCGGTCGTCCAAAGGAGATGGTCGTAAGGTAGTTTTTATATTAAATTGTACGGAGCAATCATTAAAACTCGTTAGTAATGGTGATATTAATCTGTTATTTGAATCTCATTTTCACGTCGCTCTTACACGGGCAAAAAACAAAGTTTATTTTGGATTACAATATAACAATGATGTTATTCATAAACGGTTTGGGTCTAATGATTATGTTCTATATCAGCCAGTTATTAAAACAAAATTCCGATTATCAACGCTATGTAAACATATTAATACACCAAAAATGATTGATAATATACTTAAGAAAAATAATATTATGGATTATGAGGAGGTTTGTACATCACAAACTGATGTACAAACGATAGATTGGGGATTTCATTGTATACGTCACGCGGTATATTACAACTACTCAATATTTTCAGTATTACAATATGATGAAAAGAATCAAAATACCAATGCTCAAATTATCACAATATTAAAGGCTATTAGTAAATTACCCATTAGACGACGTTCCCCGCGGGAGTTTTATAATTATTTGAATAAAGTAGATCCTCCCGCAAAACCGTTTGAGTTTTTTCCTTTATGTGATCAATCTCATAAATCTATATATAAAAACTACTGTGGAAAAATAGAGAAATATATGGAAACAATTAAACATAGGATAAAAAATGATCCACTTTTAATATCTGAACTGACTCCCATTGAAGCGGTTATTTTAACATATATGATTAATATATTCACTCGTCATAAATATCACGACATTACTCCAAGAGAATTATATGATATTATAGATTGTTTTGAAAAAAATACGGATAAAATAAAAGAACTCATGGTAGAGGCAGAGCAAATTAAAAAAATTATTAAAAGCGCAATGGATCATATTACAAATGATAATAAATCTATTATATGGAATATTGAACACATACTATGTTATGGGGGAACAACTGAAGATTTTGGTATCAATAATACGGTACCTATTATTGGATATGACCCAAGTACCGTTTATCATATTATGTTACGTACCGATTATTCGCAGTTAAATCATTGGGATACGATGATAGATATTATGATGGAGAGATTTTTAATATCCGATCCACGACCAAATGATCGTGACACCAACAACGTAACCCGTTACAAAGGAAAACATATTAAAACATATTTATTTATATTAAAACAAAATAATTATAAAATATTTGAGTGGGATTGGGAACATAAAATGGGAGATGAATTAAAGAAACTATATATAGATGCTATTTTACATAATTTGTCTGAACACCATAAACCTCTTTTTCTATATTATAAACGGATTAAAGAGGATAAAACAAAATGGAAAGATGAGTATACTACTCCTATGAAATATATGGTTAATGCATATAATAAACCGCCACATCATTCTCCATATGTGGTTGATTTCTTTAAATATTTAGAAACTAAACATAAAGAAGGAGGAGATGCTAAAAAATGGGTAAAAAGGATAACAGATAATGAAGATGAATTTATTTCATCTATCACATCTCACATAACGGATGCTTTATACTCTTTCTTCGGATTGCGTGATGAAAATGAGGTCAGTGATGATGAATTTTAAATATACTAACATAATCCTCACACCCGATAATAAAACAACTGCACAAATCCATTCTTAAAATTCCATAATATCGGCTTCTGTGGATTATGATCAAAAATAGAACCCTCAAACGTCCAATCCTGATTTTTGTTAATTAAACGCTTCCACTTGAAGGGATTTAACCGCTTAAAAGATGCCCCATCAAACCCATATTCCTGTTTATCATAAGTAATTAAACAGCAGAAATGGCGACCAATCGTATCTATTAGCGCGGCAGAATCTAATTCGTACGTTTGAAGTTCGTTTTTATCATTTTTTATGGTAATTCGTTTTTTTACGGTGAGTTTCTCATCGGAGTGAATATTTGCTTGTATCATTTCAGGAAATAGGGTTGAAGAAGGGACTCCCGTTCTTTTCTGTTGTAGATGGTTGAACCTGGTAGCCCCCATTCTCAACATATGCATTACATTATTGCCAGACCGAAGGTAGTCCATTAATGCCATATAATAGGCTAAGGGATTTCCGGCACGATCCACCGGATATCGCTCCTCATGTAGGGGTAGAGACCTATATATTTCATTAATGACAGTATTAGTATCAAACGTCATAATATTATGATTCCCGCTTAAGGTCGCTTCCACTGCTAAATTTAGCAACGCGAATGCTTTCCATGATCTAGGTGGAATTTTGGGATTTTGAACTAACCCGGAACGCATTGTTTTACCCTCTATCATGAGTTGTCTAAAAAACTTGAAAAATTTTCGCCCTTTATCGCTTACAAATAAAATCATATACATGGTGTTAAACCAGCAATTAGACCGATATTGTTTCGGGGCAATAATAGTTTCAACTGGTGCTAATTTAGTCGATGCCAAGTTAGATAATAGTATTACTTGGGCCTGTTTTGTATCGTAGCCTATACATTTCGTCCCGTTCCATATAGTCGGTTTTACCAGGCGTTTGGTTCGGAACATATCGGGTCCATATTTTTCCAATATTTGACACGTTCCAAATATATCCGCCTTATCCTCCTGGTTCTTGGAGATTAATTGTACGTTAATTGCTGGAGAATACGATTTTAATCTAGCTACGCTAACCGGTTTATTTTTAGACAGTTCGGCTTCAACCTCTATGCTTAGTTGTAATAACTCGGGGGGAGTCGTATCTTTAATTACTAGCGGTGCTTTGGACCCGGGGGTTCGGGAAGGCTGTTCCGTTGGTTTTTGAGTTTTTGGTAGTTTTTGTGTTTTAGGTGCAGGACCTTTAATACACATTTTGGTTGTTTTATTTTTGTGGTAGCCAATTTTACATCGTCCCTTTTTGGGTCCATATTCGAATCCATCGGGGGTAATCCGCGCAATTGGCGTGGAAGGTCCCGCGTGCGTATCTTGGCACTGTTTAACGCACGGGTCCTGGCACATTTTGGACGTTTTATTTTTGACATAGCCCTTTCTGCAACGCGTGGGTGCTGGACCATATTCCTGTAGGGGGTTGGGACATTTCTTGATACAGTTGGCTAATTTAATATTTTTTTTCGTTTTATGTTTCACCGCAACACACATTTTGGTCGTTTTATTTTTGTGATAGCCTGTTTTACATCGTCCATCTACTGGACCATATTTGTCGGTTGCCTCCATTACTATATATATTTATTATTATTTTTGTGCATCTATAAATATTAAATATCTTCCTTTAAGTATAATGGAGTCGCCACCGAAAAAACAAGCCAGAAAGCACAATGCCCGCCCGTTACCTAAGGGGCTAACCCAAGAAATGATGCCTAAATATGTGGTTTATTACAATGAATGCTACAATAAAGAAAAGCAATCCTTTAGAGAATTCTTTAAAATAGAGAAACATCCCAAATTGATCGGCAAATCTCCTATTATAGGAAGCAAATCCGCCAAATTCTCTCTAGCAGATAAATTAAGTATGATTAAAGAAAAGTTGAAAGCATTAGAGAAGAAAGAGGATGCATAATGCGCCTCTACCACCCAACATACCGCATCACATGATCTATCAGACACTCCGGGAGAGAAGTTGCTTCTCGCATAATATGTTTCTGCTCGTGACGTAGTCGCTGTATTTGTCGCAAATGATCTACCTTTCTACGCATCTCTTTTGCCTTTACTATAGCAGGAGTCAGCGTTGTACTATCACCAACCAATTCATACCGTAACATTACACTATAATAATGGAGCCTATCATCCCCCACTCCTTCTCCTTCTGCTAGGCGTATACGTGCTGCACGAGCAACAACCACTCCACGGTGTGCCGCTATCATTTGTGCACGACTCCAATTCATTTTACACTGCATTAAATGATATAAATTGGTAGTTTTAAATAAATCAACTTAAAACTACCACGCCATATTACATTAAGTTATGCAGATTTTTGTCAAAACACTTACTGGAAAAACAATCACCTTAGACGTAGAGCCTAGCGATACGATTGATAATGTGAAGCAGAAGATTCAAGATAAGGAGGGGATTCCACCCGATCAACAGCGCCTTATTTTTGCGGGGAAACAACTGGAAGATGGTAGGACATTGAGTGACTACAACGTCCAAAAAGAGAGCACATTGCATCTTGTACTTTTTTTGACTTAAGCCTTTAAATAGAAAATAATAACAATATTCTTTTTCTAAATTATAACATAAAGATTTATTACAGGGAATTCTTTTGTAAAAAATTGATATTAGTATTATTATGTTAATAATACTAATTATGTCGGCAGTCCAAAAGTCTGCCCCTTCTATTGGGTTACACGTTCGCGTTAGAGATATGCGTAATATTTCGTGTAATGTTGTTACCAGACTGGATAAAAAAAATGAAAAATATACTGATAAAGATGAGTTAGAGAAATTACGAATATTTGGTATACCTAATTCAAAAACTGATTTTATAACGCAAAAAAAACTAAAGGGGATAGGTGATCATTTATATCCACTATGTAAAAATAGAGTTAAAGAGAAGAGACTCGGGAGTGATTCTTCTTGGAATCGTATTCCAGTTTGCGGATACAATCAAAAATATAAGGACATACCTGAAAATAGGGTAAGGATTGAAGAGTGGCAAGAATATTGTAAAAAACGAGGAGCAAAACTCTATCATCAACTATCTGATGAACAATCAAATAGAATAGTACAACTTCAAGAGGAACTAACTAATGTAAACCAGAAAGGATATGATGATTTATGTTTGTTAGTATAAACTTATTCTTTGGTGAAGAGCGATACTTTTTAGGAAACCAACTCCACTAAGGTTTAACGTTTAAATAATATATAATTTCGGCGATACCAATTAAATTGGCTACTAAGGTAATGTTAAAGAATTCCGCATCGGGATTTATTAATTTGTGGTGTATCATGTGGTAGTTCCAGCCGATAGAAGAGAGATAACAAAATAATAGGGGTAGTTTAATGTCTTTAATGATCATTAATAGAACTAGGGTGAAGGCATATATGCCCCAATCGACGATTAACACTTCTGGATTTTTATATTTAGCCATGGTTTGAATATAAGAGGGATTTAGTATGGCAACTATGGCAGATATACCAAGTAAAATAATATTAATATAGAGCATATTATAAAATTACTGTAGATATTATTATAAAACTTAAATAATATATTTAGGTAATATATGTTAAATGATTTACTGGATGAGATAATTCAGCTCATAGAATACTATGAGAAGCCGTGGGATTTGTTGCATGGGTTGAAGGAGTCCTATTCAAAGACGAAACTATCGTCTAATATGCCGAATGATGATTTTGAGGCGTATTATAATAATATAGACCATCAGTTTGTGTATGATAAATTATGGGTGGCTAATTCGCAGCATATTCAGAGTGGAAAGATGGATGATTTACTGAGGGAAGAGTTTAAATATATAAATTATCCGATAGTAATAAAGCCCCGATGGGGTCATTTATCAAATAATAGCAGACACATTTACAAGATACATTCCTATGGAGAATTAGGTAGATATAGTCATTTAAAGGATATGATATGGACGAATTATTTCGATGGAAAGGAGGAGGCGACGGATTTTCTGATCAAGGATGGTAAAATAGTGCATAATATAACCTACGAGCATTCTACGAAGCCAACTAATATTATTTCCGATACGTGGAAACGGATTGCTCCGGGTGGTGGGCCTCCGGCACAAATAAAAGAGTGGATAGAATCGCACATGACGAATTATACGGGTATATTCAATGTGCAATATATAGGAGATAGAATTATAGAGGCATCTTTACGATTAGCAAGAGGAGGTGCCTATATTTATGGTATAGAAAACGATAATTATACCAATCGAATTAATGAATTTATAGACAATAAAACGTGGGAACCTCAACCATTAGACTATGAGCCGTATTATGCCTTTAAGTGTTATACACATATACCATTATTATATCTATTACCGAATGGAATAATGCAATATATAATGAAAAAGAATGGTTGTAAAGAGTTCAACGAATATTTCTTTGAGAATAATGAAAAGTCGGGACAGGTATTTTATCAGTTTTTCCATAAGAATTTTGACAAGGGGATCAATACTCAAAATACAATCACTAATTTAACTAATTTTATGCAAGTATTTTTTATAAGTTTAGTAGTTTTAGGAATATATTTTCTGCAATATCCACGTAGGAGATACGCTGCGAGCATTCTTATACCGGTGGCTCTTATATATGCTACGACTGCTCAAAATCATTTACGGCATTTTGTAGCGTTATTTAATATTCACCGGACCAGATTTTTAGATTATTAACATATAATTTGTGTTTATATTAATAATTTATAGTATGATTTGTCTTATATGAGTTGCCCTGATATACTTATTTGTGAAAATAACTTTATTCATTTTAAGTATGATCATACGCAAAAAATATTATTCGTCACCGCTAAGCCCAATGAACCTACCGATAAAGAATGGGAGTTTGTAAAGGATACCATCAGAGAGTATTATGATGTAGCCATTAAAACGAACCAAAAATTCTCCATGTTAATGGACATCCGGAAATTACCAAACTTACATTGGTCAAAATATGAAGATTATAGAAGTTTTTTTAATGACCTTCGCAGTAAAACGGCCATTTGCATTCATGGAACCGCCATTATTACCGAAAC
>Ga0115004_10002147_pt1 | contig 16275 bp, 16 predicted proteins | sample ArcticOcean_MG_C_10_FD_88737 | JGI IMG/M metagenome (GOLD analysis project Ga0115004, IMG submission 88737) | Marine microbial communities from western Arctic Ocean - ArcticOcean_MG_CB11_90 | ecosystem: Environmental > Aquatic > Marine > Oceanic | place: Arctic Ocean: Canada Basin | collected...
AAAAATGTTGAAAAAAATCATTATAAAAGGAGCAAAAGAACACAATTTAAAAAACGTTTCGGTAGAGGTCCCGAAAGATAAATTAGTTGTGATTACAGGTCTATCTGGTTCTGGAAAATCTTCTTTAGCTTTTGACACTATTTATGCAGAAGGCCAGAGAAGATACGTTGAAAGTTTGTCCGCATATGCACGTCAATTTTTAGATAAAATGAAGAAGCCCAAAGTTGACCTTATTGAAGGATTAAGTCCCGCTATATCTATAGAGCAGAAAAATACATCTAAGAACCCAAGATCTACTGTGGCAACTGTTACTGAAATCTATGACTACATGAGAGTTTTGTATGCTAGAGTTGGCGTACCCTACTCTCCATTCACAGGTAAGCCTATTGTTTCTCAGTCTGTTAGTGAAATGGTGGATAGGGTTAAGGCTCTACCAAAGAGTAATACAATTTATTTACTTGCTCCTATAGTTAGAGGAAGAAAAGGAGAATATAAAAAAGAAATTTTAAATTTTAAAAAAAGAGGTTTCCAAAAAATAAAAGTGGATGGAAAATATTGTGAAATCAGTGAATTTCCAGAATTAAACAAAAAAGTAAAACATGACATTTCAATTATTGTAGACAGAATAGTAATAAATTCTAGCATCGGAAACCGTTTAGCAGATAGTGTAGAAACTGCTTTAAGTATTTCTAACGGCCTTTTGGTCGTTGAGTATGAAGACGAGACGCTACCTAAGAAATTTAGAAAAGTTGAAACAATCACCTTTTCATCAAAATTTTCATGCCCGGAAAGTGGTTTCACTTTAGAAGAAATTGAACCAAGATTATTTTCATTTAATAGTCCATATGGGGCTTGTGAAGAATGCGAAGGCATAGGTCACAATCTAAATGTTGACCCAAATTTAGTTGTACCAGATACAAAAAAAAGTCTTCAAGATGGTGCTGTAGAACCATGGGCAAAATCAACTTCTTTATATTACGCACAAACTTTAGCATCTATTGCAAAACACTATAAATTTTCTTTATCAGATTCTTGGAAAAAATTATCAAAAAAAATTCAAGACGTAATACTTTATGGATCAGATGAAGAAGAAATAAAATTTTCTTACGACGATAATTATCAGTCTTATACGACTAAGAAAACGTTCGAGGGAGTAGTGAACAATCTTGAAAGAAGATATTTAGAAACAGATAGTGAGTGGAAAAGAGAAGAGATTTCTCAGTATCAAAGTGAGTCAAATTGTGAAAAATGCAAAGGCCAAAGATTAAAAGAAGAATCTCTATGTGTAAAAATAAATGATCTTAATATTAGCGACGTAACAAAAAAATCTATTGATGAAGCAAAAAAGTGGTTTGATAACTTAAATTCTCTTTTAAGTGATCGAGATAAAAAAATAGCTACACACATATTAAAGGAGATAAACGAAAGACTTAATTTTCTGTTAAATGTAGGTCTTAACTACTTGACTTTATCAAGGGAGTCTGGAACTTTATCAGGTGGAGAAGCACAAAGAATTCGTTTAGCTTCACAAATTGGGTCTGGATTGACCGGAGTTTTATATGTTCTTGACGAACCTTCGATTGGGTTACACCAAAGAGATAACAAAAAATTAATCACTGCATTAAAAAAACTTAGAGATCTTGGTAATACAGTTATTGTTGTAGAACATGATACTGAAACAATGGAAAATGCAGATCATATTATAGACATTGGTCCAGAAGCAGGAATACACGGTGGTGAGATAGTCGCTGAAGGAAGCTATAATGATATTGTTAAGAATGAAAAAAGTATAACTGGGAATTATCTATCAGGAAAAAAATATATAGGCTTACCAAGAAAAAGAAGGACAGCAAAAAATGGTAGATTTCTGGAAATACTTGGTGCCACGGGCAATAACTTAAAAAAAGTTGATCTTAAAATTCCAATTGGTGCTTTTACATGTGTTACTGGTGTTTCAGGAAGTGGAAAATCTACCTTGGTTCTTCACACTCTTTTTAATGCTTTAAATTTAATTTTAAACACAACAAAAGCAAAAAAAACACCTAAAGCTTTTAGAAATTACAAAGGTACAGAACTAATAGATAAAATTATTGATATTGATCAATCACCTATAGGGAGGACACCAAGATCGAACCCTGCAACATATACAGGTGCGTTCGGGCCAATAAGAGAGTGGTTTGCTTCTCTACCGGAAGCAAAAGCCAGAGGTTATAAAATAGGAAGATTTTCTTTCAACGTTAAAGGTGGAAGGTGTGAAACATGTGAGGGTGATGGTGTTATTACTTATGAAATGCATTTTCTACCAGATGTATTTATACCTTGTGATACATGCAAGGGTACCAGGTATAATAGAGAGACATTAGAGGTTAGGTTTAAAGATAAAAACATTGCTGATGTCTTGGATATGACTGTAGAAGAAGGTTGTATATTTTTTGAAAATATTCAAACAATTAGATCAAAACTAATAACACTAAAACACGTGGGTTTAGGTTATATAAAAATTGGACAACAGGCCACAACCCTTTCGGGTGGCGAAGCTCAAAGAATAAAATTAGCTAAAGAATTATCAAAAAGATCGACAGGAAGGACTCTATACATATTAGACGAACCTACTACTGGTCTTCATGCTCATGACATTAAAAAGCTTTTAGAAATATTACAGGCATTTGTAAACACAGGTAATACGGTGGTTGTAATTGAACATAATTTAGATGTAATCAAAACAGCTGATTGGGTAGTTGATATGGGACCTGAAGGTGGTGTAGAGGGAGGTGAAATAATAGCAGAGGGAACTCCAGAAAAAGTTTCGGAAACAAAGGGAAGTTACACAGGTCAATTTTTAAAAGATATTTTGTTCAAAGATACGATGAAAAAAACTGCATAGTTAATTATTTTATGTTATAAGAGAATCATGGGAAATATATTACAATCATTACCTAAAACGATACACGCTTCGATTATTTTAACGATTCTACTTTTCTTTGGCTTACATTTTTTTGGTGATGGTTTCGCATTTGATAGAATTTTCTGGAGCTGGCTCTTCAGGTATCTGCATGTTATTGCTGGTATTATGTGGGTTGGATTACTTTGGTATTTAAATTTTGTTCAAATTCCCTCAATGCCAAAAATTCCAGACGAACAAAAACCTGCTATATCAAAAATTATAGCACCAGCAGTTTTATTTTGGTTTAGATGGGCTGCTTTAGCGACTATAATTACAGGTTTAATTGTAGCTACATTAAATGGTTATGTTCATCAAGCAATGACGCTTGGAATTGGTAGTGGTTTTGGTAAAAATTCTGCAATTGGGATTGGGATGTGGCTTGGAATAATAATGGCTTACAATGTTTGGTTTGTTATTTGGCCTAATCAGAAAAAAGCGCTTGGGATGATAGAGTGTACACCTGAAGAAAAAGCAAAATCTGCAAGAACTGCAATGTTGTTTTCAAGAACTAACACGTTACTGTCGCTACCTATGCTGCTTTCAATGGTGGCAGCTCAAAATCTTTATTAAAAGATTATATATCATCATCTTTTAAAAGTGTTTTTTGAGTTACCTTAAAATAATTAAGAACAGGACTTGCAACAAAGATTGAGGAATAAGTTCCTATTATAACACCTAATATCATTGCAAAAGAAAAACCTTTTAAAATTTCACCTCCTAAAATAAATATTGAAAATAAAGCTAGTAATGTAGTCAAAGAAGTAATTATCGTTCTAGATAAAGTTTCATTTACTGATATATCTGCAATTTCATTAGTTTTAATTTTAGAATACTTTAAAAGATTTTCTCTAATACGATCAAATATGACAACAGTATCATTCATTGAATAACCTACTATTGTTAAAACCGCTGCAACTATAGAAAGATTAACCTCGAAGGAAAAGATAGAAAAAATACCAAGCGTTATAATAATGTCGTGTACAAGAGCAATAATAGCACCTAAACTAAATTGCCATTCAAATCGAATCCAAATATAAAACAACATAGCGCTTAATGCGAGAGCTATAGCTGTAAGCCCTTGTTTAAGTAACTCACTACTAACTTTTGGTCCAACACTTTCAACTCTTCTAAAGTTTACGGCTGATCCAATTTTTTGAGAAATAATATTTTTTAATTCAGATATAAATTTTTTATTTTCATTAGCATTTTTTTCAAATTTAATTAAAAAATCACCTTCTTTACCAAACTGTTTAACATTTACATCACCTAGTTCCTGTATATTTAGCGCACTTCTTATGTCTTGAATTTGAATATTTTTATTTTCAATTCTAATTTCTAACAAAGTACCACCTTTAAAATCAACACCATAATTAAGCCCCTTAAGGAAAAGAAATAAAATACTAACAAGAACAGCTATTAATGAAAGAATGTTAGCAGTTTTAAAATATGTAGAAAAATTAATTTTATTATTCATTACAATTTAAAATATTTTCCTTCCTTATCATTTAAAATAATAAATGAGGTTAAGTGTCTAGCAATAAAATAAGCTGAGAAAAGTGTTGTTATTATTCCCACACCAAGCGTAATAGCAAAACCCTTAATTGGACCTGATCCAAAAATAAATAAAATAAATGCAGCTATTAGTGTTGTTACATTTGCATCAATAACAGTAATTTTAGCTTTATTATAGCCTGTATCAAACGCATGTATAATTGATTTTTCTGTTTTCAATTCTTCTTTGATTCTTTCGTAAATCAAAACATTTGAGTCAACGGCCATGCCAACAGTTAAGATAATACCAGCAATACCAGGTAGAGTTAATGTTGCCTCAAGTATGGTTAAAATTCCAACCATCATAAACAAATTTGCAATAAGTGAAATGTTAGAGACCAGGCCAAAGATTCTATATTTAATAAACATAAAAATAATAACTAATATAAAGCCGACAAGAAGTGAGAATATTCCTGCATCTATTGAGTCTTTGCCCAAATCCGGACCAACGGTTCTTTCTTCAACAATATTGATTGGAGCTGGTAAAGCACCTGATCTAAGTAATAATGCTAGATCTGTAGCTTCTTGGAATGAAAAACCACCTGAAATAGTTCCTGTTCCAGCTGTAATAGGTTCACGTATATTAGGAGCACTAATTACAAAATTATCCAGTACGATAGCAAGCCTACGACCAACATTTTCTGTGGTAATTTTTCCAAACTTTTGGGCTCCTTGTCTATCTAAAGTAAAACGTACAAGTGGTTGATTAGATTGATTGTCAAATTGGGGTTGAGCATCTATTAAATTATCGCCACTAACAACAATACGTTTACTTACCGTAAGTTCTTCGTTGTTTTCTGATAAAAATAATTTTTCAGAACCAAATCCATCATCTGTTGAGACTAATCTAAAAGTTAATTGAGCTGTTTTTCCAAGAAGTTCTTTAACTCTAGCCGGATTATCTATTCCCGGTAACTCAACTAAAATTCTTTTATCACCTCTTTGAAGAATAGTTGGTTCTTTTGTTCCTACTTCATCAATACGTCTTCTAATTATTTCTATAGATTGTTTTAAAGCTGCGTTGTTTAAACTAACAATACCAAAATTAGAAAATTGTATGAAAGCTTTATCTTGTGTAAGCACTAAATCTAATTCAAATTTATTATATTCAGAAATAAAATTATTAACTAAATTATCTTGTTTTTTAAAAAAAAGATTTTTAAACTTATTTTGTTTTTCTCTATCAATAGTTAGAGAAATGTTATCTGGCGAAACTATAAAATCTTTAAAATTTATTTCATTTTTATTTAATAACTTTTTTATTGGGATAACTTTAGTCTGTAGTTTTTGATTAAGTAAAGGTTGCGTATCGATTTCTAAAAGAATATACGAGCCACCTTGAAGGTCTAAGCCTAAATTAACTTTTTTATCGATTAGATTATTGTTTTTGAAGTTTAAAGAAGCAAAAAATATGGCTGATACTAAAATTAGATATATAAATAAAACTTTAGTTTTTGTAAAGCTAAGCACAAAAAAAAATTATTTAGCTTCTATTTTTTTTAACAAACTTGTAATTGTAGATTTTATAATTTGTACCTTGACGTTGTCGCATAATGTAACTTCAACTCTGTCATCTTCCATAACTCTATCAACAATTCCGATTATACCACCTGATGTAATAATTTCATCACCACGTTTAAGACCCGCTACCATTGCCAGGTGATCTTTTGCTCTTTTTTGTTGAGGTCTAATTAAAAAAAAGTAGAAAATTACAAAGATTAAAATTAGGGGTATAAATTGTGCAATTCCTTGTCCATTCATAATAAAAGATTAATTATAATATCTAGAATATTTTAACAAGAACATAATTAAAAAAGTTCTATATTTTTTCTATATTGTTCATGTATTTTCTCAATACTGACGGTACAGATACAGTACCATCTTCATTTTGATAGTTTTCAATCAGGGATATCATCAATCTGCCAACAGCTAATGCTGAGCCATTTAAGGTTGATACAAAATCTGTTCCACTAGAAAATTTATATTTTGCATTCATTCTTTTTGCTTGAAAAGTTCCACAAGATGAACAGCTTGATATCTCTCTGTACTTGTTTTCAGAGGGAATCCAAGCTTCTATATCAAAAGTTTTTTCTGCACTAAAGCCCATATCTCCTGAGCTTAAAAGAATAACTTGATATGGAATCTCTAAAAGTTTTAAAATTTCTTCAGCACAATTAAGCATTCGACTTAATTCTGTTAAAGAATTTGAAGGTTCAACTATGCTAACTAATTCTACCTTATAAAATTGATGTTGTCTCATCAGACCTTTCGTGTCTTTCCCGTAGCTGCCCGCTTCTTTTCTAAAACATGGAGTAGAAGCAACGTATCTTAATGGTAGACTATTAATGTCTACCACAGAATCTCTAACCAAGTTTGTTAGAACTACTTCTGCTGTTGGTATGAGAAATTTTCTTTCATCATTTTTAGTTGATTTGATCTCAAATTGATCTTCTTCAAATTTAGGTAATTGACCTGTTCCAAACATAACATTTTCATTAACAAGGAGTGGAGGGGAAATTTCCTTGTAAGAAAACTTATTAATATGAATATCAAGCATAAAATTAATTAAAGCTCTTTCTAGTAGTGCAAAATGTGAACTTAAAATTACAAAACGGGAGCCAGAAAGCTTAGATGAGGTTTTAAAATCAACTTGACTCTTTTTTTCACCAATTTCTATATGTGTCTTGATTGGGAAGCTAAATTTTTTTATATTTCCAATCTGCTTGATTGTTTTATTAGATTTTTCATCCACTCCTACAGGAACATCGTTCCTTGCAATATTTGGTATATTGGAAAGAATCACAAAAATTTTATGTTTTAAAATATTTTGTTTTTTTTGAATCTCTTCTATTTCACTAGATAATTTTTTTGATATTTCAAAATTTGTTGTATTTTTTGATTTAGATATTAATTTTTTTTCTTGCTCTTTTTTTTCTTTTTGATGAATTAAATCTCTATTATTTTTATCAAGAGCAATTAAATTATCAAAATCGACTATACTATTTCGTTCAGAAATTTTTTTTTTAAAAAAATCTAAATCTTTTCTGATTTCCTTAATATTATGCATCTTTTTTTTCTATAAATTTAACTGTAATAATTGATAATTCATACAATAATAACAAAGGAAGTGCCAAGCCAATTTGAGTAATAGGATCTGGAGGAGTTAAAATTGCAGCCATTGCAAAAATAATTACAACAAAATATTTTCTTCTTTGACGTAAATATTCTGAATCGATAATACCTATTCTAGCTAAAAGACTTAAAATTACCGGTAACTGAAAACTAACACCAAATGCAAAGATTAATCTCATTATTAAAGATAAGTACTCATTAACTTTTGCCTCTAATTGTATTGCTATAACGCCTGGTCCGGCAACTGATTCAAAACCCAAAAAAAACTTTATGGCTAAAGGCATTATTAAGTAATAAACAATGCATCCACCTAAAATAAAAAGAGCTGGAGTAGCAATTAAGTAAGGTAATAAAGCTTGTTTTTCATTCTTGTATAGACCAGGTGCAATGAACTTCCATAATTGGGTTAAGAAAAAAGGACTAGAAATAAAAAAAGCTGCAAAAAAAGCAACTTTTAAATAGGTCAAAAATGCCTCGTGTAGCGCTGTAAAAATTAATCTTCTGTCTAAATCATCAGACAACACAGCATCGGCATAGGGCTGGACTAGAAAACGATAAATTTCTGCAGAAAATATATAACTTACAATGAATAAAAAAAATAAAAAAATAAATGATTTTACTAGTCTGGATCTAAGTTCAGTTAAGTGTCCTACAAAACTTCCAGAATTATTATTTTGATTGCTTTTTTTTGGCATTTATATCTTTATTTGCTTTAGTGCTAGAATTTTTATTCATATCTACCTCAAAATTAGTAATTTCATTTATATTTGATTGAACATCTGAAAAATATTTTTTTATTATTCTAATCCAAGTACCCAATTTTTTTAAAACTATTGGGAAGTCTTTTGGTCCAATAATTAAAATAGCTACAACTACTATAATTAATAGTTCTAACCATCCTATTTGTGGCATTAAAATTAATTTTTGTTAGAGTTTTCTTCGTCGTCTGCTTTATCTACTATGTCACTAGGTGTTTCATCAGACAGACCTTTTTTAAAACTTTTTATTCCTTTAGCAACATCACCCATTAAAGAAGAAATTTTTCCACGTCCAAATAAAAGGACCACTAATACAACTACAATTGCTATTTGCCAAAATCCAGGAAACATAAAGCTATTATATACATAAATTTATAATAAATAAATATATTAAATTAATCAGAATTAGGCGTTTCATCTATTACTTTTTCAATATTTGAGTAAATATCTTCCTTTTTATTTTGAGCTTGTTCTTTGTAAAATTTTCCAGTTCCAAAAATTGAAGCGTCTATAGTATTGGTATCAATTAATCCAGCCGAGCTAAGCTCGTCAACCGTAGGTAAATCTGTTAATTTTTGTATATTGAAATGGTTTAAGAAATTTTCTGTTGTGGTGTACTGAATAGGTTTGCCAATTACATCTTTTCTACCTGCGGGTCTCACCCAATCAAGCTCAAGCAATATTTCAATTGTATTAGTTCCAAAAGCAACTCCACGTATCTCTTCTACTTCAGATCTCGTAACAGGCTGGTGATAAACTATTATTGCTAAAGTTTCTAACGTAGCTTTTGATAGTTTTTTTTCAGTAGATTTTTGCAATGACATCAAATTTACTAAGTCATTTGAAGTTCTAAATGACCACTTTTCTTTAATACAAACTAAATTTATTCCTCTATCAGAATAGTCAAATTGAAGTTTTTCTAAAATTTTTTTAATATTAGTAATGTTTTGAATTCTTTTTTCAATTGTTTCGATATCAAGAGGTTCAGAAGCAGAAAATAAAATAGCCTCAACTTGTCTTTCAAACTTATTTAGACTTTTAGGAAATTTTACGATATTATTTGTTTTTTTTACAATTTTCTTCATTTAATTAATTTTTTTGATCAAAATTTTTTCAAAATATTTTTTTTGCATTATACTTACAGCTCCTTGCTTTGTTAGTTCTAGACTTGCAGAAAATATTCCTGATATTCCACTTTTTTTGAGTTTTTTGTTGATAAAAAAATCTTTAGGGATTAGCTCTTCAATATCTTTCCACTCAATAATATTAGAAAAATTGTTTCTAATATGTTTCATTCCTGCTTCTGTGGTAAAAACTGGTAGCTTTGGTATATTGATAGTTTGAAAAGCCTTTTGCATTTTTATAGTTGAGTAAGTTTTTAAAAGCTCGTACAGACTAACTGTGTAGATTGGTGTGCTAATTGATTTGATGCCACCCTTAATACCTCTATAAAAAATATTTATTCCTATTCTATTTTTTTTAATAAGCTGATCAGAAAGTAACCTTATCAGTTCTAGTTTTTTAAGCTGAATTTTTAATTTTTCTGCGACTTCTGAGGCTTTAAAATCATCGTCGTCATCATCTGGTAAAAGTAATTTAGATTTTAAATACGCCAACCACGTTGCCATTAATAAATATTCAGAAGCAACTTCTAAATCAAGGTTTCTAGCTTCTTTAATATAAGTTAAAAATTGATCGGCTAATTTAGTAATTGAAATTTTTGTTAAATCAACTTTCTGCGTTTTAGCTAAATTCAACAATACCTCAAGTGGTCCTGAATAATTTGGAATTTTTATGGGTATAATATTTTTTTTAACTGATTCCATAAACGAATTTTAACTTAAAAATTTATAAAATTCTGAAGTTTTTTTCTCGGTAAAAGTATCTATATAAGGGATTTTGTTGAGTAATTTTTTTACTTCATGTGTTTTCCCTGCACAGTATAGTGTTAAATTACATCCGGCTTCTAAAGCTAATTTTGCATTTTTTACTATGTCATATTTAAGGGCCTTCATTGAAATATCATCAGAAATTAGAATACCTTTAAAACCAATTTTTTTTCTTATTATAGTTTTTATTAAAGTTTTTGAATGCGTGGCATTATTTCGGTCAATCTTGCCAAATACTATATGTGCAGTCATAGCAAAATAACTTTTCATATTCTTAAAACATTCAAAATCATTTTTAAGTAATCTAAGATCATCTTTAATAAATGGAAGTTTAAAATGGCTATCAACATTAGCCTTGCCATGACCAGGTATGTGTTTAATAACTGTCCCTATTTTGTTTTGTTTATAGGATTTAATACATGAATGGCCGAGAACATTAACTATAGTTGGGTTTTTAGAATAACTTCTATTTCCAATTATCTTATGTGCACCATTATGATTTAAATCTAAAACTGGAGATGTGTTAATATTTATTCCTAGGTTGCGTAGAATAAATGAAATCGTCTTTATATAATTTTTGTAAATAGTTAGCCCAACTTTTTTATCTATTTTATAAATAACGCCAAAAAATTTTTGATTAAATAAAGAATTATCTAAAAAATTTGATAATCTTGAAACTCTACCACCTTCTTCGTCGATTAAAATTGGATATTTTCTGTCCCTCATTAATTTTCTGATTGAGATTGTTAATTTTTTTGTTTGTTTTTTTGACAGAATATTTCTCTTAAAAAGAATAATGCCCCATGGTTTTTCTTTTTTAAAAATATTTATTTCTTTCTTTGTTAATATACTACCAGAGATACTTACAATAATTGCTTTTCTAATCATTTGTTTCAAAAAGTTTCCAAAAATTCCTTTTAATTCTATTATTTTGATTATCATATTCAGAATTAAATTCTATCACATCGTTTGTATCATTATTTAAAATTGGTAGTCCAATAATACTATTGTTAATTGTTTGTGAAATTTTTTCTCTATTAATTGTTTTCTTTAAATCCTGATTACTAGAAAAATATGTATCTACGACAAGATAAAAGAACGAGAAACAAAATAGAAATATGAAAACTGATAGTATATTTTTTAACATTACATCTTGGTGGGCAGAGAAACACCTAAGATTTTCATACCATTTTCTATTGTTAAAAATATAAGTTTTATAATTAAAAGAGTGTTGGTATTTTTAATTTTCCCATCCACAATAAACTTATAGTTAGGATCTTCATTCCCCTTACTCCAATAAGAATGAAACAAAGTAGCTAATTCATAAAGGTAAAAAGGTATACGATGAGGCTCAAACTTGGCGGAAGCAGTTTCTATTACTTTTGGCCAGTCTAAAATCTTTCTAAATATATTTAACTCATGAGAATTTAATTTAAAATTTTTTTCGTTAATTTCAAAAACTTTGTTTCTATCAATATCAAGAGATCTAAATAAGGATGAGATTCTTGCATATGAATACTGCACATAAAAAACAGGATTTTCTCTTGTTTTTTCTAAAACTTTATCGAAATCAAAATCTAACTCGACATCATTACTTCTATTTAACATCATGAAACGTATAGAATCTTTATCAACTTCATTTAAAAATTCTCGTACAGATATAAAATCCCCAGATCTTTTAGACATTTTATATGGTTGTCCACCTTTATACAATTTAACAAGTTGGCAAACTCTGCATATTAAAGAAATTTTATTATCAGATAGCGCGCTTGTAGCTGCAGTAATTCTTTTAATATATCCAATATGGTCTGCTCCAAGAATATTAATCAAGTAATCATATTTTCGAGAAACTTTATCTGCGTGATACGCAATGTCATTTGCAAAATATGTCCAGGTACCATCATTTTTTTGTAAAGCCCTATCTGTGTCATCACCAAAAAGAGTGGATTTAAAAATTAACCTTTTAGTTTTTTTCCAGCTTTTGTTATCTTCTCCTTTAGGCGGGTTTAAATACCCTTCTTCTACAAATTTATTCTCTTGTAAATATTTTATAGATTTAGCCACTAAATTTTTATTTACTAAAGATTTTTCTGAAACAAAGTTATCATGAGTAATACCCAGTGATTCAAGATCATCTTTAATTAAAGTCATTGAATGTTTAAGAGCAATCTCACTTAATATAGGAAAAATTTTTTTAAAATTTCCCAAATCAATATCAGGAATGTCTTTTAAAATTTTTTTAGCAATATCAACCACGTATTCACCTGGGTATAGATTCTCTTTATTTATAAATTTTTCATCAAATCTAATTTCTCTTAATCTATAAAAAACAGATTCTGTAAAATTAATTATTTGGTTCCCATAATCATTAATATAGTATTCTTTAAGAACGGTATTACCGTTAAACTTTAAAAGATTTGCCAAAACGTCTCCATAAATAGCACCACGTGAATGACCTATATGCATTGGACCTGTGGGGTTGGCAGACACAAACTCTATGTTGTATTTTTTGTGTTTTTCTGAACTTGAGCCATATTCATTATTAGACTTTAAAATCTCTAATATAATGTATTGATACGTTTTAGAATTAAATTTAAAATTTACAAACCCAGGACCAGCTATAGAAACTTGTGAAAAATCTTTATTATTTTCTATTATTAAATCTTTAATAAGATTAGCTAATTTAACAGGTGATTGTTTTGTTTTTTTACCTAAAACTAGGGCAATATTGGATGAAAGATCAAAATTAAATTCCTGTGGTGGAACTTCAAAAACAACTCCTTCAAAACTAATTTTTGTATCGATATTAAAGTTTTCGCAATTTGCAATAATTAAATCTTGTATTTTTTTTTTGTATATTTCAAAGATGTTCATTTTAAAGAATTGAATAAATTAATTGCATATCTGTCAGTCATGCCGGCAATATAATCACAGATATTTCTCTCAACATTATCTCTTTGAAATACTGATTTTTTAATAAATTTTAAAGGATTTTGTTTAATTTTTACAAACAAAAATCTTATAATTTTTTTTCCATTATTTGTTTTTTTTAACACATTCTCACACAAATACATTTTCTTCATTAAAAAGGATTTAATGGTAGTGTCAAATAATTTCATTTCTCTTGAGAAAGATACTAGCAAGCTTTTAGCTCCATAAACGTCAAATATTGAATTAATTTTTTGTTTCTTTAAATTTTTTTTTGTATTTAAAATTATATCTTTAACCATTTCATTTATAATTTCTCTAATAATTTGTCGCAAAACTAATTCGCTACCTTTTAATTTAATAAATTTTTTATGTTTAGTTATAATTTTAGTTAAAATAGGTATATTTTTTAAATCTTCAATTGTATAAAGCTTGGCTCTCAGGCCATCTTCAAGATCGTGACTGTTGTAAGCAATATCATCAGATATTGATGCAATTTGAGCCTCCAAAGACGGACTTTTTAAAAAATTAATTTTATTTTTAAAAAAATTTTTACCTAGCATACTGTTAATTTTATCCTGATTTATGACTTTTCCGTTGTGTTTTACTAAGCCATCAATTGTTTCTAAAGATAAATTTATTCCTTTGAAATTATAATATTTATTTTCTAAAAGTGTAACTATTCGTACTGTTTGAATGTTATGATCGAACCCTCCATATGGTTTCATACATTCGTTTAAGGCATCCTCACCTGCGTGTCCAAATGGTGTGTGGCCTAAATCATGAGAGAGACTTATTGTTTCACACAAATCCTCATTTAAATTAAAGTATCTAGCGAGTGTTCTTGCTATTTGAGCAACTTCCAAGGAATGTGTTATTCTTGTTCTGTAATGATCACCAGTGGTGTTAACAAAAACTTGTGTTTTGTGTTTTAACCTTCTGAAAGCTGTAGAATGAATTACCCTATCTCTATCTCTTTGATAGGGAGAACGTAAGGTACTTAGTTTTTCATGGTGAATTCGTCCTTTTGATTTAATTGATACTGCTAATTTTGAGTATTTTAAAAATTTTTTTTTTTGCATAAGAATAAGTAAAATTGTATAATACATTATTTACTTAATATGACTAATAAAATTGAATTTACAAAAGAAGCCAACAGCGAAATAAAGAGAATTACATCTGAACAAGAAAAAGATTGTTATTTTAGAATTTCTGTTCAAGGGGGGGGCTGTTCTGGTTTTAAGTATAATTTTTCTCTTGATAAGAAGATTGAGAAAGATGACATAATTTTCAATAAAACTATTATCGATTTCAATTCATTAGAAATTATAAATGGTTCTGTTGTTGACTATCAAAAAGAAATGATTGGCAGCTCTTTTGTTATAAAAAATCCACAGGCTGCTTCTTCTTGTGGTTGCGGCCTATCATTTTCAGTATAAATGAAAATTGCTTCTTGGAACGTAAATTCGGTAAGAGCTAGGATACTAAATGTTTTAGATTACTTAAAAAAAGATAAACCTGACATATTGTTTCTTCAGGAAATCAAAACTGAAAATATTAATTTTCCATCTGAAGAATTTAAACAAGCAGGCTATATGTCTTTTGTTTATGGTCAAAAAAGTTATAATGGAGTTGCATTCTTATCAAAAATAAAAATAGAAAATATTAATCAAGACTTTATTAAAGATGATCTCAAACAATCACGTATTTTAACTGGAGATATAAAAATAAAAAACAAAAAAATAAGGCTTATTAATATATATGTACCAAATGGAAATCCGATAGATACTGAAAAATATATATATAAAAAAAAATGGTTAGATAAATTTTTAAAATCAATCAAAAAAATTTTACTGACACAAAAAAATATTATAATTTCTGGAGATTTTAATATTATACCTGATGAAATAGATGTATACGACCATAATAAATTTACAAACGATGCTTTGTACAAGATTGAAATTAGGAAATGTTTTAGAGAGTTAATAAACTATGGTTTCAAAGATGTTTTTAGACAGCTAAAAAAAAATAAACAAGAATACACATTCTGGGACTACATGGCAGGTTCTTGGCCAAAAAACTATGGGATGAGGATTGATCATTTTTTAGTTTCAGATAATTTGCTGGACAATGTAGAAACAATAAATATTAACCAAAAACCGAGAGGCAAAATAAAGCCTTCTGATCATACTCCGATAGAATTAGAAATCAGTTAACACGACCGTATATATCTTGGTATCTTATAATATCCGTTTCTTTTAATACACTTCCTAATTGAGCTTCGACTATTTTAATTGTTTCGTTATAAACATTTTCTATTCTGTGAATTGAACCTTTCGGTATAAAAACACTCTCATTTGTTTTTTTAAAAAAAATTTTCCCACCCACTGTAATTTTTGGTTTGCCGCTTATTACAGTCCAATGTTCAGCTCTATGGTGATGTTTTTGAAGGCTTATAGATGACATTTTTTTTACAGTTAATTCTTTTAATAAAAAATTTTCACCTTTAAAAAAATTTTTATAGTTTCCCCATGGACGATAATATGTGTTTTTTTTAATGTAGGTTTGTGAAGTTTTGCTTTTTATAATTTTAAATATTTCTTTCCAACTTCCCAGATCTGACCATATTAAATTTAATTTTATAGAATTAATTTCTTTTGCTTGCTCCAAAATTGCATAATCAAAAGATATTGGTTTTATTTTACTAAAATAATTTTTATTTAAATTAACTGTATTATTTTTAATTTTACTTTTAATAACAGCACTCAAACAAGAATTAAATAATTTTTTTTGAATTGTCTTAAAATTGTTAATAATTGAGTCTTTTCTGGCTAAAATAATTCCAGAATTCCATAAAGCTTTTTGATTAATTATTGATTTAGCTTTTTTTTCTTTAGGTTTTTCAATGAACTTTATAACTTTATTAATCTTTGTGTTAATTTTTTTACTTAGTAAATAGCCATAATCAGAGGTTGCTATTTTTGGTTTAACTCCAAATATAAATATATTCTTATCGTTTAGGTTTAATAAATTTAATTTTAAGATTCTATTAAACTTTTTTTTTTCAGGTAAA
>Ga0115004_10002150_pt1 | contig 16264 bp, 17 predicted proteins | sample ArcticOcean_MG_C_10_FD_88737 | JGI IMG/M metagenome (GOLD analysis project Ga0115004, IMG submission 88737) | Marine microbial communities from western Arctic Ocean - ArcticOcean_MG_CB11_90 | ecosystem: Environmental > Aquatic > Marine > Oceanic | place: Arctic Ocean: Canada Basin | collected...
CGAATGGGAGGCCGTACGCGATACAGTTGTGCCCTTAAAACCTAATTTGTTAATGAGCCACCTAGCCTGCGCCGATGACCCGGCCCATCCGATGAACCGCCAACAGCTTGATCTGTTTAAAACCATGACTGACGGGCTTGGGCTTAAACGATCGCTTTCAGCAACTGGAGGAGTTTTTTTGGGTCCAGACTATCATTTTGACATAACACGTCCAGGCATTGGTCTTTACGGGGGTGCACCATTTTCCGAAGCGAACCATGTTGTGCATCTTTCCCTGCCAGTTATTCAAATTCGCGACCTAACAGCTGGTGAAACCGTGGGCTACGGTAATAGTTGGACAGCAAAGGTTCCATCTCGGATTGCAACGGTTGCCTCAGGCTACGCGGATGGTTTAATTCGCGCTATGTCCAACCAAGGCAACCTTTGGGCAGATAAAACCTCCTGCCCAATTGCTGGGCGAGTATCAATGGATATGATTGGGGTCGACATAACTCTTTTAGACCATGATCCAGAGTCACTAGATATTCTCAGCCCCTATCAAACCATAGATGATCTGGCGGATATGGCGGGAACAATTGGTTATGAAATTCTAACATCCCTCGGTATGCGATATGCACGCCGCTATGTAAGCCAATGATATTGAGTTTAATAGAAAGCATCATTGCCCTTGGCCGTTTGGTTTTTGGGGCTTTCAGCGCTTTGGGCAGAGTAGTCATTTTTATTATCACCACACTATCGCATATTTTCCGCCCACCTTTTTACCCCAGAGAGTTTGCTTCGGCTGTTATGAATGTGGGGTATCTATCGCTACCAGTTGTAGGGATTACATCCATTTTTACCGGCGCAGCTTTGGCTCTGCAAATTTACTCTGGTGGATCCAGGTTTAATGCACCTGAGGTTGTGCCACAAATAGTTGCGATTGGCATGGTACGTGAGCTTGGACCAGTCCTAGTTGGCCTGATGATTGCTGCCCGAGTAACAAGCTCCATTACAGCAGAACTAGCAACCATGAAAGTCACCGAACAGATTGACGCACTAATTACACTATCGACTGTCCCTTTGAAATATCTAGTGTTACCGCGGGTACTCGCGGGCTTTCTGGTCGGCCCTATCTTGGTGGGTGTAGCAGATAGTGTTGGGATTTTGGGTGGTTTTTTGGTAGCAACGCAGACTCTAGGCTTTAATTCTGCAACCTATATCTTGGACACTATCAACTTTTTAACCAGTGCAGATATCATATCTTCTCTCGCAAAGGGTGCGGCTTTTGGCTTTATAGCAACACTGATGGGCTGCTATTATGGTCTCAATTCGGGCCGTGGCGCGCAGGGCGTGGGTACGGCGACTAAATCCTCAGTACAAGCGGCAGCAGTTTTGATTTTGGCGGCCAATTTTTTACTTACAGCGGTCTTTTTTACAGCATGATCACATTTGATAACATTCACAAATCTTTCGGTGCCAATAATGTGCTGTGCGGCGTGGATCTAATCGTAGACCGCGGCCAAAGCATGGTCATTATTGGTGGATCAGGTACTGGAAAATCAGTATTAATAAAAACGGTTCTTGGATTGGTCACCCCCGACAATGGCAAAATATTTGTTAATAAGCAGGATATGATTCACGCCAAACGTGACAATTTCCTGAGCAAGTTCGGTATGTTGTTCCAAGGAGGTGCATTGTTTGATTCCATGCCCGTCTGGCAGAACGTGGCATTTAGGTTGCAACGTGGCCATCTCAAACTGCCCAAAACTAAAGCCCGTGAAATTGCTATAGAAAAATTACGGCGGGTAGGTTTGGCCCCAGATGTGGCAGACCGCTTGCCCGCAGAACTATCAGGTGGAATGCAAAAACGGGTCAGTTTGGCACGCGCCATCGCGGCAGACCCTGAGATCATTTTTTTTGATGAGCCCACCACTGGACTGGATCCCATTATGGCACGTGTTATCAATGACTTGATCCGTAAAATTGTTGTAGAAATGGGAGCTACAGCAATAACAATCACGCATGATATGGCCTCGGTTGCTACAATTGCCGATAAAGTTGCCATGCTGCATGATGGGGTGATAAAATGGTGTGGCACTCTTGACGACATGGCTCATAGCGGTAATTCGCATGTTGATCAATTCATCCATGGCCGCGCCGAAGGCCCTATTAAGACACTCCGTTAAAATAATATTTCAATATTTTTGTGCTGTCTTTTAATAAAAATCCATATAAGAAATACTGAAGTTAGAGGGATAACAGTTGGCCAAGTTTTCATATACCTGCAGCAAATGTGGCACAGGCCATACTAAATGGGCCGGGCAATGTGATAGCTGTCAATCCTGGAACACTCTAGCCGACCAGGGCCCTCTGTCCGCTGGGCCTAGCAAAACATTGGGTAGCAAACGCGGCCGCTCAATCGCACTCACAGATTTAGCAACAATAGAAGAACCACCACCACGTACAAAGGCTGGCGTCGCAGAGTTGGACCGCGTTTTAGGTGGTGGTTTGGTACAGGCCAGCGCGCTGCTAGTGGGTGGCGACCCCGGTATTGGCAAATCCACCCTTCTCTTGCAGGCAGCAGCCAAATTTGCGCGAAATGGTTTAAAAGTTATTTATGTATCTGGCGAGGAAGCAACAGCTCAAGTGCGCATGCGCGCTCAGCGATTGGGCCTAACTGACAGTCCTTTGATATTGGCAGCAGAAACTAATCTGCGTGATATTCTCACCACTCTGGATGAAGAGAAGCCTGATTTAGTGATCATTGATTCCATTCAAACCATGTGGACCGATCATATAGAAGCTGCTCCCGGGTCAGTCAGTCAGGTGCGCTCATCCGCCCATGAGTTGACCAGCTACGCCAAACGCAAAGGTGTCTCTGTAATAATGGTAGGCCATGTTACCAAAGATGGTCAGATCGCGGGCCCACGTATTGTTGAGCATATGGTCGATACTGTTTTATATTTCGAAGGTGAGAGAAATCACCAGTTTCGCCTACTACGTGCTGTTAAAAATCGCTTTGGCCCCGCAGACGAAATCGGTGTATTTGAGATGACAGGGAAAGGTTTGGTTGAGGTTAAAAACCCCTCTGCGCTGTTCTTGTCTGAGCGTGGCAAGCCAACGCCTGGATCTGCGGTATTTGCTGGCATTGAGGGCACCAGACCAATGCTTTGTGAATTTCAGGCACTTGTAGCCCCCTCGCCCCATGGTCAACCGCGGCGAAGTGTTGTGGGCTGGGACGGGCAAAGGCTGGCAATGATCTTGGCAGTGCTGGAATCGCGTTGCGGTATTCCATTTACCGGGCTTGACGTCTATTTAAATGTGGCAGGTGGTATGCGTGTAACCGAGCCTGCCGCAGATCTGGCCGTAGCCGCCGCATTGGTTTCTGCGCGCGAAGACACCCCTTTACCCAAAGACGCCGTAATTTTTGGAGAAATATCTCTCTCAGGTGCTCTTAGGCCCGTATCACAGGCAGAAAGTAGGTTGAAAGAAGCACAAAAACTTGGTTTCTATCAGGCGCTGGCACCTACTTCAAAAAAAATAGAAACAATTGCTGGCATAACGTTGCGGCCAGTAACAGATTTGGCCAGCTTAGTTGAAGAATTATTTGGACCATGTTGAAAATTAATAGTTAGGGAATTGCCTTGGAAGGTTTTACTATAGTCGACGGCGGTGTTGTAATGCTTATCGTAATGTCGGCTCTATTGGCATACTCTCGGGGTGTAGTGCGCGAAATCATGGCTATTGGAGGCTGGATCTTAGCTGCAGTATTAGGCTTTGTATTTGCTGATTTAGGTCAGCCTTTGGTGAGGCAAATTCCTTATCTTGGGGATATGTTGGGCAACAGTTGCGAACTGTTAATTCTGACCAGCTTTGCAATTATATTTTCTGGAGCCTTGCTGATTGTATCATTGTTCACCCCACTATTTTCATCCTTGGTTCAAAAATCAATTTTTGGCGGGTTTGACCAAATGCTTGGCTTTTTATTTGGCGTCTTTCGTGGAGTAATTTTGGTAGCCGTTGCCTTCTTTATCTATTTTACGGTTATGCCTAATCAGGATATTATATCGTTAGAAACATCCAAATCAGCCACAATTTTTGAACGCTACATAGATGATGTCCAAGATCAAAATCCAGAAGCAGCACTAGGGTGGGTAAGAACTCAATATGATCAATTGGTTGGCGGCTGCGGTGCTTAATGGGCTATAATTTCACTTATAGACATGCTTAAAATTATTTTAAAATGGTCGTCAATAATAAAAAAAATTAACAATATATTACAATGTCAAAGTGACATGCACCCCTCGATGCCATAGAGAATTGAATGAGTCGTCAATGATCGGAACCTTTTGCGTGGCCAAGCCGTTGAACCAGATACATACAGATCCTTTTGACGACGATAAGCTGCGCGAAGAATGTGGCGTTTTTGGTGTAATAGGTACCCGAGATGCAGCAAATTTTACAGCGCTTGGCCTACATGCATTACAGCATCGAGGACAAGAAGCTGGTGGTATCGTTTCACATGATGTTGAACAAGGCTTTAATTCTGTGCGCCGTTTTGGTTATGTGCGTGACAGCTTCACCAGCACTAAAATTATGGAACAGCTTCCAGGTGATTTATCTATTGGACATGTGCGTTATTCAACCGCGGGCTCCAAAGGCAATACGGCAATCCGAGATGTTCAACCGTTTTTTGGCGAATTTGCCATGGGTGGGGCTGCTATTGCCCATAATGGAAATATCACCAATGCTATAGCTTTGCGCAAAGAGCTGATCGAGCGTGGCTCAATTTTTCAATCCTCTTCCGATAGCGAGTGCATCATCCATTTAATGGCCCGCAGCTTGCAACAAGATATTCCGCAGCGGATGGAAGATGCTTTACGCCGTGTTGAGGGCGCGTTTTCCATTGTTGCTATGACCCAAACCCAACTTATTGGTGTACGTGATCCATTAGGCGTGCGTCCCTTGGTGCTTGGTAAGGTTAGTGATGGTTGGGCTTTAAGCTCTGAAACGTGCGCACTCGATATAATTGGTGCGGAGTTTATTCGTGAGATTCATCCTGGTGAAATGGTTGTAATTACAGATAAAGGCGTCGACAGTACCTATCCATTTCGTCCAGCCCGCCCTCGATTTTGCATCTTTGAACATATCTATTTTAGTCGTCCTGACAGTATTTTAGGAGGGCGTAGTGTCTATGAAACCCGTGAGGCGATTGGGCGTGAATTAGCGAAGGAATCACCAGTGGACGCTGACCTCGTCTGCCCCGTGCCAGACAGCGGTACCCCCGCCGCGATTGGGTATTCTCTGCAATCTGGCATTCCCTACGCAATGGGGATCATTCGCAACCAATATATGGGCCGAACTTTCATAGAACCCAGCGAGCAAATCAGAAATATGGGAGTGCGCCTGAAGCTGAATGTAAACCGGGCTCTAATTCGTGGCAAACGCGTAATCTTGGTGGATGACAGTGTAGTACGTGGCACCACATCTCGTAAGATTAAAGAAATGATTTTGGACGCGGGCGCAGCTGAGGTACATTTTCGCATCGCTAGTCCACCCACGGCATGGCCGTGCTTTTACGGGGTGGACACGCCACAACGTGAAAAACTTTTGGCAGCTACAATGACCGAAGAAGAAATGCGTCAGCATCTCACCGTGGACAGTCTAAAGTTTATCTCGCTCAATGGACTTTACCGAGCAGTCAACGGCAGCGACCGGGATAATGCCCAACCACAGTATTGTGATGCATGTTTTAGCGGTGAATACCCAGTCACACCAACAGATCAAATTTCCAATGGATTCCAAATGAAAGCCGCTGAATAGCGCCAAGCGTTCTGGGATAGACTTGTTGCCGTTATATGGGGGTTTATGACGGTCCTCTACTTACCTTGACTGACACTGGGCCACGAAACGCCCACCCGCCCCATTTTACATGATCTACGAGCTCAAGATCGGGAAAAGCCTTAAAGAGTTGTGGCAAAGCAACCTCAGCTATCAATACCCGGCTGACTGCCGCCCCCGCACAAAAATGCGGCCCAGACCCAAATGGTATGGCGGGACCGGTATTTCGGTCTATGTCATAAGTCTCGGGTGTAGCAAACACGGCCGGATCTCTATTGGCTGCGCCAAACATAAAAAATACCTTATCGTTCTTTTTAAAATCATGTCCTAACACAATACAATCTTGACTTATTCGCCGCGGACTCATGCCTATAGGCGACATCCAACGGGCGTATTCCATAAAGGCCTGCCCCCAGTCACCTGAATGCAACACTTTATCCAGCGCATTTCGCTGCATCAATAAAGCAGCGGCTGTGCCAGCAATAGCATCTCTAGGTTCATTTTGACCGCCAGAAATCACTAGCTTGATATTGGCCTTAATATTGGCCAAAGATTGGCCAGCTTGGATCAAAACTGAAAGCACAGAAGTATCAGGGCTGTCAGTCAATTCTGGCACCATCAGCGCAATATGAGCATCAATATCCGCAGTTGCAACATCACATGCCTGCGTCACGCTCGGCGTGCCTAGGTAGTTTGAGCAACCATCAATCATTGCTTGGCTGACCTTATCCATCTGCCCCGGTGTCATTTGGCGTAGGCCTGTGATCGCTACTAGAGCAGCGCCCGAGACAGGCATGGCAAAATCACGTACCAAGTCAAATGCTTTTTTTTTCTTTAATCCTTCAATTACCACTCGTGTGGAACGCTCAAATTCAGCTCTCCAAACCTGCTTCACCGTTCGAGGGCTGAGGCTCGGAAATATTTTTTGGCGTGCCTCTTGATGCTCGGCCCCATCTTTTCGCATCATATTTTCACCCATCAACTGGACCATCAAACCATCAGGTTGGCAGGAGGAGAACAAATCAACTCGTTTTTCTTGTTTAAAGATATCAGACCGGCGAGTAATCAACGCTGCGTCCAGCTGTGGCACATAGACCACTGGCGCAATACTCTGAATTATAGCCAAATCGGGGTAAGGGTCACAGTAAAACTTTTGTAGGTCAATTGTATATTCCATGTCAGAAGATCATCACCGTCCACCACTTTTGGCAAGCCCTCGTCTCTTGACCCCAGCGGGTTTTGCGCCCATGACGCCGCCCATGACATATCCAATCCTCATCACCGGCGCATCACGCGGATTGGGTGCTGCATTAGCGCTCAAACTGGCGCGAAATTTTCACATCATTGCAGTTGCAAAAACCACTGGTAGCTTGGAGGAGTTGGATGATCGCATTCAGGCCATTGGTGGGCAGGCCACACTGGCACCACTCGACCTCACCGACGTAAACGCTGTACGTCATCTTTGCATCTCAATCCATGAGCGCTGGGGCGGCTTACTACTTTGGGCACATTGCGCCATTCACGCGGCGCCACTTTCACCTGCCAATTTTATTGATGCGCGTGATTGGGAAAAATCCGTAAAAATCAATATTACAACGACTGGTATGCTGATTCCAAATGTGGCGCCACTGCTGGGCCACGCTGGCATAGCTGTTTTTTTGAATGATCCCTGTGCAGGTTTAAAATTTTTCGGTAGCTACGGCGCAACTAAATCTGCACAAATTGCTTTGGCTCAAAGCTGGCAGGCAGAAACCATAAATACTGGGCCACGGGTGTGTATTGTGACACCTGCCCCAGTGCCTACTGCGACACGCGCGCGCTTTTTCCCTGGCGAAGATAGCGATGCGTTGTCAACTTGTGACATCGAAGCAGACAAAATAATTGCAACGGTGGGAATTATATAAGTTTTCTTAACTCCAGTATTACGCGCCCATACCAATAATTATACTAATGTAATGTAGATGGAGGCTTGCCCGCCCGACGGCAACCTTCTAACCAAGGCATATGAATATACTTATCACAAATGACGATGGTATTATGGCGCCTGGACTTGAGGTGCTTCGTGGCTTGGCCAGCCAATTGGCCGGGCCCAAAGGTGAGGTTTGGACCGTCGCACCGCAGTCAGAGCAATCAGGCGTTGGCCATTGTATTTCCTATAGCAAGCCAGTTTTGGTGCATCAATATGGGCCACGCAGGTTTGCTGTCGAAGGGTCACCCGCTGATTGCGTTCTCGCAGGATTAAACGAGCTAATGCAACTTCAGCCAGACTTGGTGCTCTCAGGCGTCAACAAAGGTAACAACTCTGCCGAAAATACAGTATATTCCGGGACAATTGGGGCTGCAATGGAAGCAGCTTTGGCCGGCATTCCTGCGATTGCCATGTCACAGTTTTATGGACCGGAAAATTCCGAATTAGCAGATAGTTTTGAGGCAAGCAGCGTCCATGGAGTTGCTGCTATTCAAGCATGTCTTAAAGCTGGCTTTGCTCGCGCAAATGATTATGCACTATTTTACAACATTAACTTTCCACCAGTCCCCGCGACAGGTGTGTTGGGGATGAAGTCCGTAGCCCAAGGCTATCGTGGCGATGGTGCATTCAGCGCTAGTGCCACCACTTCGCCCAGCGGTCGAAAATTCTTATTCATGCACGGTAAACCACAACAGGTCCCAACTAAAAAGGGCACTGACGCCGCAGCCAATCTGGCGGGGTATATATCTATTACACCTATGCGCGCAAATTTAACTGCACATGATCAACTGGGCCACTTGGCCCATACATTAGGTTAATCTATGATCAGCGATGCCGAACGTAAAATGCAATTCTTGTTTTCGTTACGCTCGCGCGGTGTGACAAACAAACGTGTGCTTAATGCCATGGAACACGTGGACCGCAAAAAATATATTAGGGGTACATTCGAAGAACGAGCCTATGAAGACACGCCTCTACCAATTGCATGTGGCCAAACAATTTCACAACCCTCAATCGTGGCCTTGATGACTGAATCACTAGACGTGCAACCTCGTGATAAGGTTTTAGAAATAGGCACTGGGTCTGGCTATCAAGCCGCCATACTCAGCCAACTAGCGCGGCGGGTCTACACTGTGGATCGCCATAGTCAATTGGTTCGCGCCGCACGCGCTCTTTTCGAATTAGAAGATATCACCAACATCACTGTATTCAGTGCCGATGGCAGCCATGGCCTGCCAGAACAAGCTCCCTTTGACAAAATTTTGTTGACTGCCGCGAGTGAAGATCCTCCTGGCCCATTGTTGGAACAATTGCGCGTAGGCGGCATTATGGTACTACCAGTTGGGCAATCAGATAAAGTTCAGACATTGGTTAAAATTCTAAAAACCGAAGATGGGTTAACATATCACGAGTTAAGGCCCGTACGATTTGTACCCCTGTTAGAAGGTCTGGGTAAGGAAAATTTCTAAAAGTGGCTATTATAAGTCAAAAAACGTTAGGTAAGAGCCAAATGAAATATGATTTCACAAAGATTCTATTAATTTTTCTAGTGGCGTTTATTGGCATAATTGGTTGTTCAGGCGACTTTGATTTTGATATGCGCGATCAGCTTGGTGGCCGCTTGGATACATCTTCAGCCGCAAATAGTGCTGTGGCCAACCGCCCAGATCCAGATGAACGCGGTGTGATCACTTTTCCAAACTACCAAGTGGTTGTGGCACGAAATGGGGACAAAATTGGTGATTTGGCTGAACGCATCAGTGCAGATTCAGAAATTCTGGGAAGTTACAACGGAATCTCACAAGAAGCCGTTTTACGCCACGGCGAGATTATTGCGCTGCCACCAAGCATCGTGGCGAGTGATGCCACTGGTAAACCTTTAACACCAACAGTTGTTGATATCAGCGAACTTTTAGATAATCCTAGACCCGCCAGCCAGCTCACCAGCGTTGAACCAAAACGACATCAGGTCGTTACTGGCGAGACTGCTTTCACTATCGCACGGTTCTACAAAGTGTCGGCAGATACTCTGGCTGACTGGAATAGTCTTGACACAGAAATGAATGTGCGTCCTGGACAATATTTATTAATACCTATCACAGGCAACGCTACAACAAACGTCAGCGCACCAGGGCAAGGTAGCCTAACACCCACACCGCCAAGCAGTGCAAGACCGCACCCACAGGTAGACTTACAACCCAAAACAGCTACATCAACGACAACTCAAGTACCTATTGCCAACACCGGAGAGACTACTGCGGCCTCTAGCATAGACACGCTCTTAGTACGTCCAGTCTCAGGCAACATCATCCGCAGCTACAAAAAAGGTCAAAATGAGGGTATTGATATTAGCGCCAAATCTGGCAGTTCTGTTGTTGCTGCTGGCGATGGCATCGTTGCCGCCGTTACTAAAGATACGGATGACGTACCTATTTTAGTAATCAAACATGCTGATGGAATTTTGACCGTGTACACAAATATTGATGAGCTCACGGTTAAAAAAGGTGATCGGGTGAACCGTGGTCAGAAAATTGCCGAAGTGGGTACTGGCACACCGTCCTTCTTACATTTCGAAGTACGTAGAGGCTTAGTATCTGTTGATCCAGACGATTATATTTGAGGGTCAGACCTAAACAGATTATATTGCAACTCCATGACGCCCAGCAAGATCAACAAAAAACTGCCAAGCCACCCGACCAGATCGTGACCCCCTGGTAGCTTGCCATTCTATGGCTTCCGCCTGCAAAACGTCAGGCTCTACGGTCACAAAATGTGCAGCGCAATATCCCTTAATCATTTGCAAGTACTGGTCCTGATCACATGGATGAAATCCTAGCCAGAGGCCAAACCTGTCTGATAAACTAACTTTTTCTTCTACGGCTTCACCAGGGTTGATCGCGCCAGAACTCTCATTCTCGATCATGTCACGTGGCATCAGGTGACGCCTGTTTGAGGTAGCATAGAAAATCACATTTTCCGGACGGCCAGCAATGCCACCATCCAAAACCGCCTTAAGCGATTTATAATGCTGATCATCATGTGAAAAAGACAGGTCATCACAGAAAAGTAAGAACTGGTAAGGCGCATCACGCAGCAGAGCTAAAAGACGGATCACGGAAGGTAAGTCTTCGCGTTGCAGTTCAACCATCTTTAGAGGCAGCCCTTGGCCTACTATGTCCGCATGTACTGCCTTCACTAGTGACGACTTGCCCATTCCACGTGCGCCCCACAGTAAAGCATTGTTTGCGGGCATGCCGTTAGCAAAACGACCGGTATTATCGAGCAGTGTATCCCGAGACCTATCAATACCAACAAGAAGATTGAGATCTACCCGCGAAACCGTTGCTATTGGCTCAAGTTTATCTGGGCTTGTATGCCACAGAAACGCGTCAACTTGATTGAAATCTGGGCACCTAAGTGGCGCAGGTGACATCCTCTCAAGCGCCAAAGCTATCCGATTCAGAGGATCTTGGGTCATTTTAAATCTCTTTCATCATCCTCGTCACCGAATAAATCTTCGTCCGACACACCCTGTTCTTTGAGGAAAGCGTTCCGTTTTATTTCGACATAGACTACCAACCAAATTGAAATCTCGTAAAGGCCATAAACAACCACGAACAATATAACCTGTGTCACCACATCTGGTGGCGTCACAATGCCTGCCAAGATCAAAATGGCTACAATGGCATATTTTCGGACAGCCCGGAGACCCGCAGCGGAGACCAAACCCGCTTTCCCCATAAGTGTAAGTAAAACCGGCAGTTGAAAACAGACCCCAAAAGCCATTATAAATTTCAATACTATGTCTAAAGTTTCGCGAACAGAGCCCAAAAACCGAGTTTTGAGAGCCGTATCATCTACTTGGAGTTCAGTTCCAGTGATCAATGCCGTCACAGTTGGCATTATGTCCGCGTAGCCAATGAAAAAGTTAAGCGCCAGCGGGCTTACAACATAATGTGCGAAGGCAGCACCAAGTAGAAATAACAGCGGCGACGCAATAATAAACGGAAGAAATGCGTTTTTTTCTGCCTTGTAAAGGCCAGGTGCTACAAACCGCCATAATTGGTAGCCAATGAACGGGGAGGATACACCGAGGCCAAAAATTACTGATATTCGGATCAATACAAAGAACTTTTCTTGTGGTGCAGTGAATATCAACTGGGCAATCTCACCACGATTACGCAAGATCTGCGCAATTGGTTCAGCTAAAAAGTTTAAAATATATTCTGCGACGAAGAAACAAGCAAACAGCCCAACGATAAAGGCTAGAGCCGCGCGGATAAGACAAGTCCTAAGTTCGGTCAAATGTTCAATCAAGGGCGCAGAAGAATCGTCTAAAGTTTCGTCTTCACTGCTCATGTTGTTTTACCAGGCTTAGGGGCTGTTTTGTTTGCAACATTTTTCTTGATTACCACTTTTTTAGGACTGGCTGAAGGTTTTCTCTCCACGATAGATTTGCCCGGTACCTTTGCAACAACCAATTTTTTTGGAGCAGGCTTCTTCGACTGTAACTTTCCAACCCCTTTCGGAGCAGTGGAGGATTTCGCAGCCACATTTATAACTTTTTCTGCATCTAAACGCCCTTGAGCCTTAACAGCCATTGCGTCGTGCATTTTCTTTGATTTTTCGGCACGCTCTTCAGCAAGTTGGGCGGTTTCAGATCCAGGTACAAAATCCTTCCACTTTGTGGTAGGATCCGTCACACTTCGCACCTCATCTTGTAGGGAGTTTACTGAATCCATTGCGTCTTTCATACCCGAGTCGTCAGCAGCATCGTTCATCGCCCGACTAAAGTCGCGGGCCATACCCTTTGCTTTACCAACAAATTGTCCTATTTTTCGAAATACGACTGGCAGTTCTTTGGGGCCAATTACGATCAAACCAACAATGGCTGCTACCATAATCTCAGCCCATCCCAATCCAAACATCGAGAACCTTCCTTACTTCAGATGAGTGATAGTGATTAGGGCTTTTCTTTTTTTTCTTCGGGCGTCACGTCTTTAGCACCGTCAGAGGCAGATTCTTCAATCTCTTGTTGGCTGTCACTCACCCCTTTCTTGAACGCGGTGATGCCTTTACCCATTTCGCCCATCATTGCAGAAATCTTACCACGACCAAATAAAACCAAAACGACTAGCGCTATAACTAGATAGCCCATGGGCGGTATGTTTGTGAGGAATGCAGGGGTCATATCAACTCTCCTTAAATTAGCTGTTTGTTACTTGTAAGCCAATTTTAGCCTGGCAGAAAGTACGTTCCGAGTATTTTACCATTGCCGAGGATATCAACTGACACTATTATGTCAGTATGGCACGTAAAGACAGGCTTTTCTCACTGATACAAATTATACGCGACGGAAATCTCTATCGCGCCTGCGATTTAGCAGCCCACGTGGGAGTATCCCTGCGCACGTTGTACCGCGATATGGATACATTGGCCGCATCGGGTGTTCCAATCCGCGGTGAACGAGGCGTTGGCTATCAAATTACAGCAGCCTATACGCTTCCAGCATTAAACCTGACCAAAACCGAGCTTGAAGCCCTACATCTTGGATTAGCTGCGGTAGGTGAAAGCGATGACACCGAATTGGCCAATGCTGCCAAGGCCCTATCCAGCAGGATAGATGGGGTCTTACCCGAGGACCGCGCAGCAGCTTCAGGGTGGTCTTTTGCCACCTACCCTTTTGCTGATGCCGCCCGTGGCTTTCAATATATGCCGAAGCTACGGCAATCCATCAGGGCACGACAAAAAATGCAAATCAGCTTTAGAGGAGATGTATACAAGCTGCGGCCGTTAGCGCTAGATTATTGGGGTAGGCTTTGGACGCTAGCAGCTTGGAGCGAGACAGCAAGTGAATTTGTGACCCTACGTATCGATCAAATTGATAGCGTAGGTGCAATGCCTGCGGCATTCGTAGATGAACCAGGAAAGACTTTGGTAGATTACCTATCTTGGAATAAGGCTAGAAACTCAAAAATCACCTCAAACTAGGCAAGCCTAGGAAACACGTAACAATGTTTACGCGGAGCTAGAAGCCAAAATGGCGTGCCTGCCTTTGGCAGAAATACGGATGGAATCGATGCTGTAAGAAACGGCCCATCCCTCAGTTTAAAATCTACCAGAGAATTTTGCCCTAAAAACCGTGCACGATGCACATTGGCACTTGCCGCTTGGCCCATCGCGTCGCTGGGAGTTGGGCCTTGGCCGGCTCGGTCAAAATCAATGCGGATATGTTGCGGGCGGATAACTATATCTAGGATCGTTCCATCTGGATGCCCAGGTGCAAAAAACTTACCAAAGGGGGTTTGCGCCAATGAACTTTTAACTTTGCAAGTCATAACATTAATATCACTAAAAAATGCTGCTGCGTCTCGATCAGTTGGTGAATTGTAAATTGTATAGGGGGCTCCCTTTTGTACAATCCTGCCGCAGCGCATCAACGCAATCTCATCCGCCATTTTCATAGCTTCTGAAGGGTCATGCGTCACCATCAGAACCGCAGCACCATCCTCGCGCAGAACACGGAGAGTTTCATCTCGGACGCCATCACGTAGGCGGTCATCAAGCCCTGAAAAAGGTTCATCCAACAGCATAATTTTTGGGCGTGGGGCTACTGCGCGCGCTAAAGCCACCCGCTGTTGCTCTCCACCAGATAATTCATGGGGCATTTTTGCGCTGTATCCGGCTAGATCAACCCGCCCAAGCATCTCCTGCGCACGGATTTTGCGCGCTGATTTGGCGCCACTCAAACCAAAAGCCACATTTTCTAAAACTGATAAATGTGGAAATAGTGCAAAATCTTGAAACATCATTCCAATATTGCGGTCCTCAGGCGGCAAACTGCGGGTTCCATCGCAGACTAGTCCACCGTCAACATAGATCTCGCCGCTATCTTGACGCTCTACGCCAGCCACGATCCGCAGCGTGGTTGATTTCCCACACCCAGATGGTCCCAACAAACAGGTCACCTGCCCAGACTGTAAGCTTAAAGAAACATTATCTGCTGCCATACTCACATCAAACTGACGCGACACATTTCGAATTTCAAGTCTTGGTTTCGACAAAAGAACGCGCCTAACTTACAAAAAAACTCTAGTGTATCTAAATCCAACAAGAGCAATTAGCAACAGTTCGCATCAACGGCATCTGCTTCCTAGGGCTAGACTCTGAAAAAACTGCTCTGCTAAATTGTAGAGTTGGTACCACCACCATCTAATAAAATGTTCTGCCCAACGATATAGCCCGCGTGCTGTGAACATAAAAAAGCACAAGCGGCCCCAAACTCCTCAGCAGTGCCGTAACGCCCCGCAGGGATAAAAGATTGTCGTTGCTTTTGAGCCTGCTCCATAGAGATGCCCTGTTCCTGCATAACTCCATTATCCAAAGAAACTGCCCTATCCGTTGCATGAATTCCGGGCAGTAAATTGTTAATTGTCACGCCCTTGTATGCTACTTGACGAGCCGTGCCAGCAACGTAGCCTGTTAGGCCTGTACGCGCAGCATTGGAAAGACCCAAAACTGCGATTGGAGCTTTTACAGATTGGCTGGTTATATTCACAACCCTGCCCCAGCCGATTGACATCATGCCCGGTAAACAGGCTTTCATTAACGCAATTGGGGTTAACATATTAGCATCTAGGGCAGTAATAAAATCATCCCTATCCCAATCAAACCAATTGCCAGGAGGCGGTCCACCAGCATTGGTAACTAAAATATCCACTTGGCCAGTTCTTTCGAGAATTAGCGACTGACCCTCGGGTGTAGTGACATCACAAGCCACTGTTCTGACATCTACGCCATACGCTGCACGAATTTCCTCTGCAGTAACTTCAAGCACCTCCGGATTACGCCCATTGATAACCAAATTAACACCTTCAGCGGCCAAAGCTTCAGCACAACCGCGCCCCAACCCCTTTGAAGATGCACAAATAACGGCTTTTTTACCAGAAATCCCCATATCCATTTTCTATAAACCCTTCCACTTCATTTATAGCTACTACTAAAATCAAACGGTCAGCAACATCCGGGTGAAAACAGTTAGACATAAAAATATATTAACCCATACAATATAGATATGTCTCTATATAAATCATAAATTTACAAACTGACGTCTTTTGATAATGCTTTAATACTTTGGTATAAAAATACGTTGGCAAACATTCCGAATACATATGGCCTATTAGCAAGAGGACGCAATGCAAATGGTCTAATAAATATGGCAAACTAGTGAAGTTATTCAAATTTTATAAGATTCCAAACTATCAATTGGGTTGGCGAGGGCTTGACTCTTACTTTCGTAATTATGTTGCACTAACTTAGCCTAATGTTCGCTAATTCAACCAGAGCATGAGCGCTGTTTAATCACTCAATCCAAGTCCACTCGCCGCGCATTAATTGAACGTGAGCCTTTAACCTCATATCAGTTTTAAGTGGAAATTTCCTCACTAAAATTCCTGGTTAGGTTTCTTGCTAATA
>Ga0115004_10002156_pt1 | contig 16238 bp, 14 predicted proteins | sample ArcticOcean_MG_C_10_FD_88737 | JGI IMG/M metagenome (GOLD analysis project Ga0115004, IMG submission 88737) | Marine microbial communities from western Arctic Ocean - ArcticOcean_MG_CB11_90 | ecosystem: Environmental > Aquatic > Marine > Oceanic | place: Arctic Ocean: Canada Basin | collected...
ATTACCAGATACCCAGCGAACATAATAAGTTCCATTAGGAACTCCTGTCATAGAAAATTGCTCTCCTTTTCTCACAAATTCATTTCTTATTTTATTGCCAGAATATGCATTGACTAGCAGAACAACAGCATGTGAACTTTGTGTATTTTTTATGGTAAATTTATTACCTGAGTCATTATTATATATACCTTTTCCAAATATATCATCATATGGAGAAAAGCCATTTTCAGGAAGCGGACAATACACCACTATATCTTTTGGGGTAGTTTTAGGTGTGGTATAATTTGTTTTTGGCTTATAAGTATTATCTTTTTTTGTAGGAGTAGAGGGGGTGTAATCACTTGTACTATTACACTGTTTAATCATAAAAAATAAAACTATTATTACAATAATTAACCACCAATAGTTTTTCTTTTTTATTGGCGTAACATTTTCTGAAGAAAAATCATCAGAATTGTCATATTCAGCACTTGTTTCATCTACATCATATATTTCCTGATCATCATCCATTAAATATTCTTTCCATTTCACTAAAGAATTACCAGCTCTAACAATATCAAAACGACCTAATTGAACTGGTTCTGAAATCTTATTTCCATTTACAAATGTGCCATTTGTTGAGCCTAAATCTGTAAGAAATTTATTTCCTTCATCATCTACAAAAATCTCACAATGATTACGAGATACAGTAGGATCGTCTTTGAAATCTTTATAGATTTCATTTGATGAAGCTTTACCAATTTTAATTATCTGCATTATATATTCTCTAGTTCTTCTATTGCCTCAAGCAACTCATCACAAGATTGATATCTGTCATCAGGATCCTTTTCTGTTGCTTTATCTATAATTATTTGAACGCGTTGATCAGCTCCAGGATATAGCTCTTGTGTTCTGATTAGTGGGCTATAATTAATATCATCAATTAGCTCCTCTTGAGTTGAGTTCTTAGAATATGGCATAGAAGCTGTTATCATTTGATGTAATAATATGCCAAGAGCATAAATATCTGTTCTATTGTCTAAGTCTCTTATAATATCTAATTGTTCTGGAGCCATATACATAGGGCTTCCCATTATTTTATTCCCTCTTTCTTGATTATTTCCTTGAGAAATACCATAATCAATAATCTTTACATTACTACTCTTGGAAATTAAAACATTTCCAGGTTTTATATCCAGATGCAATACACCTTCATAGCCAGCAAGAGCAATTCTTTTATTATGAGCATAGTTAATAGCCGACACAACATCTTTCATTATTGCTAATGATCTCTTTGAAGAAATAGGACCAGTAACTTTTCTAATATATTCATCTAAGGTTTGACCTTCAATATATTCTTGCACCAAATGAGGATTCCCATTTTTTATAATGAAATCTTTTAGAGAAACAATATTAGGATGATCTAACATCAAATAGATATTCGCCTCAGCCTTAAACTTATTTAATACTTCTTTATCTTTTATATGAAAATCAAATAAAGATTTAACAGCAACTAAAAAGCCTGAGTGTTTGTCAAGAGCCAGATTAACAACCCCAGTGCCTCCTCTACCTAGTTCTTTAACAAACTCATATTGAGATCCTAAATCTGGAAACATTTTTTATTCTTTTGGTGGCGTATTTGTTTTTACAGAATCAGGCTCAATAGAATTCTTATTTTTATCAATTTCAGTTCTAACTGCAGTTACTTTATCAGTTAATGCTTCAGCACATTGTTGTATAAATGATGTGTCAGTCCCTTTTAGAGCCCCTTTTAGAGCTTGAATTTCAGTTTTCATACTGATTTTCGCATTTATAGAAACATCTTGCAATAAAGTACTAATCTGATTTCTAGCATTTTCCCTTGCATCATTTAACTCTTTTTTATTTATATAATCTTCTAATCCACTCAAAGATTCATCTACCTTCTCTATTTGTCGTTCTATCAAGCTAGTTACTTGGTTCTTTGTTTGTTTCTCTAATATTGTTAATTCATTTATAAGCATGTTGTATTTAAGTGAATTGTGATATTTATTAGGTTTAGATTTCATTTTTTTACGCATCTCCTCAATCTTATTTCGCGCTTTTTTTAATAGAGATCTTTTAGTTTTTTCCTTATCCAACCTTACTGATTCTTTAACTCTCCTCTCTCTTTCTTCTTGTTCATATTCTTCTTGAGTTTTAGAAAAAGGTACACTATCATCTTTTTTAAGAACCTCTCCTTCAATAGTATTAGACTCTGTATTCTCTTTCTTAACTTCTACTCCTCTAACTGAATCAGAGTCCTGAACAAAATTTTCATTAGTATCTCCAGGAGCTGCTATTGGTTCTTCTTCTGAAATATCAATATTATTAAAAGTAATATTTCCTTTTATAACTTCATAAGTAAAATAACCCATACCTAATAATAAAATTAACAAAGAAGATAAAATATAAACTTGATATTTTTTGAAAATAGTAAGCAGTTTCATATCCCTTTTTTTTGTAGGAATATCTAACACTTGTGTTGCTGTAAAGCTCTTATTGCCTTGATCTTTGAAAATAGTTTTAGAGTGAGGACTTTGTATTATATCAATTATATCTACAGAAATATTGTCATTTCCACCTGCATTCTCAGCTAACTGAATAAGCTCGTTTACGGCATCTAATCCTACAGTATTATTTATTGTATTTGCAATAGTCAGGTCGTTTACTAAGCCACACAGGCCATCTGAACACATTAAGAACTTATCTCCACTTTTAGGTAGTATAGGGTTTTCTGCTACCTCAACTTCAACATTAGCAGCAATACCCAGAGCTTTGGTAAGCTCATTCTTTCTTGGATGAGTTTCCATTTCTGAATCTTCTAATTGCCCAGCATCAACTAACTTCTGTACAAACGAATGATCCTTTGTTATTCTGTATAATTTATTGTCAGTATTAATGTATATTCTACTATCCCCTACATGAGCAATATAAATCTTATCTTTTTTACATAATAACACTGTACAAGTTGTTCCCATCCCTTTTAAGCTTGGATCTTGTTGAGCAAGCCCAAAAATCTGTTGATTAGCAAATGAAATTGCTTTTTCAAGCGCTACTATTGGATTAGGATTCACCTCCTGCTCAAAATACTGTAGAATACATTTTATAGCAGTTTGTGAAGCAGTAGCTCCGCCTACATGCCCTCCCATACCATCACAAACAACAAAGATATCTCCATTTCCATTTGTTTGATTATTTGTTAAGGAGCCAATACTATCCTCATTGGCTTTTCTTACTAATCCTATTACGGATTTTGAAAAATGGTTTAATTTCATCATACTTTTTTTTATTTAAAAAATGTAAAGCTTATATCAGCTATTTCAATAATATCTGCATTATCTAATGCTGATTCTTTTATCTTTCTTCCATTTAATAGTATACCGTTAGTGCTATTGTTATCAATTACTTTATATCCACTGTTCTCAAATACAATTGAAAAATGATTTCTGGACATATTATTATTAGCAATACAAATACTATTTGAGCCCTTATCTCTACCTACCGTTATAGTAGGTTTGTTTATCTCAAACTTAGTTGAACCAGTAGAATCAGTGAATTTTAAAATCGGGAAACTGCCCTTTAACAACATTTGTTTTATTAATTGACTTTCCTTGTCCTTTCTAGCTTTTTCTAGTTCCAACTCCTTTCTTTTTTCCTCCTGTAGTTTTATATCTGATAATTTTTCTTTTTGAGCCGATATTTCTTGTTCTTGTTCAGCTTCTTTCTCTTGTTGTTTTCTTATTCTATCAGCCTGTTTCATTTCTTTTAATTTATGCTGCTTTACTAAATAATATATCAAAAATCCAAGAACTAGTAATAAAAGGAACGAAACAGCACTTGCTATATATAGATGTAATTGAAACTGAGCAACTACCCAATTACCAGGTGCTTTATAAGTAAACTTCTGTACTGTATTCGTATCATCAACTTTTACTTGAATAACATGATTTTTGCCATTTTTAATCCTGTTGTTTAATTTTAGTGAAACACGATAATTAATTCCTGATGATCTTTTAGCTATATTATTTAATGTAGACTTAATAAATTCTTTTGTCTCACTTTTTTTATCTTCATTAACATAATCTAAATCACCTGAGCTTTTACTTAAAATTTCGCTTTGCCCATAAGTCTTTATTGCTAAGCTAGGATCTGCATGTGTTTCATAGAATTTTCTATTGTATTTGATAGTATTAATAACTATCCCTTTTTCTTTTGCTAAGTCAAGAGCAGATTCCCTAACATTAATTATTTCCCTATTGTGAAATTCTTCTGATAAAAGCAAAATAGATTTAGGTAAAGTCGAATTAAAATCATCCAATTGTTCTACAGCTTCAATAATTGCTCCATAAATATTAGATACATATTTGTTTGTGAAATCATTATCTGGTGTGGTATGATCATTTAGAGAAGTAATTAAATCTGATGTATTATCAGTAAATTCAGGATTTACATCATGAAGAATATTAGTGTTTCCATCTTTTAAGGAAAAAGTAACAATCTTAAACTGATCTCCTTCTTTAACAACATCACCTAAAACCTCTCTTATTGCACTATAAAAGGTATAGTTTTGTTCTCTTCTATCTTTATGTAAAAGAGTCTCAAGTAAAATTAATACACATTTATTCTCTTTTGAAAAATCAACTGTATCTTTAATCTGCTTAATATCAAAAGAATCGGATTCAATTTGTTGATCGTTAATTAATTCAGAAAAAGTAAAGGCAGATGCATCTACAACTTCTGGGTTACGGTTATGAATCGTAAACTCAATATTAGGAAAATCTGTAACAAGTGGATCACCTATGACATTAACCTGAGCAAATATTGATTGTATTATTCCAAAGAATAAGATTAGAAGTACTGGGAGCTTTCTCATAGGTCTTACTTTTTGAATGCTGTTTTAAAGAGTAAATTTGTATTTCCAACTTTAATTTCATCTCCATCCTTAATATCATAAGGCTTTCTTGGCTCTAAGTCTTCTCCATTTAACAAAGTACCATTTGAGGAAACCTCATCAGTGATATAGAATTTATCTTTTTTGCAAAGAATTATACCTTGCAATCCTGATACCTGACTATCTTGAATGGTGATATCGTTAGAGGATTTACTTCCCATTGTGTTCTTTCCTTCATTAACTTTAAAATCGATACCAAAGTCCTCTATATCAAATGAAACTAACCAAGCTCTTAGCTTTCTTTTTTGTGTTATTTGATCTTGGGCATCTCCTGCTGCACTAGAAGTATTCCCTCCACTAATAATCGTTCTTTCAGGGTCAAAAGATTCCTTACTTGATGGTGATTGTTGAGTAGCCCCACCAAATACCTGAGTTTTTTCTGTTGGATTATCAAAGGTTTGGTTATTAGCCCCTAATATCTCTGTTTCATCACCAGAACCAGCTGATCCTGTTTTAGGACAGTAATTACATTCTGCTAATGTATCTTTATAAAAGTGTCCTTTGTCGCATTGTTTAAATCCTTTCATGTCTTGTTCATTTTTAGTTAGTATTTCAGTTTTTTGCGTACTTGTTTTTTCTTTTTTTGGTAATTCAGTTGTGTTATCATTTTCTAATCTTATCCCTCCTATATGAGTTGGTAATCCATCTTGACTATTACTTTCTTCTTTTTTTGATTCATTATGAACCTTATTAGGTGGCACACCATCAGAAAACAACAAATAGAAATGTGGTATACTTAGTAAAATAACAACTACCCAAAGAGATTCATCACCAGAAGCTCCTATTTCAGTTCCAATAGCAAAACCCAATATATAAGATATAGGATGATATATTGCCCAAGTAAGAGACCATCCATCAGATAAATTTAAGGATTTTGCTCTTTTATAAGTTGTAACTGCAGCTAAATAAGCACCTAGTCCAAAAAAGGCAATTAAGTAACTCTGAAGAAACATTCTCCACCAATATCTCCATCCACTGATATATTCATTATCGTAAACAAAATATTTTTTCATGATATATCTTTTCTTAATTTATTAGCTACCAAATATATAAAGATTATTGATTCTGAATTATATCTGTAAGGTTTTCATCACTTATTTGCATAACCTCTATATCTTCTTCTTTATCAGAAAATGGCCAAGTACCTGACTTTACTCTTTTTTGAACTATCCAATTTCCTGTTTTATATTTTGGTAAAATCACGAATACATCAATTACATTTTCTTCAGTAGATTTGAGTAAATGCTTATGTTTTTCTGTAAGAAACTCATCTTTTTCTTTTTCATTTAGTAATTTCTCTCTTGTGGCATGAAATATTGCACTCCTAATTAGAAATATTACAAAGACAATTAAACCTAAAAAAAGAATTGGAATCATATGAAATTTATTTGATTTTCTGAGTAAATGGTTATTTTCTAAAATATATTTGGTTTAATGGAAAATTAATAGTTAATATTATTCTAGTAGCCTACCCTATTTGTTTTCTAGCATGTTATTAATTAACTCTCTTTCTTCCACATACATTGCAATCCAATAGTCAGCGTCTTCTCCCGTTTTTGCTATCACTATTGCTTTATTAATATCATTTAACGCCCCAATATAATCTCCTAATAAATATTTAATTTCAGATCTATGACCTAAGACAACCATAGATGGTTCCATTTCTATATCCCGATCAGCATAAGCTAAACCCTCATTTAATTTACCATATCTTTTGTGGGTCCATGCATCTAGAACTTCAGTGATACGACTATATAGAATTTCACCAGTAAAATATGATGAACTTACATCTATATATTCTCCATAATCTGGTTCTTTATTGAACCTTTTTCTATATATCTCTAAGGCTGTTGGTAAAGGAATTTTTCGAGAATCAATATCATCTAATTTTTCAGCTGCTGCACAACATGAGTGATCTGATAAACATATAGCTTCACCTTCTGTTGCACGACAGCCTAAACAACACGCTTTCTCACAATCATTACTCAGCATTCTAACAGCACGCACATTATTAATCTGGTCTCTATATCCTGATCTTTGTCCTTTAGAATAATATTCAAGATAATCATGATCTTCATCTACATGCGAAGGTATAATTACAGCATCAAAATCCTGTTTCCAAGTGCCAAAAGAACCTAACTTTGCTAAAGTGGAGGACCAATAGAACTTTTTAAGAAATACAGATCCTCCATTAGATAAAGAAGAGGAATCAATAATTAATTTATTTAGATACATTGCGTAAAGTTCATCAATACTTGGTAAGAACCAATCATCATATCCATTAGACAAACTATTCGCACAAAGAAGAGCGGCTTCTGGTTCTCCATGTACTTTTCTTATAACTGGTTTCCCCGCCAGATGTTCGTTTCCTGGATCTTGTCTATCTGCATAGACTCCACCATCAGGAAACTGTCTATTTAATTTAATCTTACACAAATCTTTCGTATTTGCTTGCCCCCTCCCAATAGCTTTTCCATCTGTACAAAGAGTGCTACCAGCAATTCCAGTATTAGAATTAGTAGAAATACCAAAACAACCAAATTTTGCCTTTCCCAAATCTTTTATATCACACACCAAGGCATTTTCCCCATTATTATATATATAATAAACAATTCCTCCACCAAGGTAATCACCAATCTTGAATGTGCTTTTAGAACATAAAACATCTTCCATTATTTCTTCAGTTGCTTCTTCAACAACTACTTCTTCAATCGTTTCTTCAGTTGCATTTTCTGCAGGATTTACAAGAAAATAAACACATCCTAATGAAAAAAGAAATAATAGAATAGAACCTAAAACAATTTCTTTCTTTTTCCCCTTTTTCTCAGATTTAGCAGTTTCTATTTTAGATATTTTTTCTAATGGCAACTCTAAATCCTTCTTAAACTCTTCACAACTCTTATACCTATCTTTTTTATCTTTTTGTGTTGACTTTAATATTATTGTCTCTAATTTCTTAGAAACCCCAGGGTAAACATCACTTGCTGTAGGAAAAGGTTCTCTCATAATCTTTTCCTGTATTCTAAATGAATTAGTATCGTCACTATAAGGAGATTTACCAACTGCCATATAAAATAGAGTAACACCTAATGAATAAATATCTGAAAGCTTATCCACCCTTTTTGCATCAACCTGCTCAGGGCTCATATAAGCAGCTGTACCTATTTGTATTCCAGTTTTGGTTAACCCCTTCTCTTCTTCTTGCATTTTAGCAATACCAAAGTCTAATACTTTAATCTTTCCTTTCTTGTCAATCATAATATTAGAAGGCTTAATATCTCTATGTACTAAACCTTCTTCATGTGCATAGCCAATAGCATCTAATATTTGGGTAAATAAAGCAGTAAGTTCTTTCTCAGGAATTGGACCAGTTACTTTTTTAATATGCTCATCCAATTGCTTGCCATCAACATACTCCATAATAAGAAACAAACCATCTTTCCTTTCTTTATAATCAAGCAGCTTAACAATATTAGGATGATCTAATTTGGAATGGGTTTTAGCCTCTTGTGAGAATCTTTCTCTAAAACTGGTGTCAGTAACTAGATTCTTATGTAAAGATTTAATAGCAACCTTCCTTTCTAACTTCTCATGCTCAGCAAGGTATACATCTCCCATACCGCCAGAACCAATCTTCTTAATTATCTTATATCCTAATAGTTTGATCATGAATGTAAAAATAGAAAATTATTAGTAGCTTTGAAGAAATTTATTAATTATGAAAAAATATTATTTGCTAATCTGCCTGTTTTCTTATGGCTTTTCTTTCTCTCAAACAGGAGTGTATGATAAGGCAGATAAGTTAATGCATATAGTTTACGATATACCATTAGCAAAATACCCTTTATATGAAGATTTAGAAGAGGATGCTATTGAATTTTATAATAAAGCTACTAATGCAATTCTTACTAATCCAGATTTAGCCATCACTTATTATGTAAAAGCAATACAAGCAGATAACAAGTTTGTGCAAGCATATGACAATATCGGAAAAGCATACAGAATGTTAGAGAAATATGATTTAGCAATTAAATATTATAACAGATCAATTGAAATATTTCCAAATGGAGTTTTTGCATATCAAAATTTAGCTATTGTTTATGAGTTCCAAAATAAATATGATGATGTAATTAATGCATATAAAAAAGTAATAGATATAAACCCATACTCTGCTGAAGGATACTATGGCCTTGGAAACACGTATTTATATGACAATAAGTTCAATCTAGCTTTAATAAATGCTAAAAAAGCACTTGATATATACAAAGTAGATCCTCCTAACTATATTGGAGATAGTTATGCTCAAGTTGGATTAATTCATTTTTATTTAGGAAATAAATCAGAAGCAAAAAAATATATTCAGATTGCAAAAGAAAAATACATTACAAACAACCTTGAGCAAACATTTAAAGATTATATTCCTTCAGTTATAATCAAAGAACTCTCAATAGAATAAGAATTAGTATCGCTACTTAAGTAGCTTTACTCAATAGATATATTCTCCACAGGTATAGCAATATTTTTCTTCCTGTTGACCCTCATCATAGCCTTCATCAAGACCATCTGACCTCCCCGCCTCATATTGACCACATGCAACAAATAAAATGGATATGAAACATAATATAATAAACCTGTACATTATCTATCTGTACTCAAATCTAACATCATTACATTCATGGCAAAAGAAACCTTTATTTTGACGCTCATTCCAACCATTCTGATGACCATCTAACTTCCCCTCCTCATAACCTCTGTGATTCCCTTCTTTGTAACCATTTTTATAACCCTCCTCATATTCACCACATGAGACAAGTAGAATAGATAAAATAAATAATATAATAATCTTGTTTAGGATCTTCTTCTCCATATTTTATAATTTAATAACCATACAAATATATAAATAATAAGTAAGGGAATAAAGACCTCCAACTTACCATCAATATCAAAAATTAACTCAACATGATCCTCTATAGGCTTTCTAGCTCCAGGTATTTCTGAAAAATCAGGTGATGAAGTAGAATTTTCATTGTACTGACCTCCAAGTGATCGTCCTAAAATGCGCGGTCCAAAGGGGTTGCTGACTGTAACCTCATTCAAAGGAAAACGCTCTGCATACAGTGAATAATGCACTAATATCTTTAAAATAGGAATCAATAAAAAGGATATGACAAGACTCATCTTCCTTTTAAAAATATAACCACCAAAACCTTCTTTACTAGTTGGTATTTCTTTTGAAAGACTAGAAATAACTACATTCTTTGAATCTAAATCCTTACTAAACTCTTCACAATTCTGATATCTATCTGCTTTATTCTTTTGGGTAGCTTTCTTTATTATTGTCTCTATCTTATTTGAAACCCCTGGGTAAAATTCTTTTGCTGCAGGAAAAGGTTCACTTATAATTTTAATTCCCATTTTAATGGCATTGGAATTCTCATATGGCGGCTTCCCTACTGCCATATAAAAGAGCGTAACACCTAAGGAATATATATCAGTAAGCTTATCTATCTTTTCTGCATTAACCTGCTCAGGGCTCATGTACATAGGCGTTCCAACTTGAACTCCAGTTTTTGTTAATCCTGATTCAGCTGATATTTCCTTTGCAATCCCAAAATCTAATACCTTAATTTTTCCTTTAGATATAATAACATTAGCAGGTTTTATATCTCTGTGAACTAAACCCTTTGCATGTGCATGAGATATAGCATCTACAATTTGTGCAAAAAGAGGAAGGAGTTCTTCCTCTCTAATGGGTCCTGAATCGTTTTTTATATAATCATCTAACTGTTTCCCTTCAACATATTCCATGACGATAAATAAGCCATCTTTTAGTTCCTGAAAATCAATTAACTTAACAATATTAGTATGATCTAACTTGGAATGTACTTTAGCTTCTGTTCTAAATCGTTTTTTAAAACTCTCATCAGTAACAAGATTAGCATGTAAGGATTTTATAGCAACTGTCGTCTCTAAGACCTCATGCTCAGCAAGGTATACATCTCCCATACCTCCAGAGCCTATCTTCTTAATTATCTTATAGCCTGACAGTTTAATCATCCCAGTTAATATTTTTAAGGATTCTTAAAATGAAGCCTCCAGATGTATAAACTAGTAAAGGCAAACAAGATAGAATCTGTCCTATAAGGATATAGGGATCTATAGATCCTGTAAACAAAAGATTCCAATATTTAACAAATCTACCAGTAAGCTCGGAAGAATACCAAAATGTATCTCCAACATATAGCGTTATAGGATCATATATTTCAGTAAAAAAGAAAGGTCCAAAAATTCCAAAACAGAATAAGCCAAGAATTTTTAAAAATTTAAAAGAGTAATTATCCTTAGTTATTTTCCAAAAGGTACTTTCAGTTTGTTTTTCTTTAACTATATTTTTAATATTGGATATTGAGATTGTATATAAATCATTATTAAAATCTTCACAACTCTGATATCTGTCTTTTTTAGTTTTTTGAGTAGCTTTCTTTATTATCTTCTCCAATCTTTTTGAAACTCCAGGATAAACTTTACTTGCTTCTGGAAAAGACTCGCTTACTATCTTTGTTTGTATTGAAAATGTATTAGTCTCACCATCATAAGGCGACTTACCTACTGCCATGTAGTATAATGTAACCCCTAATGAATAAATATCTGAAAGCTTATCCACCTTTTTTGCATTAACTTGCTCAGGGCTCATGTAAGTAGCTGTACCTAACTGAACACCTGTTTTGGTTAATCCCTTCTCTTCTTCTTGCATTTTGGCTATCCCAAAGTCTAATACTTTAATTTTCCCCTTCTTATCAATCATAATATTAGAAGGCTTGATATCTCTATGCACTAAACCTTCTTCATGTGCATAAGCAATAGCATCTAATATTTGGGTAAATAAGGTAGTAAGATCTTTCTCAGGAATTGGACCAGTTACTTTATTAATATGCTCATCCAATTGTTTTCCATCCACATATTCCATAATAAGAAACAAGCCATCTTTCCTTTCCTTATAATCATGTAGTCTAACAATATTAGGATGATCTAATTTAGAATGTGTTTTAGCCTCTTGTGAGAATCTTTCTCTAAAACTACTATCAGTAGCTAAGTTCTTATGTAAAGATTTAATAGCAACCTTTTTTTCTAACTTCTCATGCTCAGCAAGGTATACATCTCCCATGCCGCCAGAGCCTATCTTCTTTAATATCTTATATCCTGATAGTTTAATCATCTTAGCAAAGTAAATAAAAATATTGGGAATTCAAATTTGAAATAAGAAGAAAAAAAAGTCGGGGTAGCAGGATTACAACCTCTACTCTTTTCACTAGATTACAGTATGCTTTAGAACTAAAATTTGCACCACTTTTTGCACCGCTAATCAATCTACTAAAACAAACTTAAGAAATTTTATTTTATTATCAGAGTAATCAGTTATTTTCTAAAATAATAAATTCACTCCATTTCCGTCCTGAGACATCTATATTAGGAAACTTAACAATAATAGTCTCATTACCAAACTGAATAGTTTTTATAAAGAAACTGGCAACTGTTGCTCCTGTAGGTAATATTATACTTGATTCATCAAAGATAAGATCAATCTTAACATTAACGTCTTTATAGTAAGAAGCTAGGTTTCTTTCGAATCTCTCCAATTGATACCAAGCTCCTCTATTAAGCTTATTATGCTGTAAAGCACAATTAAGAAAAGTAAATGTGCTCTCTTGCATGTCTTCATTACAATTAAATGTAGCTGATGGAGCAAGATGCCCTTTGTCCCAAATATTATTCTTATAATCTAAGTCGTCTGATGTATGAGTACCTGTAACCTTTCTGAAATTTATCTTAGGTCTTTTTAATTCTCCATTAACACAAGATATTTCATATTTTAACCATAATGGTTGCTCAAATTTCTCAGAATAGTTTACCTCAAAAATATCTGTCTTAATAATTTTTTGAGAATAACAAGTTAGATTTACAAATATTAAAAAACATGTTAATAGTCTATACATCTGAAATAATATCTAATTAAAAGTTGGCATTGAAGGATATGGAACGAAAGATTCAAGCAATAAGTATAAACTGTCTTTCACTAATAATGATATTGAGATGATGATGATGGCCAAAATAATACTAACACCTATATTATTATTTTTAATTTCATCAAACTCATCCAAATCTCTAGTCATAATAGTAAATAAAAAAATTGACAGAATATTTACAAAAGCAATTACAATGAGAGTAATAACAAGAAACAAAGCTGTATATTTAAATCCATCAAATAGTAATAACCCTTCATAATCTACTTTATCTTGCAATAATCTAATTGAATTTAATATTGGTGTTTTTATTCCAGAAATTAAATATGCAACTGAGAATAAAATAGATGAACAAAATATAGAATATGAAGTGTTCAAATCAATATCATACTTCTTTCTTAAATATTTATCAAGAATTCTATATGTAAAATATAGAATTAGAACTCCTAATAATATTGATACACCTAATTCAATTATAGCGTAATAAAAAACTTGCTCATTCATAATTCTTCATTTTATAGTTCAACATTCCAATAATTCATATTCGATACTTCAGGAGAAATCATACCTATTCTGAATCCAGGATATGTAGTCTCCCAAACATAGTATCTTTTACCTAAATATGCTTTATAAACACCAGAACTTGGAATATTTAAACCAATTATTGAATGTTTATATAATTCACTGTTTAAAATCACTACATCATACCCATATCGCTTCAAAACTGTATATAAAAACACAGTCCTACTATCACAATCTCCTTTGAAATTCATAATAAACTCTGTAGGAGTATAAATTCCTCCAAAAATTTCACCATCACACTCAACTCCGTTATCCATATCTTCTTTTACTTCTTTATTTGTAAGATATATTGTATTACAGTCTAACATAGTAACATAATTATATGGAATTGATTGAACAAAACTAACTAATGAATTTGCAAAATCTTGTTTCAGCAACTGATGTTTTGTTTGTATTTTATTAAACATCTGATAAATTGACTCTAATTTATCTTTGTCAAAATGAAAAAGGTTCTTATAAAATTCACCCCAATTATTTAAACTTAGTTTTCTTTTGTGTAATCTTGAGGACAATACATCATCATAATTCACTTTTGCAGTAGCATGATAATAGTTATTATCATAATCACTCCAAGTTACATCATGAGAAAAATCAAATATTATATTAGGTTCAATACTTAAATCTGCGCTTCCTCTTGTTGAAGTAATCCTTGAATTTGATTCCAAAGAAGAGCTGTAAGTGAATCCACCCATAAGTATAATAACGAAAGACGCAATAACAAATAGTGTGAACCAAGAATAATTATTCATATGATTTAAGTATATCTTGATACTTCTCTCGCCAGCATTTTAAATATTTCTTATGTAACTTCAAGAGCTCTGATTCTGGCATATCTTTCTTAATATGAAATCTAGGAAAAATACCTAATTGTAATGCTAATGTACGTGAACCTCCTTCAAGATTCCACGGCTCTTTATTTCTGAACTTGTTCACTCTATTTTTTCCCATTGCTTCAACAACAAAAAAGTATGATCCTGGTTCAAAAACCTTCTCAGCACAATCATCTATACCAATCTCATAACTACCACTAACATAACCTCTAGAAGTATTACCTCTAAATGTAACTAGTAACTTAGCTGGTTCTTTATTACCTAAATCACGAGTCATATTTATAATAGTGAAAATATTCTCTTTAAAATTAATGTCAAATTCTTTAGTTTGATCTGCTGTAGCAGGAAGCTTTCCTGAATATTGACCTTTAGATTCTTCCTTAGCTATCTCAAGTTCCATCATTCTTTGCATTGCTTCATTAACATATTCTCCATTTGGGAAATGATCAAGATATCTCTTATAATAATTTATACGATTCTTATCTTTCGCTTTTTCCCAAGCTGCTTCATAAGCAAGATTAACATAAGAACTATTTTGATAACTTTCGATAAAATCTCTATAAGAGATAATAGAATTCTTCTTTTTAATTTTTTCCCACTCTGGCTCTACTAAACTATCTATTTTCTCAAATGCTTCTTCTTTATTACGACTATTATATCGTAAGGGTATAAAATGAACTAAATATTCACTGTAAGATTCATACGACCCTTCATCTGTAGCTTTTGCCCAAGCATTAAGATCTTTAGAAAAAGATAAATAATATTTTGCATCTTCATATACACGATCAGACATACAGATATTGCAATTAGTAGGATACTCAGACAGAAATTCTTCCCAAGCTTTAACAGAATTAAGATTCAAGATATTATTATATTCTGTAATTAAATCTATTAAAACGATTCTTTCTAATGCACCATCATTATAGCCTTCTTGATTTTTTTTACTATTTGGATATAATGAAATGAATTCATTATATCCGTCTATTCTATTTATCTCTTTAGCTAATTTATAATCTCTTTCTTCCTTAAGTGTCAATAAATATTCCTTAGCTTTACTAGTAAATTTATGCCTCTTGTGTTTTGATATGAATAATTCATATTCACTTATCTTATAATACTCACATTGCAGAAAATATTCACTGTTAGAACATTCGTCACTATTAATATTTAAAACATATTCATAATGTTGTTTTTTATTACAAAAAATACCTTTACAATCATAGAGGTTATGAAAAGTTTCTATTGTATTAAATCCTAATCTATATTTCCATGTATATCTATCCAAGGATTCTCCTTTCTTCCTCGTCTCTTTTCTAATTAATTTATCACTATCATCATACAGATAATTAATCTCTATAACTGGATATCCTTCTTCAAAATATTCTTCTATATGAACTAAACCTTTACCATAATCATCATAAACAACACTCTTACCTTCTTCTTTTCCATCTTTATAAGTTATTTCACTTTTTAATTGACTATTTTCATGGTAGGTTTTATATAACCCCTCCTTTTTCCCATCTTTATAAATTATTTCACTTTTTAATTGACCATTTTCATAATATTCTTTTTCAAAACCATCTTCAATACCTTTATAATAACTTTTTTCCCAACTCAAATATCCTAAAGTTGTATCAATAATAAATCCTGTTACAGGTTTATCTGTTGAATAAAGTAAAACAATACCAGGATCTCCATTCCATGTAGTTTCTAAAAAAGAATATCTCTCCTGCGCAAACACAAACATGGGAAAGCAAAATAATAGAAGTAGTAGTTTTTTCATACTACAATTATACATAAAATTTTTAGGAATATAAAAGAGAAAAAAGTCGGGGTAGCAGGATTACAGCCTAC
>Ga0115004_10002161_pt1 | contig 16231 bp, 13 predicted proteins | sample ArcticOcean_MG_C_10_FD_88737 | JGI IMG/M metagenome (GOLD analysis project Ga0115004, IMG submission 88737) | Marine microbial communities from western Arctic Ocean - ArcticOcean_MG_CB11_90 | ecosystem: Environmental > Aquatic > Marine > Oceanic | place: Arctic Ocean: Canada Basin | collected...
AATCACCCCTTGGGCGCGACGTTTAGCTTGAGCGCCTTCACCTGGGTCATTCACAATGAATGGGTAAAAATGCGGCATAGGGCCAAGCGCTACATCGGGCCAGCATTCATCACTTAACGCTACACCTTTACCGGGCAGCCACTCAAGATTGCCGTGCTTGCCAAGGTGAATGATCGCGTCTACTTGATAAACATGACGCAACCAAAAATAGAAAGCTAAATAACTGTGGGGTGGTACTAAATCTGGGTCATGGTAGTTGGCGGTTAGGTCTAGGTTATAACCCCGCGCTGGCTGAATGCCTACGAAGGTTTCACCTAAGCGTAGGCCTGCTAGCATGATACGGCCTTGTCTATGATCTCTTCTGTATTTGGGGTCTTGCTCTGGGCCGCCCCAGCGTTGCCATACTGCATCTTGGCAGTTTTTTGGTAGCTGGGAAAAATGGTCCATGTACACAGCAACATCCAAACTTTGCCAACAAGGTAAGTGGTGCAAAGTATTGGGGTTGTTAGTGACAGACTCTAATAGCGTTTCAATTAAGGCATTGCCATTTTCTGGCACCGTATCAATGGCGTAGCCTGCATCTTGCATCGCTTGTAATACATTAATGGCTGATTGCGGTGTATCTAAACCTACACCATTACCAATGCGCCCATCTTTGGTGGGATAGTTGGCCAATATTAGGGCAATACGTTTGTCTTTATTGGCCTTATGGCCAAGGCTGCAATAACCCTTAGCAAGGCGAGCCACAAATTGTGCTCTTTCTGGGTCTAGCTCGTAGCCTACAAGGTCTATTTGGCATAATTCGCTGTAGTAACCCATAGACTTAAAACTAATGGCACGAGTTAATACATGGCCATCCATTTCTGGCAACACCACTTGCATGGCAATGTCGCGAGACCTTAAGCCTTGTTTATGCTCACGCCATGCTTCATTGGTAGTGGACGATAGCACCAACTGCAACACAGGTATGTCGCCTTCAATGGGTAGTTTAAACTGCGTTGGCGAGGAACTAAGGCCTGGCGCATCTACTTTGTTGCTGGCAAACCCTAAGCTGCTTAATACCAATTGGGTGTTGGACTGCCTTAAGGTGTGGTTGACCAAAGCCAAGGCGTGTGGATCTTTAAGAGAGCTAATGGCAAGGGCGATGGGGTTCATGCCCTGCTTAACTAAGCCTGCCATTAAACCATCAAACATGCGGGTATTACCGCTTTGTAAATGGCTGCGATAAAACAATAACCCCACTACAGGTGCATGTTCCAAACCCTGTGTAATAGTCTGTTTTTGCCAATCCATTAACCCGGCCTGGGCTACGCCGGGTTGATAAATCAACGCTTGGGGCAGTTCGGCCGGTGGTTGCCACTGATGTTGGCGGGGCTGGTTTGGTAGTAGATTTAATTCTTGTGCCAAATAGCGCAATAAATTAATACCATTACTCACTCCACCTTGGCGTAAGTATTGCCACACCATTTGGCATGTTGAAGGTGTGCAAGAGCTAGCTAGGGTTAATTCAGGGTCTTCCGCATCATCACCGGGCACCAAAATAAGTTGGCGGTTAGGCTTGGCCTGTTGCCATTCTTGCAGTCGTTCAAAGCCATAATTCCAATAGCTTGCGCCACCTAGTAGTGACACCAGCACTACTTCTGCTTGCTCCAGCACTTTGTGCTCATAAAGATCAAAAGCAGCAGGTTTTAGCAGGTGGCTCCAGTTAGCCAAACGAATGGATGGCAATTCGTCGCCCAGTTTTTTGTTCAGTTGTTCGGCCGCAGTGGCCAACATAGCAAGGCTAGTATCGGCGGCAGCCAAGATCACCAATTTAGCGGGGTCTTGGCCTAGGTCGATAATGCCCTCTTCTTCAACGAAGCCGCCAGGCTGGGCTGCGAGCAAATGCATAGTGAGTGATTAAACCTCAGCTACTTTTAACGCACTGGTTAATTCGGCAACATGTAAATGCTTACCAATCATTACCAAAGATGTGCGGCGCGCTTCATCGGCAGTCCACAAACGGTCAAAGTGGCTCTCCAAACGCTGGCCAACAGCCTGGATTACTTGGCGCATAGGCTTGTTAGGTAAAGCTGCAAAACCTTTGGCACGGTAGATTCGATGATTAGAAAGTAATTCTTGCAAGGCCACTTGTAAACGATCTCCATCTACTTCGCCTAAATGAATCACACAGGAATCAAAGTGATCGTGGGCATGCTCATGATGGCCGCCATGGTCATGGTGATGATCGTGGTGAGTGTGTACAGCTTCAATACGATCTTCTGCAGCAGCTTCTAAGCCCATTACTAACTCGATAGACGCATCGCTGGTGCCATCTGACTTTTGGCCAATGTAAGCCATCTTCACAGAGGCAGGCACTTTAGCGGTAACAACCTTTTTTACTCGGCTGCGCTCTTCGTCAGATAAAAGGTCACTCTTGGACACGATTACTAGATCTGCGGCACTTAACTGGTCATCCAGTAGCTCGGCTAAATCGGGATCATGGTTCAGGCTTTCATCGGCTAAACGTTGGGCTTGCACTTGTTCTGCATCGTGGGCAAAACGGCCGGCAGCAACAGCTGGGCCATCAATTACGGTGATTACAGAATCAACGGTGAAGTATTTCTTAATTTCTGGCCAGTTAAAGGCTTGTACAAGAGGCTTTGGTAAAGCTAAGCCACTGGTTTCAATAAGAATATGGTCAATGTCATCACGACGCTTCACTAGTTCTAGCATTACCGGCAAGAACTCTTCTTCTACGGTGCAACAAATGCAGCCGTTAGCTAGTTCGTAAATACCTTGCTGAGTGCTGGATGCGGTTTCGTCTTCGTCGTCACAGTCTAACGGGCAATTACGTAATAAATCGGCATCAATGTCTAGTTCGCCAAACTCGTTAACGATTACGGCAATACGCTTAGGGTCTTTACCGCCAGACACCTGACGCAACACATTAGACAATAAAGTGGTCTTGCCGCTGCCTAGAAAACCGGTGACAACAGTAGCGGGGATTTTTTTCAGTTGCATAGGATAACCTTGTGCTTAGTTCAGAGTTTAGTGGAGAGCTAAAGTGGTGTTGGAAATTGCCGTCATTTTGTCACAGACAGACGCTAAAACCTGCCTTCTGTAGGCATAAACTATCCATAACGCGACGCTTTTGTAAGGGGAAGAGCCGCTTGAGCAGTTCTCATGATTCAAGCAGCGCTAGAACTAGCTCTAAAAGCCACACAAACCAAGTGGTGCTTACAGTTGTGCTATTGTATAACGTATAGATTGATACAGTATTTGTTATAAATGAAGCGGACTTTATGGGCTTTGTAGAGCGTTTTTTAAATGAATGTGCTGCCGGAAACTCGTTAAGGCTAACGAGCCTAGCTAGATATGCCACCGCCTGCTTTAGGTTTACCAAAACCAAACCTCACCCAATGCATCACCAACATAGACAACAGTGAGCAAACGGCCATGCCTAGGGCCACTGGGAAAACATTGGTATCTACCGACATGCCAATTAAGCCTCCAATAGGAATGGAAACGAACATTGATCCAGCACCCACTACTGAAGCACCCATACCAGCTACCTTGCCCAAAGGCTCCATGGCCAGCGCGTTAAGATTGCCAAATTGAAAACCAATGCCAGAAAAAATCACAAACAAAAAAGCCATTGTGTGCATTAGTGGTGGCACACCAGCCCAAAACTGGGCATACAGGTAAAGCCCTAAGGAACCGCTGAACACCAATACGTTGGTTAGTTGTACTAGCCTAAACATGCCCCAACGCATGACCAGTTTAGCGTTGAGGTAGGAAGAAATTAAGTTAGGAAATACCAAGGCGCCAAAATATAGAGGGAAGGCATCACCCACGTCGTAGATGTTCTGGAATAACCACTGGCTGGAGCTTAAATACCCCAAAAAACCACCAAATACCAAACCACTCACTAAAGTATATCCAGCCGCAACACGGTTGCTTAGCACAAAGGCAAATGACTGCCACAGTACTTTAGGGTGAATGGATCGGCGTTTTTCGTGGGTAAGTGTTTCGTCAAGTCGTATCCAAGTCCAGATGCACAGCAACACCGCCAAGATGATGTACATGGCAAAAATATATTCCCATGGCCCAAACCAAAGTAACACTTGCCCTAACATAGGTGCACAAACGGGCACTATCATAAATACTGAGCCAGACAGCGACATGATGCGCGCCATGGCTCGACCGCTAAAACAATCTCTCGCTAAGGCCGACACCATAATGCGTGGCCCAGATGCTCCTATACCCTGTAAAAATCGACCTATCAGCACCATCTCTAAAGACTGTGCAGACATCGCCAAAATACAGCCCAGTATAAAAAAGGCAAACCCCACGTAAATTCCTGGTAATCGTCCTACACGGTCAGAGATAGGGCCGTATATGAGCTGACCTATGGCAAAGCCGGCAAACAGGCTGGTAATAACCAATTGGATTTCACTGCCGCCGACACCAAACTCCAGCGCCATAAAACCTAATGCGGGCAACACCGCGTCGATGGACAAAGCCACCACAGACATCAATGATGCCATAAGGAAAATGAATTCAACCATACCAATACGCATGATTTTTGTGGAGGAAGAGTTAGACATAATGTTGCTTACGAAACAATAGGGCCGAATATAATAACGAAAAAACCCCTTCATGGGGTTTTTACTTCATGAAGGGGCTGTTTATCTATTTTGAAGACTTTTTAGTTAGCCTACTTTTTAGTTAGCCTACTTTTTATTATGGTCTTTCTTACGGTAGATGTGAGCTTTGTCTTCATCATAGAGATATGAATCATCAAAGTTCTCTGCATCTAGCACATGGCCTACTAAGATCAAGGCTGTACGGGTGAATTTCTTCGCGCGTACTTTGGCAACGATATCACTTAAGGTTCCAGTCACTTTATCTTGGTCTGGCCAGCTAGTGCGGTAACACACTGCTACTGGGCAGTCTGGGCCGTAGTGAGGTAGTAGGTCTTCCACAATTTTGTGAATACGAGTGATACCCAAGTGTATAGCCAAGGTAGCACCCGTGGCGGCCAGTGCTGGCAAACGCTCACGCTCTGGGAAGGGGGTTTTGCCTTCATAGCGGGTAAGGATGACTGTTTGTGAAATGCCAGACAAGGTAAGTTCTTTGCCCAGCCATGCGGCTGATGCAGAATAGGCGGTTACTCCTGGGATAATTTCGTAATCAATTCCCAACCCTTCTAGGCGGCGCATTTGCTCGCCAGTGGCACCATACAAAGATGGGTCACCAGAGTGCACGCGCGCCACATGCTGGCCTTTGGCGTGTGCATCGGCCATTAGTTCTACCTGAGCATCCAGTGCTAGTGCGGCAGTGTCTACTACAAGGGCGCCTCGTGAACGGTCCGTTTCCATATTTTCGTCTGGGATCAATGATCCGGCAAAAAGCACTACGGGTGCAGCATCTAATAAGCGCTGACCTTTAATGGTCATTAGCTCTGGGTCACCTGGGCCTGAGCCAATAAAATATACAGTCATGATTTTATCCTGTTTTGTGCCAAAATTTGTAATTAAAGCTTTTATAGATTTGGCTTAAAGTTTCTTTTTATAACCGCGTGGGGTATAAACCCACTCTTTGGTGCCATTAACAATATGGCGTGATTCGCTATTACCAACGGAGACGAGGGTGAACATATCTACGTCTTTGGCATCTAATTCGTCCAAACGAATAATACGGACGTGTTCTTCTGGGCGCGTTAACTGACGTCCAAGCAATACCGGTGTAGACGCTGGACGGTGTTGTAATAAAACGTCCCGTGCGGTGTTTAGCTGCCAATCGCGCTTCTTAGATACGGGATTGTAGAAAGACACTACAAAGTCGCCTTCGCCGGCTTTTTGAATGCGCTTAAGAATTGTTTCCCATGGGGTAAGCAAGTCAGACAAAGAAATAGTGCAAAAATCATGACCTAGCATGGCGCCTACACGGCTTGCGCCGGCTTGCATGGCAGAGATGCCTGGAATAACTTCCAGTTCTACATCTAACCATTCTGGATGGTTTTCTTTGCCTTCTAGCTGCATATCCAGCAATTCAAATACCAAGGTCGCCATGGCGTAAATGCCAATGTCGCCACTGGAAATAAGTGAAGTGGTCTTACCGCTTGCCGCTAAGTCTAGTGCTAAACGGGCGCGGCCGATTTCTTCGCCTAAAGGAAGGTCGTGGTGTTGCTTGCCGTCACATACATTACCCAAAATATCTAGGTAAAGGCCGTATGCTACTAAGTCTGTACTGGCAGCAATAGCTGAGTGGGCACGTGGTGCAACTAGCTGTGAATCACCGGGGCCGGTACTGACGATAAATAATTTACTCATGTTGATCTCGTACTTTATTAAAGGGGGATTAATCTTGTTCGCTAATTGAGCCAGCGCCGGGCGGGTAAGCTCGAGCTATAGCACAAGTGGCTTTAGGGGTTTTTAATTTGGCTTGTATAAGCTCAGCTTCATTACTGGTGGCTTGTTGAGCCGCCCAAAGTGCAGCAGACTCTGCCACACCATATACTCCAACAGTGTCGTACACATACTGTGAAGGGTTAATAAGTTGGTCATTTACTGCGGCCAGGGTCTGCGCAGAATAGGTTTGAAAATTCTTGCCAAGGCGTTGTGCTAAGGCAATAAGACCTACTTCATCAGCTTTAATGTCTATACTATTAATGCTAACAATATCGTCAATAGTGAGGCCTTGTTGGGACAAACATTGGTTCAAAAATTCTAACAAGTGCTCTTCGCTGCAACCACGTTCACAGCCCATGCCTATGGTATACACAGGTTGTAGGTAGGGTTGTGCAGTGGTCATGGCAAGTTGGGCTGTTAATAAATTGCTAACTTGGCGGCCCCATTCGTTAGCGCCACCTTCATGGCCAGACAATAGAGGAATGACAAACTGACCCTGTTCATCCAATACCAATACAGCTGGATCGCGGTACTTGTCCATTAATACTGGTGCCAAGGTACGCACAGCAATACCTGCTGCACAGATTAGTATAAGTCGCTCGCCATGGCCAAAGGCAGTTTGAACCGTCTCGGCAAAGGGCTGAGGTTTTAGCTCAAAAGAGACTGCGGTGTCTGAATCTTGAGCTAATAACAGAGCCTTTAAGCGAACGCCCAAACGTGCTCCGGCATCTGTTAATGCAAAAATTCGAATCACGAATTACGCTCTTGTCTAAGCACTACAAATAACGAAAAGTATGGGCCTGCTTCGTTAGCTAGCTTTGACACGTCCGTTAAAATCTCTTGGTCTTCACGGCCGATGTATGCCAAGTAATTGGCATCTTGGGTGCGGCCTGTTTTATCGAGCATGGCTAATATGCGAGGGCGAGCACGGCCTGCCTTCATAATAACCACGCTGTCGTGGGTATTAAGAGCTTGCTCTAGTTGCGCGTCAGTGTGGCGGCCGCTCATTACAACAAAGGATTCTTGTAATAAGGTAAGGGGCTGTTGTAGAGCCGACGCGGCAGCGTTTACAGAAGAAATTCCTGGCACTACAAAGCATTTATGGTCATCACTCAAACGTTCTAGTAAGTAACTAAACGAACCAAAAAATAGTGGGTCGCCTTCACACAAAAATACCACAGACTTACCTTGGTTTATTTGTTCGGAAATTTTTGCGGCGCCCAAATCGTAGGCAGCATTAGCCGCTGTACGATCTGTGCTCATGGGCATAGGAATGGCAATTTCTATAGACGATTTATTACGACCTTCAATACTGTATTGCGCAATATCACGAGCTTGTGAACTGCCTGACTCATTCGCCAAATAACAAATGACATCGGCAGACAAAATAAGGTGGTGAGCTTTTAAGGTGATTAATAAAGGATCACCTGGGCCCACACCTAAGCCATAAAATACGCCAGCTTGGGCTTGAAATTCATTCATTACTTCGATTCCTTTAGGGCTTTATGCCAGCACATTAAGGTAACAGGCAGTGCAGGGCGTAACACGTCGTGCCCTGCAATGGTGTCATGGCGGCTTACTGCTACTTGTAAATAATCGGCCGGCCCTGTTCCTTGGCTAATGTTAACGTGTTGGGTGAATTCCCGTAATGTGGCTTTGCTTGGCTCAGTTACGGCACTGGCCACGAGGCGTCCACCAGGCTTTAGTCGCTGCCAAGCAAGTTGTAATATGGCACTGAGACCGCCGCCACTACCGCCAATAAATACTTTGTCTGGATCAGGAAGTTCTGTAAGGCAGTCTGGTGCTCTACCATGCACAACGCGTAAGTTAGCACTCACTCCAAAGGCTTCTCTATTAGTGTTTAGGCAAGCAATACGCTGGTCATGATGCTCAATGCCATATACTTGGCCTAGGGGGTTCCACAGTGCCAGTTCAATAGTTACACCACCACAACCGGCACCTATATCCCATGCCGTTTCTTGGGGCGCAAGTTGTAATAAGCTAAGGATGTTGAGGCGCACTTCACGTTTGGTGAGTAAGCCTTTACCTGATTCGCCATCGGTCGCAAAGTGAGTATCTGGAATGCCTGGGAAGTTGGGCATCACATTGCCGCCGCCTTGGGTGTGCACAACAGTAACGTGGAGTTCGGCAAAGCGGGTAGTTAATGTGGCCAATTGCGTTGCTGTGAACTGCTGCAGGTTTTGATCTTCATAACCTAAGCGTTCACATACGTGTAGTGTGGACTGCCCCAAATTAGCAGCGACCAAAGCTTGAGCAATTGCTTGAGGATGGCTATCTTGGTCGGTAAGGATCAACAGGTTTCGGTTGGGCTGCAAGTAGCGATTAAGGTTACTTAACGGGCGTCCATGTAGGCTCACAAGTTGGGCGTCTTGTAATGACAGACCTGTTAATTCACAGGCCCCTTGTAAGCTAGATACACCACTAATGCAGGCAACCTGATTCTCTTCTTGGGTACTAGCTTGATCCCCAAATTGGGACTGCAAGTATTTACCTATACCAAACAAAAGTGGATCACCAGAAGCCAGAATGGCAACGTGGTCAAAGTCCTTAATGTCATCGGCAATCTGTTTGAGCTTTGGCAATGGCAGGCGCACTTGGCTTACCTTGTGCTGGCTCAGATTGTTCAAGTCTGGCAAAGCGAGGGTATGCGCCACGCTTTCCAGTTGTCTTGGTGAGCCCATAACGCAGTCGCAAGTGCGCAAAGCTTCTAGAGCTTTGGCATTAAGCAACGGGGGCTGGCAGATGCCTAAACCAATGACAGTGATTTTCGGCATCAGTAGCGCTCGTCTATATTGCAGCGCAATAACGCGTTAACTACGGAAGACGCAGCGGCACTGCCGCCTTGGCGTCCAAGCAAAGTGATACATTCAATGCCTAGTTCTTCATGAATGTCCCACAGTGTTTGTTTGGATTCGGCCGCACCTACAAAACCTACGGGAATGCCTACAATCAATGCAGGCCTAGGAGACCCTGCCTTGATCATTTCTAATAAGCGAAATAAAGCCGTAGGCGCATTGCCAATAACAACCACACTACCAGCAAGCTGCTCACCCCATAGGTCTAACGCGGCCATAGAGCGAGTTTCCCCGCGCTGTTTAGCAATGGCGGCTGTGTCTTCGTGGTTAAGGTAGCACAAAGGTAGATTTTTGATCATACGCTTGGTGATGCCCTGCTTTACCATTTCTACATCTACTAAGATATTGTTGTGGTTAGCTAAAGCATCACGGCCGGCTGCGCAGGCATTCGCACTCACACGCATTTGTTGAGCCACTAAAGGATCGCCTACGCTGTGAACAACGCGCATGACTACTTGTTGGGCGTCGTCACTTAAGCCTGATAAATCCGTTAATTGGCGAATCTGGCGAAAGCTGTCTTGCTCTATAGCGTGGGGATTAGGCTGGTATTCAAAGCTCATATCAAAAAAAACCTGTTTCAGTGGTAGTCACCATATTACTCATGATGGTTTCCTTTGTTAGAGTGTGTTCTTTGCATTTGAGCCCATGTGTTTAGGCGATCAATCAGAACATCAAAATCTTCTTCTACAGGCCCAGTAATAGTTGGCCGCTGTAACATTAATACAGGTACTTCAAGAACACGAGCGACGCTGAGTTTGGCGACCGTAGAGCTGCCACCGCTATTTTTACTGGCGATGGCTTGAATTTGGTATTGTTGTAATAAGGCTAATTCGCTAGCTTCATCAAATGGCCCTATGGCTTTGATCCAAGTAACATTAGCTGGCAAAATATGTTTAGGCTCTACTGCGGTGCGTAACCAAATTTTTTGGTTTGAGCCTAATAACGCTAGCTCTTCAGGGCTTACTTGGCCTAGGGTTTATAGCGTACGCTGGTAACCAGACAGGGCATTTAGTAGCTCATTAGTACTGCTAAAGAAACGCCAATCATCCCCTGCTTGTTGCTGCCATTGGGGCCGTAAAAAACGCCAATAGTCTATACCTAGCTCATTACATGCCTGTGTGGCGTGGTTGCCCATAGTAGTGCTGAACGGGTGTGTGGCATTGATGATGCCAGTAATATGCTGTTCTTTACAGTAAACGCTTAAGCCACCAAATTGACTGAATCCTCCGCTCACCACTGAAGCGTGTACCTGCGGCTGACGTACCAAACCTGCCACGCTGTACACCAACTCCAAACTCGGCTGGCTTTGGTGTAAGGCGGTTGCCAAATGCCTAGCATCTGCTGTGCCACCTAAGATTAGTAGTTTCATGCTGCACCACCAAGAGCGCTACCTAATAGCTTACCTTGTCTATCCACAGCAAACACCTCTAACTGCACTGTGCTTGGCACCGTTTTTTGAGCAAAGGCCAGGGCGCTTTGACACACCGCACTGGCCAAATCAATGTTCTGTTGTTGGCATAGGCCCAAAGCTTCTAGGCTGGTATTACACGCATTAATTGCCGCTACTAGGTCGTTATTTGCACCTAAGTTATAGGCAATGTCTGCCAGTTTCGATAAGTTGATGGATGACCTGGCGCTATGTAAGTCCATATTGCCATCGGCTAGTTTGCTGATCTTACCAAAACCACCACAAATACTTACACGTTTCACGGGAGACTTTTTAAGGTGTTTGAGTACTGCGCCCGCAAAGTCGCCCATTTCGATCAGCTGCATGTCGTCTAAGGCGTAAAAATCGCTAATAAAGGCTTCGCTAGCATTACCCGTAGCAGCTGCAACATGAGTAAAATCGTTTGCTATAGCAACATCTAACCCTTGATGAATAGACGCAATCCACGCACTACATGAGTAAGGGCGTACAATGCCGGTGGTGCCTAAAATTGATAAACCACCCAAAATTCCCAAACGGCCATTCATAGTTTTCTTAGCAATTTCTGCGCCGTTGATTACCCCAACGGTGACCTCAAAGCCACCTTCGTACTGGTAAGTTTCAGCAAGGCCCATAAGGTGTTCACTCATCATTTGTCGAGGTGTTGGGTTAATGGCTGCTTGGCCTACGTCTAAAAGTAAACCAGAGCGAGTAACAGTACCTACGCCAAGGCCTGCAACAAAGTCGATACCCTGTTGTGGCACTAGCTTAAGAGACACCCAAACAGTGGCGCCATGGGTAGCATCAGGGTCATCTCCAGCATCCTTTATAGTGGCGGCGTATGCACTTTTTCCGTCACAGTTTTCCACTAGCACAAGGTGTAGATCTACGTGTTTGCTGGGCTCTTTAAGTGGTCTTTTATTAGGTAAGGTAACGCTAACGCAGGTGTTATGAATATTGCCTAGTAGTAAGTGGCCTGTAGCCAAACAGCAAGCTGTAGCGCAAGTGCCGGTAGTTAAACCGGTACGCAGGGGCTGTGGTTGTTCGCTAGATTCTGGCCACATAACTCAGATTAACCTTGCTGCGCTGACGTTGATGCTGACACTGGCGCCAACATAAGTGGTTTGGTAAATAGTTGAGCCACGGCTGCTGGATTAGACGGGAAGAACAAGTGTAAATAGCTAGCGGTTAAGCCTTGCTGGCGATAAATTTCTTCTCCAGGAGCTGGATGACGCTGACGCTTTCCATGGGCTATAGGCTCAGGTGTATTTTGGCTGCGAGAACGGTGATGGGCATGGGCACGCACCTCTCCTTCTGGCAACATAGCAGCTTGCATACCTTGGCAGCCACGCTTACCTCGCATGGCGCCTTGGCCTGCTAGAATGCCAGCCATGGCGTAGGTGACGTCGTTTAGATCAGTTAAGGTGTCTAAACAGTACAAAAAGCCACCACATTCGGCCAAAATAGGCTTGTTCTGTGAGTTAAAGTCTCGAACATCCTTTAACATAGTGGTGTTTTCTGACAACTGTTTGGTATGGAGTTCGGGATATCCGCCAGCAAACCAAAGGGCATCTACTTCTGGTAAGTACTTATCGTTGATAGGTGAAAAGTAGCTTAATTCGGCCCCCATCGCTTCTAATAAGCGGGTGTTAGCGCTATAAATGAAGCTAAACGCAGAATCACGGGCAATGCCAATTTTGGTGTCTACCAAAAGTTTTTTGGGTGGATCAATGTCTTGGCTGGCAAAAGCGACTGGTGCTGGTAGGTTACAAATGGCTTGATCACCCAACCATGCTTTACCTAAGTTAAAGCGCTCTTCTAGCTCTTCACGTACTTCATGGGCTTGCACTAAACCTAAATGACGCTCTGGCAAGGATACTTCTGGGTCACGCGCTAGGTTAGCCAATAAAGGCATGCGGCCGTCTAGGGCGTCACGAATAAGTTGAGCATGGCGTTCTGTGCCGCAATTGTTGGCGATAAGTCCGCAAAATTCAACATCGTCTCGAAAACTGGCTAAACCTAAAGCGACTGCGGCCGCTGTTTGTGCCATACCTTTAACATCTATAACCAAGGCTACAGGAATGTTAAACGTGGCGGCTAGGTCTGCACTGGAAGGTTCTCCATCAAACAAACCCATGGCCCCTTCTACCAAAATAAGGTCGGCTTCTTGGGCAGCTAAAAAAAACTGATGCCGACAATACTCTGCACCAGCCATCCATAAATCTAACTGAGTGACGGGTTGGCCTGACGCTTGTTCTAAAATTTGTGGGTCTAGGTAATCGGGACCCATTTTAAACACGCGCACCTTACGCCCAAGGTCGCGGTGATAGCGAGCTAAGGCTGCAGTAATGGTGGTTTTTCCTTGGCCAGAAGCTGGCGCCGCTAAAAATAATGCGGGGCAATGTGCTATGGCTGATTCCTTGCTAAGCGAGGACGATGTAGGGGTTGTTTGAATCATTAAAATTCAATACCGGCTTGCGCCTTTACGCCTATGCGGAAAGCATGGCCATCATCTTTTACAGTACTAATAGTATCGGCATATTCAACCAGTGCTTCAGGCATTACACGGCCAGTAATAATCACAGTTTGGTGATGAGGGCGGTTAGCCAAGGCTTCTAGTACTGGCTCTAATGGCAAGTAGTTGTACTTGAATACATAGGCCATTTCATCTAGTACTAGCATGTCTATAGATGAGTCTTGTAACAAGCCTTTGGTGATGTCCCATGCTTGTTCTGCGGCCGCAATGTCGTTGGCCTTATCTCTGGTTTCCCAAGTAAAGCCATGGCCCATTACATGCCAGTCTAAACCTGGATACTCTTTGAAAAACTTATATTCACCAGTTTCAACACGACCTTTTACAAATTGAACTACGGCGGCCTTTTTGCCATGGCCTAAGGTTCTCATCATGGTGCCAAAGGCAGAGCTGCTTTTACCTTTACCGTTGCCACGCAACAAAATGGTAACGCCGCGCTCTTCTGTAGCTTTAGCAATACGAGCATCAATGACCACTTTTTTAGCAGTCATACGTTCTTCATGTGTTTTACTCATTAAATAAGCCTCGCTTGGGATAAGGTTAAATATTGTGCTTTTAACGTTTGTGCGATTTGTCGACCACGACCACGTTTCACTTGGCCTTGTTCGGTGTCTACTAGGATAGATTTGCCGAATAATTTTAAGCCAGATAAATCCTGTTGCACACGTCCATCGGTAATAATGGTATTAATAATGCGGGTGGCTGGATTACGTCTAAGTAATCGTGTTGCAAAAGCACTAGCGTGTTGAATAGCTTGTTTTAATGGCGTGCCACCACCTGCACCTATGTCGTTAAGTAAAGGCGTCATGGCCTTAGGTGCGCGGCCTTGGCTGTAAAGCTCTGTCACTTGGTCATTACCAAAACCTAACAACACAAGCTGTTGGCGGGCCAAATAGGCGTGATGCGCAATACCAGCGACCAAACCTTTAGCCTGGCTCTGTCCATCACCATTTAAGGTGGATGCGGAGGTGTCCAGTAATACTAAGTGCATGACAGGATCTGCACCTCGTTGGCGATGGTAGCGTAAATCGATGCCAGTTTTGTTGCTGTAGCTGGGGACTTTGTTGCGACCAGCGATTAAGCTGGAAAACCAATTAATACGTTTAGACCACTGTTGGGAAGCTCTGCCGTTGCCTTGGCCATGTAAGCCTGTACCTGTGCTGGCCATCAAGTTGGGGGCAGTCAAAGGGTGGGCCTTATCTTCAGCAATATGGCGCAACTGACCAGTGGTTTGTTTAGTGGGAGCCATTTGCCCCCAGTCTTCTTCAGATTTATTGTTCTGGGTTTGCGGTTTGCTGTCGTTTGGGCGCTCAAACGGTGGCGGACTTTGGGGTGGGTTATTGTTAGGTGGGCTAGGCTGATTTGGCGCGTTGGTATCGTTACGGCGATGCATTAATACCAGTTCTTCAACAGCATCAATGTCGGCTAAGGTAACAGCATCTCTTTGTTGTAGTGCAGCATGAGCAAGAGCAGCCCGCAGCCAAACTAAATCACCACGTACGCCATCTACTTGTGCATCCACACAGCGTTGGGCTATTTGCAAGCGTATGTCATCACTGGCGGTGACTAGAGTGAGTTGTTGCTGGGCTTGTTGGATCGTTGCTCGCAAAGCCTGTTGTGGCTCGGCATAGTCTGCCAAGAAGGCTTTGGGGTTGGCGTCGAAGTCTTGCCGGCGACGCACAATTTCCACACGTTCATGGGCGCTGTAAGTGTTGGCAAGGGCCACACCAAAACCAAAACGGTCTAACAGTTGTGGGCGTAGCTCGCCTTCATCTGGGTTCATGGTGCCCATTAAGGTGAATTCGGCTTCATGCTGATGGCTAATGCCGTCACGTTCTATGTGGTTTACGCCACTGGCGGCAACATCGAGTAATAAGTCTACTAAGGCGTCTGGTAAAAGATTAACTTCATCAACATAAAGCAAGCCTTTGTGAGCTTTGCTTAATAGCCCTGGTGCAAACTTAACTTGTTGTTCACCCAGCACTTTTTGTAGGTCTATAGTGCCAGTTACCATCTCTTCGCTGGCACCTAGGGGTAGAGTAACTAATTGGTTTAGGTTATCAATATTGAGGTCTGCCAAACTACGGGCCAAAGTGGATTTAGCACTGCCACGAGGGCCGCTAACGAGCACACCACCAATTGCAGGATCAATAGCCAGTAGCGTTAAAGCCAGTTTAACTGGGGCTTGACCAACGACGGCAGAGAAAGGAAAATTTGATTTAAGCATAACAATATCCATCGCACCCACCGTACGATTAATGTGAAACTAAATGTGTTGTTGTACATCACTAAGTTTCTGATTACATTTTGAGAGGCTGGTATCAGACTGAATCGCCTAGCGATCCACCGTTGCGGGGGCAGTGTTGGTTCAAGACCGGTTTGCCGTAATCTCGTCCACGCTTCCCATTTAACTGCTTGTTCGTCAAGCAGCACCACTCATTGCCTATTATTGTAGGCTTATATAGTGAAGAATAATACGTTTGCGAGATGACTAATGTAGTAGGTGCGGCCTAGGCGTATTCAATGTCGCCATGGTTTTTATTAATGTGTAAATGTACTACGGATCTAAGCAATATCTGCATTGACAAACGCATGACCTAAGCCATTGTAACTATTCGTTTTTGTGGCTAAAAATACGCAGAGCCTTAGCGCGATTTTTGTTATCTCGCCAATCCATAATACGGTACCAAGCACTGGCAGCTGGCATGTACCATGGGCTGCCGTGATGATAGATGCGGCTTTGTAATGGTGTTTCTTCAAATACGCTGTGTTGCCGTTCAGGGTTGAGCATTTTAAGTGCAGCTTTGTGGCCTAAATAAGGCGCCATCGCTACACCATTACCGCAATAACCCAGAGCGTGATAAATACCATTGTGGCAGCCAATGCTGGGCAACTTACTAAAGCTGAAGCCAGTAAATCCTGTCCAACAGTGGCTAATAGGCGTGTCTTTAAGGGTAGGGAATATTTCTGCCAGTTTAGCTTTAAGGGTGGGCAAGGCTTG
>Ga0115004_10002164_pt1 | contig 16223 bp, 10 predicted proteins | sample ArcticOcean_MG_C_10_FD_88737 | JGI IMG/M metagenome (GOLD analysis project Ga0115004, IMG submission 88737) | Marine microbial communities from western Arctic Ocean - ArcticOcean_MG_CB11_90 | ecosystem: Environmental > Aquatic > Marine > Oceanic | place: Arctic Ocean: Canada Basin | collected...
TAACAGATCCTGAGATAGCTATATTGGATAGAGAAGCTGTTTTTATTGATAAAGTCCTAAATCCACTGCGCCTTAGTCTTCCAGAATTAAAGACTACTTCAGAACACATCACAACCAAGGATGGTGTCGACTATGTTAAAAGTCAGTCCAAAAATCATGCAGCATCAATAACAACTCATCATATGATGATTAATAGAAATCATTTGTTAGTTGGTGGGATCAAACCACATTATTATTGCCTCCCAGTAGTTAAGCGAGAGGAACACAGATTAGCCATACGAGATGCTGCAACATCGGGTGACAGTCGCTTTTTCCTAGGGACTGACAGTGCTCCTCATTTAGATCCAAACAAAGAGACTGGGTGTGGCTGTGCTGGATGCTTTACTGCAACTAATACAATGCCATTATTGGCTCATGTATTTGATGAAGATAATAAATTAAAAAATTTAGAAAAATTTACATCTTTCAATGGCCCAAAACATTATGACCTGGAACCAAATCAAGACACAATTACATTAGTGAAATCTGACACAGCTAGTTCTTTTCCTGAAAAAATTCAGACAAATGATGGACCTGTAACAGTATTTGATCCTGGTCATAAAGTTTATTGGAAAGTTAGAGATAGTTAATTTATTTTTTAGCTTTATCAAATTTTAATAAAAAAATTATTGAAATTAATATACTTATCCACAGGATATCCAGATAGAATATAAAAAATATCTGTGGCATAATAATTAAAAACATAATTTAGTTATTTAGATAAGCAGGTGAATTAATGAATGAGATTAGTCCTTTAGGCAATTCACAAGCCTCTGAAGAAGTAGAATCAATCCTACAACCTCACAATATTGAAGCAGAGCAAGCTTTGTTGGGCGCACTATTAGTAAACAATGATGTTTATGACAAAATTGCTTCTATAGTAAAAGATATTCATTTTTTTGACCCTGTTCATGCACGAATTTTCGAAACAATAGCAAATCGAATTCAAAAAAATGCACTTGCATCTCCTGTTACGATAAAAGCATTTTTTGAAGATGATGAAGGATTAAATGAACTAGGCGGGCCATCTTATTTAGCTCGATTAGCAGGAGCTTCCGTGTCAGTTTTTGCTGCACGTGATTATGCTAAAATGATATATGACATGGCAATAAGAAGAGATCTTATGGCTATTGGGGAAGATATCGCGGATAAAGCTCGACTAATCGATATTTCTTCTGAACCTGCAGAGCAAATTGTTGAAGCAGAGCAAAAACTTTATGCTCTCTCAGAGCAGGGGCAAGTTGATAGTGGATTCCAATCATTTTTGAAGGCGGTCACAGATGCAGTAAATATGGCCAACCAAGCTTATCAACGTGAAGGTGGAATGGCTGGCATATCAACCGGGTTGACGGACATAGATAAAAAGCTTGGGGGGTTACATCCATCAGATTTACTGATTTTAGCTGGACGCCCATCAATGGGCAAAACATCGTTAGCAACAAACATCGCATTTAACATTGCGAAATCTTACAAAAAAGGACAACGTCATGATGGAACCGAAGGAGCAATAGAAGGTGGAGTAGTCGGTTTTTATTCTCTAGAAATGTCTGCTGAACAGCTTGCAGCGAGAATTTTATCAGAAGCTTCTGAAGTGCCATCTACTCAAATTCGTTCTGGTGATATGACAGAATCTGAATTTCGCCGTTTTGTTGAAGCTGCCAAGCAATTAGAAAATTGTCCACTATATATAGATGATACACCAGCACTTCCAATTAGCCAGTTAGCAGCAAGAGCTCGTCGCCTTAAGCGAACTCACGGCCTTGATGTCTTAATTATAGACTACTTACAACTTGTTCGCCCCGCGTCTGCAAAAGATAGCAGGGTAAATGAGGTATCAGAAATTACGCAAGGCATGAAAGCTATTGCAAAAGAATTAGACATTCCGGTCATTGCGCTATCACAATTATCACGTGCAGTTGAAACTAGAGAAGATAAACGTCCACAATTATCAGATTTACGTGAGTCTGGATCAATTGAGCAAGATGCAGATGTTGTTATGTTTGTATTTAGAGAAGAATATTACAAAGAACGTGAGAAACCAGGTGACCATGAGGCGGATAAAATGATGATGTGGCAAGAAGAAATGGAGGCCTTACATGGTAAAGCTGAAATAATTATAGGCAAACAACGTCATGGGCCAATCGGAACTGTCGATTTATCTTTCGAAGGTCAATTCACAAGATTTGGTAATTTAGTAAAACCATGGCAATCAGGCACTCGTGACCAAGATTTTTAAATTTTACGCTAAAATTTTAGTTATTAGGTAAATTTAAATTTATTAATTAATTAATCATTTATTTTTTTTAGCACCTCGGCCTAGTGCCTTAACATAGCGACCTTCTTGGTGTTTATTTAATTTTGTTACTTTCTTTTCTTTTTTATTAGCATATGGATTTTTATCTGATTGAGATCGCATAAAGATACGAATGGGTGTACCAGGCATACTAAAATCTTCCCTTAGTCCATTCACTAGGTATCTACTGTAACTGGTTGGAAGCAAATCTGGGTGACTACACATAACCACAAAGCTTGGCGGGCGCGCTTTAACCTGTGTCATGTATCTCAATCGAATACGACGGCCACCTGGTGCGGGCGGTGGATGAGCATCAGTCATATCCATTAACCAGCGATTACATTGAGAAGTTGATAAGCGTTTATTCCAAACTTTATGGGCACTTAAAATAGCTGAATGTAGCCTGTCTAATCCACGACCAGTTTTAGCCGAAATTGTTACTAACGGTGCACCTCGCAATTGGGGCAGTAAGCGTGTAAACTTTTCTCTAATATCTTTTAATTTTTCTTGTTTTTCATTTTCTACATCCCACTTATTCACAGCAACTACTACTGCTCGACCTTCTCGTTCTGCCAAGTCAGCAATACGTAAATCTTGCTGTTCAAATGGGATAGCTGCATCTAATAGAACGACCACAACTTCTGAAAATTTTACAGCTCTTAATCCATCAGAAACTGATAACTTTTCTAATTTTTCTTGCACTTTTGCTTTTTTTCGTATGCCGGCCGTATCCCACAAACGCATTGGAACATTATCCCAGTCATGATTAATAGAAATACTATCCCTTGTAATTCCAGCCTCAGGTCCAGTTAGCATCCGCTCATGGCCTAAAATCTGATTTATGAGTGTAGACTTACCCGCGTTTGGGCGGCCAATGATTGATATTTGCAAAGGTCTTTCAGATGAATAGGTGATTTCAAGACCACTATCTTCATCATCTAATTCTTCAATTTCTATATCTGTTTCTGGTTCCAGTTCATCTTGATTTTCATTTTCTTCAAATTCTTCAGAAATAGGCATCAAAACATGTTGAAGATCAACCATTCCTTCACCATGTTCGCCTGATAAGCGAACAGGCTCTCCTAAGCCAAGACTAAAAGCATCAAAAAAACCAACTTCCCCCGCATTTCCTTCAGCTTTATTTGCAACTAAAACTACCCGGGCAGATTTTTTTCGCAAAATTTCTGCAAACACTCGATCTGCAGGTAATACACCTGCTCTAGCATCCATCATAAAAATACATACGTCAGACATATCAACTGCTCGTTCAGTTAACATTCGCATCCGGCCTTGAAGGCTTTCATCAGTGGCTTCTTCTAATCCTGCCGTGTCGATAACAGTAAATTTGACTGGGCCCATTTTGGCATCACCTTCGCGTAAATCACGTGTGACGCCTGGCTGATCATCAACCAATGCTAATCGTCTACCAACTAAACGATTAAATAGTGTAGATTTTCCAACATTGGGTCGTCCAACAAGTGCGACGGTAAAAGTCATTTTTTGGGCCTTTGTAAAAATGTGCCCAATTCATTTGAACACACAACAATCTCTGTGAGCCTTTAAACAATAATATCCCTATTGGAAAGCTATCAGTTTGCCAGAACCTGATACTATATACATCCGATCGTTTGCTACAGCTATTTGAGATGCTGCACCACCGCGAATAGAAATTGAATTTATCAATTCACCATTTTCTGGGTTAAATACTCGGATCTTCTTATCTGTGCCAGCAACATATAATTTTCCACCAGCTAAAATTGGACTGTAATGCCCATATTTTCCTGTTGATCGCTTTGGGTTCTTATAAATAGGTAAATCAAAAGACCAAACTTCAGCTCCGTTCTTTCGATCCAACCGTTTTAACTTTTGCTGGTCCGTAAGAACAAATAAAGCATTATTTGCTATCCATACTGGCCCTATTGCACCTTCTTTTTTTGTCCAAACCCTTAACCCTGATTGGGTATCAATCGCTGCTAAACGCCCCGAGTTCGTTCCGGCATAAACAATTTTCCCAACTATTACAGGATCACCTGATACAGCTTTTACAAATCCATTAGCAGATCCAACACGTTTTCCATTTATAACTTGGCTCCAAGATTGAAGGCCGTCATCTAGGGAGACGCCCAATACCTCTCCTGATGTAAAAGGTAAAACTGCAAGATCACCACTTATTGCTGGTGTACCAGCACCCAAAATACCTGCTCCAGTTGTGTTTGATTCTTGTGTCCAGATAACACGACCATTTCTATAATCTAATGCTATGGCTTGATTGCCTCCAGTCATAACAATAATTATTCCATTTGAAAAAGTTGGTGGAGCAGAAATTGAACCTTGTACATCATGTCTCCATTGGATGATCCCCGAACCAGCATCCATTAAAACAACTTCTCCAGATCCAGTTGAAACAGCCAAATTACCCTTAGAATAAGCTAGGCCACCACCAGATATCTTATCTTTGGGGCTTTTTGTTGAAGTTAAATCGGCAGCCCATACTTTTATACCATCAAGATTAAAAGCTGTGACACCAAAATTTGAGTCTAAAGTAAAAATTAGGTTTTCAGCTACAATTGGATCAGCAGCTAATCTTTGGCGTTTCTTATTACCAACTCCAATTTTTGTTGACCAAATTTGAACAGGTTCATTTGATAAGGAAGGATGACTAATAAAATGACTTTGGCTACCGTTTCTATGTGACCATTCTTTGTTTACTTTAGCTTTCGGAAGACTTAAATTTGTATTTGCTACTACAGAAACATCAGCTGCAGACCTTAAATCCAATCTAATTCCTGGTACTATATCTTCTTTCTCAGCACATGCTGTCAAAAATAAAATACCCAATAGTATGAAAGCTTTTTGTTTACTTAGCATAATACTTAATCCTCAAGCACAAAATAAAATTTACATAATTTTAGTCAGTTGTATTACTCAATTAGGTAATTCCCCCCCAAGAGCTAAAATCATTTGCTTACATCTAGCCATTAGAGCTTGTGAAACACCCGACTCATCAATCAATGATGTAAAAATTGCGATGGCTTTGTCGATTTCTCCTGAATCGATGTGTGCAATTGCTTTTTGTTCCATTGCAATTACTCTGAAAGCGTTTCCAGGTGTAGCAATAGCATCAAGAGCTTTCAAACGATCGTTAATTTCCATTTTATTTCCACGAATCATAATTGCTTTTAATGTTGCAACTTGAGCGTAAATATCGACACCAGCACTTAAATCATCATATACAGACAATGCCCCAGCTAGATCTTCTTGTTCTAAGAGAATGCCAGCCTGATGCAATTTTGCAATAGGCGCTTCCGCACCACCCTTTTCTGCGATTAACGCTAGCTCTGAAGCGCGAATGATTGCATCATCTTGGTTTAAAGCAGCAATTAATGCATCTCCTCGCGCAGAAGCTGCACTTGCTTTTGAAGATTTTTGGTATTCTAAAAACCCAGCACCACCAACTAGACTTAAGATAACTACCACTGGTATCCATCCGTACTTTTTATATAACGCAAATAATTTATCTTTGCGTACTTCTTCCGATACTTCTTCGATAAAACCGTCTGTATTACTCACTTGAGAGCCTCCAAATACTATTGTTGCGTTCATTTAAACTGAATATGTTATCAATGCCAGTCAGATTAAACTTTTTTTGGTCTATATGTGTGTTCGATTGCTGGAAAACTTCTGTCACGTACTTCAGCTGAATACTTTTGTATTGCTTCAATCATCATTTCTTCCATATTTCCGTATCTTTTTACAAAAGTTGGTACGCGAGGAAATAATCCAATCATATCCTCAAATACTAAAATTTGGCCATCACAATGTGCAGAAGCGCCTATACCTATTGTTGGAATTTTAATATTTTTAGTAATTTTTTGAGCTAATTCTTCTGCAACGCCTTCAATAACCACAGAAAATGCACCCGCAGCTTCAACAGATTTTGCATCTGATATAACATCATCCCAAGACTCTTGATCTTGAACAGTTTTAAAGCCTCCAGCTGTATTCATTTGTTGTGGCATCAATCCAACGTGAGCCATTACTGGAATACCGCGCGCTGCTAAATGATGAATAGTTTTAGCCATCTCTTTGCCACCTTCGAGCTTAACAGCAGTACACCCAGTTTCTTTGATGATTCTGCTAGCATTTCGAAATGCAACTTCAGGACTTTCTTCATAACTACCAAATGGCATATCTACTATGACTAATGCTTTTTTAGCACCTCGTACTACTGCTTGGCCATGCATGATCATATGTTCAATAGTTACACTTAATGTATTAGGCATACCATGGATAACCATTCCTAAACTATCACCCACTAAAATCATGTCTGCTTCAGCATCAACTAAATGAGCTACATGGGCTGTGTAAGCAGTTAAGCAAACAAGTGGCTTACCCCCTTTTCGATCTCGAAAATTAGGCACAGTCATAACTTTTCGATTCATCGATGAGTTATCTGGTTGTCCAATTTGCTTTACGTCTATCTTTTTTGAAATTGTAGACATTTTGATGTATCCCCATGCACTAATGTTAATTTATTGATTAAAGTATAATTATGCAAATTACGAGGCTGAATAGTTAAACTTATTATAATAATCAGATATTTAAACTAGAAATATCTTGCTCTTGATCTAGTTGTAAGGAACGCAATTAAAGCGTAAAGAAAGCAAGAATCTGAGTTTATTGTTTGTTTCAATAAATTACATACTAAAATTGGAGTTCACCATGCGTTTTTCATCAATCATTATTGCAATCATAGTTTGCGCAGGTATTGCAGGTTTCATATTTAGAAATGATATAAAAGCTTTAATAAATACAAATTCAAGTAATTATGTGGAAAAAAATGAAGACCTCGCAAAAATAGAAAATAGTTCAAAAGAAATAAAAGATTTTAATAAAAATACACAAAAATCTGTTTCTGTTTTAGTACAAAAATCAAACGAACAAGAAGTTACAAACGGTATACTTTTACGTGGGCAAACGGAAGCATTTAAATCTGTACAAGTAAAAGCAGAAACATACGGATCTGTAATATCTCAACCAATTCGCAAAGGAACTTTTGTAAAAAACGGCGAACTACTTTGTGAACTTGAAGTGGGAACAAAATCAGATGTTTTATCAGAAGCAAAAGAAGCTTTGGCATTATCAAATGATGAATTACAAGCCTCTATCAATCAGTACCAATTACGTATTCAAGCTGCAGAGCGGCAAAAATCTTTGTTGAAGCGTGGCGTTGGAACAGAGGCAGCAGTTGAAGCAGCGCAGCTATCCGCATCAAGCGCAGAAACTCAGTCTTTAAGTAAACGACAGGCTGTTGCAAATGTTGAGGCGAGAATAAACCGTGCAACAACAGAATTGAACAACACAAAAATTATCGCACCATTTGATGGTCTACTTGAAACAGATACTGCCGAATATGGAGATTTTATGCAAACCGGGGCTCTGTGTGGTACACTATTATCGCTTAACCCAATCAAACTAGTGGGTTACGCAACTGAAACGCAAGTTTCTAGAATTGAAGTTGGAACAAATGCTGGTGCAAAATTAATTAATGGCGATACAGTTTCAGGCAACGTAAGTTTTATTTCAAGATCAGCCGACCCAACAACGCGCACTTTTTTAGTAGAAACAACAGTCTCAAATGATGATTACAATATTAGAGAAGGCTCGACTGCTGATATCTACATTTCATTAGCAGGGGTAAAAGGACATCTACTTCCTCAATCTTCTTTAACATTAAATAGTTCAGGTGAGCTTGGTGTGAGAGTTGCAATTAATAACAAAGCAAAGTTTATCCCAATCCAAATTATCCGTGACGCAGAAGAAGGCATTTGGGTTACAGGTCTTCCAAATTCAGCTGAAGTAATTGTAGTTGGGCAAGAATACGTTACAGACAACTCAAACATTAAAGTATCTTATAAGGATGCTAAATAATGACTGGCATGATTGACTGGGCAACAGACAGAGCCCGAATGATTTTAGTATTTGTAGCTATGTCATTAGCAGCAGGTATTTTAGCATATACAAGTTTACCAAAAGAAGGTGAGCCAGATATAGACATCCCTGCTTTATTCGTTTCAGTGCCTTTTCCTGGAATATCTGCAGAAGACAGTGAAAAGTTAATTGTAAAACCATTAGAAAACAAGTTGCGTGATATTAATGGTTTAAAAACCATGTCAGCAACTGCTTCCGAAGGATATGGTGGTGTGGCACTTGAATTTGAATTTGGTTGGGATAAATCTGCTACAATTGCAGATGTTCGTGACAAGGCTAACCAAGCTCAAGCTGAATTTCCAGACGGTGCTGACCAGTACTCAATAAATGAAATTAATTTCTCAAGGTTTCCAATATTAGTTGTTTCAATGTCAGGGCAATTACCTGAAAGAACAATGACTAGAGTAGCAAAGAATCTTCAGGATAGAATAGAGTCCATGACTGAGGTTCTGGAAGTTGGTTTAGCTGGCCAGCGTGATGAAATGTTAGAAGTTTTGATCGATCCACTAAAACTTGAAGCCTACAATGTTACTGCAGGTGAATTAATTAATGTTGTAACAAATAATAACTTATTAATTGCTGCTGGTGAGATAGAAAACGAAGCAGGTGCCTTTGCTATTAAGATACCTTCGTCTTTCAACGAGCCAAAAGATGTCTATAATTTACCAGTGAAGGTTAACGGCAACAGAGTAATTACGCTCGAAGATCTGGCCGACATTAGGCTAACATTTGAAGATAGAATTGGCACAGCTCGATTTAATGGAGAGACAACTGTTACTTTGCAAATAATAAAGCGAAAAGGTGTAAACTTAATAAGTACAGTTAGTTTAGTGAAAGCTGAAGTAGAACAAATAATTTCTGAATGGGAGCCCGAACTTAGAGATGCAATAACGATAGATTTTTCATCTGATCAATCTAGACAAGTTTCAGATATGGTAAGCCAACTTGAAGGTTCGGTTTTGACTGCCATTGCTCTAGTTATGATTGTCGTTTTAGCTGCACTGGGAATTCGGTCTGCACTTCTTGTTGGCTTTGCAATTCCAACATCTTTCCTTTTAGCCTTTGCCTTAATGGGAATATCCGGAATCACTATCTCTAATATGGTAATGTTTGGACTGATACTAGCTGTTGGAATGTTAGTTGATGGTGCCATAGTTGTTGTTGAATACGCAGATAAACGTATAGCTGAAGGTACTGGTCCAATGGAAGCATATGGCTCAGCTGCCAAAAGAATGTTTTGGCCTATCGTTTCCTCAACAGCAACTACATTATGTGCATTTTTACCAATGTTATTTTGGCCAGGTGTCCCTGGCGAATTTATGAGAATGTTACCCATAACATTAATATATGTATTATCAGCCTCATTACTTGTTGCTCTTATTTATCTTCCTGTAATTGGTGGAGTAGCTGGAAGATTAACACGTATTTTAGAGAATATTTCTAATAGTTTGAGAAATAATTCAAAACTCATAATGCGCTTATTTCTAGTCATCTTATCAATTGCACTCATTTTTGCAGGTGTAATTCAATTGGTAAATGGCATTGCGATTATTGGTGCAGTATTATTTTTCTTCGGATGCATGGCTACTTCAGCCACAACAAATTCTTTAAAATCAATTTCTAAAAATAATAAGGCTTTAAAGCCAAATCTATATGCACGTCTAATTACTTTAATCGTTAATAAATGGTATATGCCAGCTGTAATAATAGGTCTCACAATATTTTTCTTAGTAACAGTTTTCTCTGTTTTTGGAAAAAATAATAATGGTGTTGAATTTTTTGTTACGACAGAACCAGAAAATGCCATTGTTTATGTACGTGCCCGAGGCAATTTATCCCTAACTGAAAAAGATATCCTAGTAGAAAACGTAGAGGGCTTAATCAAAGGTATCGATGGCATTCAAAGTGCATTTGCATTTGCAGGCGATGGTGGGTTGGATAATAATACAGGTGGAGCCACTGCTCCATTAGATACTATAGGGCAAATCCAAATTGAAACCACACCTTGGGAAGCACGGCAAGGCTCACCATCAGGCTTTGATATACTTAAAGAAGTAGAGGCAAGAATTGCAGATGTTCCTGGTGTTCAAGTAGAAATCTTAGAACTCGCTCAAGGCCCTGCATCTGGCAAGCCTTTAACTATTAGAGTTAAAGGATCAAACTTTGGCGACTTGAAAACAGCAGCAGGAATTATTCGCAATCATTATGAGTCAATTGATGGCCCAATTAAAATTGAAGATACAAGGCCACTCCCTGGTATAGATTGGCAAGTAGATGTCGATGTTGAAAAAGCAGGTAGATATAAAGCGGATGTTGCACAGGTTGGAGCAATGGTACAACTTGTTACACGTGGCCTGAAACTTGGGGATATGACTGTAGATACATCTGATGAGGATATTGATATTCGCGTTCGACTTCCAAAGAAAGATAGACTTCTTTCAACTCTAGAAACATTACGCGTTAGAACCAACTCTGGCTTGATTCCAATATCAAACTTCATCACTTTAAAACCAGTTGAGAAACTTGGCCAGATTGATCGAGATGATAGCAAACGATATTTTGACATAAAAGCTGATGTGGCAGAAGGCATAAATGCTGGAGAAAAAATAGCAGAAATTACAAAATGGTTAGAATCTGAGCAAAGACTGCCAGATGGAGTTGAATGGGAGTGGAAGGGCGATCAAGAAGATCAAGCTGAAAGTTCAGCTTTCTTGGGCAAAGCATTTCTTGGCGCATTAGGTTTAATGTTTGTTATATTATTAGCACAATTTAATTCATTTTATAATTCAGCACTTGTTTTAATTGCTGTAATTTTATCCACAGCTGGTGTCTTAATTGGAATGCTAGTGATGAACCAAGCATTTAGTGTTATCATGACAGGTACTGGGATCGTAGCTTTAGCGGGGATTGTTGTTAACAATAACATTGTTCTAATTGATACTTATCAAGAATATTCTAAAAACATGGCGCCACTTGATGCTATAGCAAAAACAGCTCAAGCTAGAATTCGTCCTGTTCTACTAACAACAATAACTACTATGGCAGGATTAACGCCTATGATGCTAGGGATATCAATTGATTTTATTAATGGTGGCTACTTCATAGATCAGCCTACTGCTTTGTGGTGGAAACAATTGGCAACAGCCGTAGTCTTTGGTCTTGGTATTGCAACTGTATTAACTCTTGTATTAACACCTTCTCTATTAGCTTTAAGAGTGTGGGTAAGCAAAGGTGCTTATGTAGGATTTACAAAAGTATTTAAAATACAATCTTACACAAATAAATAAAAATATTAACCATAGGCTAATACTGGCTTTCCATCTCAGTCTCTGACTCTTGGCTTTGCCACATTTTTGTATAGCGACCATTAAGACTAAGTAACTCATCATGGGTACCGTGCTCAATAATGATACCATGCTCCAGTACAACAATTTTATCAGCGTCAACCACCGTAGACAGTCTGTGTGCAATAGTTATTGTTGTCCTACCAGAGCCTAATATGCGTAAGCTTTCTTGTATGCTTCGTTCTGTTTCAGTATCTAAAGCTGATGTAGCTTCATCTAATATTAAAATTGGTGGATTCTTCAACAGAGTCCGAGCAATACCTACTCTTTGCTTTTCGCCACCAGAAAGTTTCAGTCCACGTTCACCCACAGTTGTGTCATATCCATCCTTAAGGCTTATTATAAAATCATGGATTTTTGCAGATTTTGCAGCATTTATAATTTCTTTTCTTGAAGCACCAGAACGACCATATGCAATATTATACCCAATTGTATCATTAAATAAGACAGTATCTTGAGGAACAATCCCAATTGATGCATGTAAGGATGCTTGAGTAACATCTCGCACATCCTGCCCATCAATTTTTAAACTTCCTTTATTTACATCATAAAATCTAAATAATAAACGACCAATAGTCGATTTCCCTGAGCCCGATGGGCCAACAATCGCAACTGTTTTACCTTTGTTGATACGTAATGACAATTTTTTTAATATTATTCTCTCAGGATCATATCCAAATGAAACATCATCAAATTCAATAAGGCCTCCTTTTACACTTAGATTTTCAGCATCTGGAGAATCTATCACCTCTTGAGGTTGCCCAAGCAGTTCAAACATTTCTCCCATGTCTACTAAAGCTTGGCGAATTTCTCGGTAAACTGTACCTAAAAAACCAAGTGGCATGGTTATCTGGATCATATATGCATTAGCCATTACAAAATCACCAACACTAAACTCACCACGTTGGACACCCATTGCTGCTAATATCATCACCGCAATCAAACCAGATGTAATTAAAATTGTTTGTCCAAAATTTAAAAATGCAAGAGAATAACTTGTCTTGAGAGCGGCTGCTTCATACCCACGCATACTCTCATCATATCTTAAGGCTTCTCTCTCTTCTGCGCCAAAATATTTTACTGTTTCAAAATTCAAAAGACTATCAATAGCTTTTTGGTTAGCGTCTGTGTCCCTATCATTCATTTCTTTGCGTACTTTGACGCGCCATTCAGTGACTGAGAAAGTAAACCAAATATACAAGACGATGGTACCCAAAACGATCGCCATATAAATAAATCCAAATTCTATATAAAAAATGCCTGCAACAATTAATAGTTTTAGAATTAATGGCCCAATAGAAAAAAGCATAAATCGTAAAAGAAACTCTACACCCTTAACACCACGTTCCATTACTCGACTTAGGCCACCAGTCTTTCTTGTAATATGATATCTAAGAGACAAACGATGCATATGTCTAAATGTTTCTAAAGCCAATTGACGTAATGCACGTTGGCCAACAAGGGCAAATATTACATCTCTTAATTGGCTAAAACCAACAGACAATATCCGCATTACTCCATAGGCAACAACCATTCCAATTGCCCCTGCAGTGAGCATAAACAAAGTTTGGTTTTCATCTGCACCTGGCGCAAGAGCATCAACAGAAACACCATAAAAATATGGCGCTAGAACGCCAAGAATTTCTCCAAGGATTAAAGCTACCATTGCAAAGACAACTCTAAGTTGAATATCTTTTCGTGATTTTGGCCATAGGTAAGGTAAAACCGATTTTATCACGTTCATTGCCTGACCGCGTTTCAAATTTACTGATGATGTAGTTGGTCGCACTGAGTTGTATCTCCTTGAAGACTTAACATAGTGCCCTACAATAAAATTGACCAGTTAATTAAATCAAAATTACAAAATATTAGTTTTCTGGTATCTTAAATACTTGGCCTGGATAAATTAAATCTGGGTCTTTAATAGAATTACGATTAGCTTCAAAAATTTGAACATATCGCATTCCAAATCCATACTTTAACTCTGCTAATTTCCAAAGTGTAAATCCAGGTTGAATTGTTGCTTGCCCTTTTTGCATCTCAAGAATTACTCGTTGAAAAGGGCTTTCCACTCTATCCACCACTTTGCCTTTATCATTTATTGCATCTACTCTTAATGTATAAATACCTTCTTCAATATTTGGGATCTCAAAATGCCACTTTCCATCAGTGACCTCTCCCAAAACCACTGGTTTATTATCTACATATATGCGAACTATTTGTTCAGAAGATGCTCGGCCGGCTAATATTACATCGCCACTTGCAGCATAGTTAATTGTATCAAGCGATAGCGGCTGAATAGTAGGTGCTAATTCGTTTTGATCTTGAACAATTATATCACCACTGGCTTCAGCTATAACAATTTTTGGCGCTTTGCTTCCATCAACTTTGTTTGGAATCACTAATACTGTATCATTAGATTTAATTGTATTATCATTAGTATCTTCCAATTGAAGCTCTAAGGGGTCTTTACCTGAAGGTATTGTTGTTAAAATTGCAAAAGTACCAGATGAATCCGCCTCAACAACTTCTAACTCTTTACCGTCAACTAGAAGTCTTACTTCACTATTTGGTTTAGCAGAGCCCGCAATAATAGCAGATCCGTCTTCTTCGACTCTCACTAGATCAAATGATGGCTTAATTTCATTTATAGTTGGCTCTTCTTTAACAGTGACCACCTCTTTTTTAGTAACTGGCTCTTCTTTAACAGTGGCCACCTCTCCTGAAGTAACTGGCTCTTCTTTAACAGTGGCCACCTCTTCTGAAGTAACTGGCTCTTCTTTAACAGTGACCACCTCTCCTGAAGTAACTGGCTCTTCTTTAACAGTGGCCACCTCTTCTGAAGTAACTGGCTCTTCTTTAACAGTGACCACCTCTTCTGAAGTAACTGGCTCTTCTTTAACAGTGACCACCTCTCCTGAAGTAACTGGCTCTTCTTTAACAGTGACCACCTCTCCTGAAGTAACTGGCTCTTCTTTAACAGTGGCCACCTCTCCTGTAGCTACTGACTCTTCTTTAATAGAAGCCAACTCTTCTGTCTTTTTTGGTTCTAAATTGGTAGAAGCCATATCGCCTGAAAGTATTTCTGAGACAGTAGCTTTTTCAATAGCAGGAATATTATTTTCAACAGTTTCCATAGTAATAAAAAACACTGCCAACAATGCAAAAGCCGCAGCAAAAGAAAGGATAACTTTATCTTCCGAGCTATTACCAAATTTCTTTTTTACCCTTAAAGATTTCTCTAATTTGAGAATCTCAGTTTTTTTTGCACTCATATTCGTTTGCCCCCTTGGCGGTACATACTAATAGTTGTAAGTATTAACAATGAATTTACAACGCAAAAAATCCATATGTGTCTATTGTGCACACCGTAATGGAATAAAATCCAGTTACTTAAAAGCGGCTGGAGACACTGGTAATATGATTGCCAGACACAATATGCGCTTAGTTTATGGGGCCGGAGATGTTGGATTAATGGGAGAGGTTGCAAATTCGGCGCAATCAGGGAAAGCGGAGATCTTAGGAGTAATACCAGAACATTTACTTCAGCTTGAAATTGGCAAACAGGATATAGATAGCTTTATTATTACTGAAAATATGCACGAACGTAAAAAAATCATGCTCTTAAATTCAGATGCTTTTATACTTTTACCGGGCGGCTTTGGAAGTCTAGAAGAGTTTTTTGAATTAATAACTTGGCGACAACTAGGGCTCCACACCAAGCCATGTTTTATTTTTAACGTTGAAGGTTATTGGGATCCCCTTTTAAAATTGATTGAAAACCAAATTTCAGAAGGATTTGTGCTATCTAACAATACCAAATTTTTTACAGTAGTTGATAAAATAGAGGATCTTGAAGAAAAATTAATTCAAGCTCTTTCATAACGCATTGCATAATATGAATAAATTGCCAAGCCAGACCATATAAGTCCAAATGCAATAAAGTGAATTTTTTCAACTGGCTCCATAAATATAAGTGTAGCTATTAAAAACTGAAGCGTAGGATTTACGTATTGAACTAAGCCAATTGTAGCTAATCTTAGTCTTTCCATTGCAAATGCCATTAAAATAAGTGGTAAACCTGTTAAAGCTCCTGTAAATATAAGAGCCAAACTTACATTTATATTGCTTGCAAAAAAGCCCCCATCACGTCCTAGAATGCCTTGCCAACCCAAAAAATGAACTCCAATCAACCAAGTTATTGCAATAGGAAGTAAGCAAACAACTTCCCAAAAAACTGACCTCAAGGGACCAATTGTCAAAGGTTTTTTAATTAATCCATAAAGTCCAAAGGTCAAAGCCAATATAATAGATATATATGGAAACTCACCAACACCAAGGCTTAATAGAATTACCGCTATTACGGCTAAACTTATTGCAAACCATTGTGAAAAGCTCAAACGTTCACCTAAAAATATAGCCCCAAAGGCTACAGCAACTAAGGGAAAAATATAATATCCCAGACTTGATTGTGTGACTTTTCCAACTTGAACAGCATATATAAAGAAAAACCAATTAATACTAATAAAAATAGCTGCAAAACATACACGTAAAAA
>Ga0115004_10002166_pt1 | contig 16197 bp, 14 predicted proteins | sample ArcticOcean_MG_C_10_FD_88737 | JGI IMG/M metagenome (GOLD analysis project Ga0115004, IMG submission 88737) | Marine microbial communities from western Arctic Ocean - ArcticOcean_MG_CB11_90 | ecosystem: Environmental > Aquatic > Marine > Oceanic | place: Arctic Ocean: Canada Basin | collected...
AGAAATGTTTAAAGATTATAATCAACCTAGAGAGAGACAAGCATCTTCTTTAGGGTCGGGATTTATTATAAATAAGAATGGCACTGTCATTACCAACAATCACGTAATTAATAATGCAGACGATATCGTTGTCATAGTGGGTGATAAGGAATACAAAGCTGAAATTATAGGCGCTGATCCTTATGCTGATATTGCAGTTTTGAAAATAAATTCGAAAGATGTTTTTAAGCCAGTAGAGTTTGGAAATTCTGACAAAGCTCGAGTCGGTGACTGGGTGATAGCAATTGGCAATCCTTTTGGACTAGGAGGGACAGTAACCTCAGGAATTATTTCAGCAAGAAACAGAGATATAAATTTAACTCGTTACGATGATTTTATTCAGACGGATGCATCGATAAATCAAGGAAATTCTGGCGGACCACTTTTCGACTTAAACGGTGATGTTATAGGTGTTAATACAGCTATTATAGGACAAGGAGGTTCGGTTGGAATTGGTTTTGCAATTCCGTCTAATGCAGCTTCAGATGTTATTAATCAATTAATTAAATTCGGTGAAACTAGAAGAGGATGGTTGGGGGTTAGAATTCAAGAAGTAACCAAAGAGATTGCAGAGGTAGAAGGATTAAAAAATACACAAGGTGCCTTAATCGCAAGTGTTGGTGAAAAAAGCCCTGCTGATAAAGCTGGACTTGAAGCAGGTGATATCATTTTAAAATTTGATGGCAAAAAAATTGACACAATGAGAACATTACCAAAACTGGTTTCTCGAACAGAAGTTGGTAAATCTGTAGAGCTAGAGATCTGGCGAAATAAAAAAATATTAACAAAAAAATTAAAGTTAGGGAGGTTAGAATCCTCTGAAGATTTTAAAGCAGAAACAAAAACATCTAAACCAAAACCAAAAACTAAGGATACAGAAATTGATTCCTTAAAAATTTCTGTCCGAGATACTACACCTGATGATATAGATACTAGAAAACTAAATAAAAATTCAAAAGGCGTTGTGATTACATACATCTCTAATCAAAGTGTGGTTGCTGGCTATCTTCAGGTTGGGGATATTATTCTTGAGGTGCAAAAAAATAAAATTTCAAATACTAAGCAATTCAATAATTTAATTGAAAATATTTACAAAAAAGGCGAGAAGACAATATTACTTGTAATAATTAATAAAAATAACCAAAGAAGATATCTTGGTATTAAAACAAATTAAGTTTGTCTAAGAAAATCATACTTCTAGCTGGTCCTACCGCTTCAGGAAAATCAAAACTTGCAATTCAAATAGCAAAAAAAATTAAGGGAGAAATTATAAATACTGACAGCATGCAAGTTTACAAGGATTTTTCTATTCTTTCTTCTAGGCCATCTAAATCTGATTTAAAAAAGATTAAACACCATCTTTATGGATTCATATCATCAAAAAAACATTTCTCAACTGGAACTTGGCTCTCCTTTGCAAAACAAAAAATTAGATTGTGTTTAAAAAAAAAGAAAATTCCAATTCTTGTCGGCGGAACTGGATTATATTTTGAGGCTATTACAAAAGGAATAAGTAAAATTCCTAATATTGATTTTAAAAAAAGAAATAAAGTGAGAAATTACCAAGTTAAATTAGGTCAAAAAAAATTCTACAAAAAACTTTTGACATTAGATCCTTTAGTCAAAAATATAATTGAACCTTCTGACACACAAAGATCAATTAGAGCTTATGAAGTAAAAAAATTTACAAAAAAATCAATCTTTGAGTGGTACAAGTCAACAAAATCTGATTTTACAGAATTTGAGATTTTTAAAATATTTTTAGATGCTCCGAGAGAAAAAATACTTAAAAATATTTCAATACGAACAAAAAAAATGATTAAAAATAATTGTATTAATGAAGTTAAAAATTTTTTAAAATTAAAAATTGATCCAACCTTATCAGCTAATAAGATAATTGGCGTTAAAGAGATTAAAGAACATTTAGAGAAAAAAGCAGACCTAAATGAAGTTACAGAGCTTATTAATATAAAGACCAGACAGTATGCTAAAAGACAAGTGACGTGGTCCAGAGGCCACATGCATGACTGGAAAAGAGAATATTCAAACAGTTTTAGTGACCTTTCTAAAAAAATTTTAAAACATTTAAGCTAAAACTTGACCAAAGTGATTTCTCCGATAGATTGCATCTATGCCAAAATTATTGTCAGGTGCAGAAATTGTTTTTAAAGCCTTAGAGGATCAAAAAGTCGAATATATTTTTGGTTATCCTGGAGGCGCTGTATTACCTATTTATGACGAATTAAAAAATCACAAAACAATTAAACATATTTTAGCAAGACACGAACAAGGCGCTGGTCATGCCGCAGAAGGATATGCAAGATCTTCTGGCAAACCAGGTGTTGTTTTAGTTACCTCGGGCCCAGGCGCAACTAATGTAGTTACTGCTTTAGCTGATGCCTATATGGATTCAATTCCGTTAGTTTGTATTAGTGGACAAGTTCCAACGCACTTAATTGGAACAGATGCTTTTCAAGAATGTGACACAACTGGAATTACTAGACCATGCACAAAATATAATTGGTTAGTTAAAGATGTAAATGATCTAGCTAAAGTTTTACATACCGCCTTCGAAGTTGCTACCTCTGGAAGACCCGGTCCAGTGCTAGTTGATATTCCCAAAGATATTCAATTTAAAAAAGGAACATATGAGTTTAAAAAAAATAAAAATTTAAAATTGAATGGTTCTAAAAAGAAAAAAATTTCTGAAAAAGAATTAGATCAATTTATTGAAATGATGAAAAAATCATCTAAACCCATTTTCTATACCGGTGGGGGTGTAATCAACTCAGGACCAGAGGCTAGTAAATTATTAAGAGAACTAGTATCAATAACAGGTTTTCCTATTACATCAACGTTACAAGGATTAGGAGCTTTTCCTGGAAGCGACTCTAATTTTTTAGGAATGCTAGGTATGCATGGGACTTATGAAGCCAACAATGCCATGCATGATTGTGATCTTATGATTAATATTGGAGCAAGATTTGACGATAGGATAACTGGTAAGATTGATGAGTTTTCTCCAAAATCAAAAAAAATTCATGTCGATATTGACCCCTCCTCGATTGGAAAGAATGTAAAAGTAGATTTAGCTTTAGTAAGCGATGTAAACATATTTCTATCAAATCTAATTAAGAGATTTAAAGCCAAAAATAAAAATTTTATCGATATTAACCAAAAAAATATTAAAAATTGGTGGCAACAAATTAATAAATGGAGAGAGAAAAAATCTCTGAGTTTTATAAATAGCAATAAAACTATCAAACCTCAGTACGCTGTACAGAGACTCTATGAATTAACCAAAGACAAAGAGACCTATATAACTACTGAGGTGGGCCAACATCAAATGTGGGCAGCCCAACACTATAAATTTGACGAACCTAATAGATGGATGACTTCAGGAGGCCTAGGTACAATGGGTTTTGGTTTGCCGGCAGCTATAGGCGTTCAAATTGCGCACCCTGGTAAATTAGTAATTGATATTGCGGGAGAAGCATCAGTTTTGATGACTATGCAGGAGATGTCTACTGCCGTTCAATACAAACTTCCGATTAAAATTTTTATTTTAAACAATGAATACATGGGAATGGTCAGGCAGTGGCAAGAATTATTACATGAAAAAAATTATTTGGAAAGTTACACAGCTGCCTTACCTGATTTTGTAAAATTAGCAGAAGCTTATGGATGTGTTGGTATTCGAGCAACCAAACCTAGCGAATTAGATGAAAAAATTAATGAAATGATAAATACTGATAGACCGGTTATTTTTGATTGTATGGTAGATAAAATGGAAAATTGTTACCCCATGATTCCTTCTGGAAAAGCTCACAATCAAATGTTGTTAGGACCTGAAGACGACAAAGAAGAAATTTCAGCAGAAGGGAAAACTTTAGTTTAATGGCAAAATCAAAGTCTGCTTATAGCGAACCAACAAAACTTGGAAAATCTGATCATCACATTATTGTTGTTTGGGTAGATAATGAAACTGGAGTTTTAGCAAGAGTTATAGGGTTATTTTCTGGCAGAGGTTATAATATTGAATCTTTAGCTGTTGCTGAGGTAGATAAACTAAAACACCTATCTAGAATAACAATTGTATCAATTGGAACTCCTGAAGTTATAGAGCAAATTAAATTACAATTAAGAAAACTTCTTTGTGTACATAAAGTTGCTGACTTTAATAGAAGCGATCCAGATATATTGTTTAGAGAACTTGCTTTATTTAAAATTGCTTCTTCTTCAAAAAATCAAGAAAAAGTTAAAAAAATTTGTAAAAAATATAACTCCATAATCTTAGATAAATCAAAAAAGTCTTTCGTTATTCAGATAACCGCTTTAAGACGAGAAATTGATAAATTAATTACAGTTATTAAACCTTTGGGTCTTGTTAGTGTCTCAAGAACAGGTGCCGTAGCAATGACTAGAGGCCCAGAAGCATTTAAATAAATAACCCTAAAATATGAAAATATTTTATGAAAAAAAAACTCTATATAATTACCCCTGTATCAAGAATAGAAAATTTAAGTAAAATTTTTAAATCAATCAATTGGAACTATGTAACTAAATGGATAATTGTTTATGACAAAAAAATCATAAAAAAAAATCCATACTTATTTAAGAACATCCCTAGCGTAGTTGAGTTATTAAACTTTACAAAAAATAGCATTAGAGGAAGCGGCCAAAGAAATACGGGAATAGAATATTTACTTAAAGAAAAAAAGAATAATAGTTTTGTTTATTTTCTGGACGACGATAATATTATTCATCCAAATTTTTATAATATATATAAAAAATTTAAAGATGAAAATATTTATACTTTTAGTCAACAAGTAAAAATTAGACACATTCGAGCAGGGAATAAATTTAAACTATACCATATTGACACCGCTATGTTTGTTACAAGTCTCACAATAATTAAAAACATAAGATGGAAAATGAATACTCACGAAACCGATTATCATTTTATAAAAGAGTGTTTAAGTAAAAATAAAAATAGATATGTATGTATTAACAATGTAGGATGTTATTATAATTATCTATCCGATAATTTAATAAAAAGAAATATTAAGAAATTTAAGACATTTGTTTACAATAATTTGTTTAAATTTTAAGTAGCTTAACTGATTTACATTTAAGTTTTTATTAGTTCTGCTTATTTTGCTTTGACAATAGGAGTAAAGATAACTAAATAAATAAGGAAAATTATGAAAATGTATTACGAAAAAGATTCTGATGTAAACTTAATTAAGCAAAAAAAAGTTGCCATTTTTGGATATGGAAGCCAAGGACATGCTCATGCATTAAATTTAAAAGATAGTGGTGTAAAAGAAGTAGTTGTTGCTCTTAGAGAAAATTCCCCAAGTGTTAAAAAAGCAGAGGCAGCAGGTTTGAAAGTTATGCCTCTATCTGATGCGGCAGCTTGGGCAGATGTAGTAATGATTTTAACTCCTGATGAATTACAAGCGCAGATTTATAAAAATCATGTTGAACAGAGAATGAGAGAAGGAACCAGTTTAGCTTTTGCTCATGGATTAAATATTCATTACAAATTGATTGAAGCAAGAAAAGACTTAGATGTTTTTATGGTTGCTCCAAAAGGGCCCGGACATTTAGTACGAAGTGAATTTCAAAAAGGTGGTGGAGTACCATGCCTAATGGCAGTGCACAAAGATAGTTCTGGTAAAGCTAGAGATCTTGCTATGTCATATGCAGCATGTATTGGTGGAGGAAAATCTGGAATAATTGAGACAAATTTTAAAGATGAATGTGAAACAGATTTATTTGGTGAACAAACAGTTTTATGCGGAGGATTAGTTGAACTAATTAAGAATGGTTTCGAAACTTTAACTGAGGCCGGTTACCCACCTGAGATGGCTTATTTCGAAGTTCTTCACGAAGTAAAATTAATTGTAGATTTAATCTACGAAGGTGGAATAGCAAATATGAACTACTCAATTTCCAACACCGCTGAATACGGTGAATATGTATCTGGTAAAAAAATAGTAGACAGCAAATCTAAAGAAAAAATGAAAGAGGTTTTAAAAGATATTCAGTCAGGTAAATTTACTAAAGACTGGATGAAAGAATGTGAGAGTGGACAAAAAAACTTTCTAAAGATGAGAGCTGATTTAGCTAAACATCCAATCGAAGAAGTGGGTAAAAAGTTGAGAGGCATGATGCCCTGGATCGGAAAAAACAAATTAGTAGATCAATCTAAGAACTAAAGCCCGTTTTAGCCATCAAAATATACAAAATATTTGGCAAACTCCCTTTTTGATTGTATTGTCATTTGAATTAAATATTTTTATTTTTATTAAAATATGTAATTCAAAAGAGGGACATGAGCGACAAAAATAGAATTATAATTTTCGATACTACCATGCGAGATGGTGAACAATCGCCAGGTGCATCTATGAGCTTAGAGGAAAAAATTCAAATTTCTCGAGTTTTTGATGAACTTGGAGTTGACGTTATTGAAGCAGGTTTTCCAATAGCTTCGCCCGGAGATTTTGAAGCTGTCACTGAGATCAGTAAAATATTAAAAAAATCAACTCCATGCGGTTTAGCAAGAGCAACTAAAAAAGATATTGATGCTTGTAAAGAATCTTTAAGTCATTCTAAAAAATTTAGAATACACACTTTTATTTCTACAAGTGCGCTTCATATGAAGCATAAGCTTAATAAATCTCCTGAAGAAGTTTTGGATGCAATTAAAGAAAGTGTAACTTATGCAAAAAAATTTACTGATGATGTTGAATGGTCTTGTGAAGATGGAACAAGAACAGATATGGATTACATGTGCAGAACTGTGGAACTCGCTATTAAATCAGGAGCAACAACTATAAATATTCCAGACACGGTTGGTTATTCAGTTCCTTCAGAATTTAAAAAAATTATTGAAACTTTAGTAAATAAAGTTCCAAATATTGATAGGGCTATTCTTTCTACACACTGTCATAACGACCTTGGTTTAGCTGTCGCAAATTCTTTAGCTGGAGTAATGGCTGGAGCAAGACAAGTTGAATGTACTATTAATGGTATTGGTGAGCGTGCAGGTAATGCAGCGCTAGAAGAAATTGTCATGGCCATGAAAACTAGAAGTGACTTGATGCCATTCACTACTGGGATAAATACAAAATTAATTAGCAAAGCATCAAAAGTTGTCTCTAATGCAACTGGTTTTCCAGTACAATACAATAAAGCAATAGTTGGAAAGAATGCCTTTGCACATGAATCAGGCATTCATCAAGACGGTATGCTTAAGAACAGAAAAACTTACGAGATTATGACTCCAGAAAGTGTTGGTGTTAAAAAAACTTCTTTAGTGATGGGTAAACATTCTGGTCGACATGCCTTTAAAGACAAATTAACTGATCTTGGTTATGTTGGAATAACAGACGATGTTATCCAATTAGCATTTGGAAAGTTTAAAATTTTAGCGGATAAAAAAAAACATGTTTATGATGAGGATATCGCAGCTTTAGTTGACGATAGTTTGATTAAAGAGGAAAATGTAATCAAATTAAAATCTTTAAAAGTTGTTGCAGGAACAGGTGAACCTCAAACAGCAGAAATGACCCTAGAGATTTTAGGTGAAATTAAAACTGGATCTGAAACAGGAGATGGACCAGTTGATGCAATATTTAAATGTATTAAAAAATTATATAAACACGACATCAGCTTACAATTATATCAAGTACATGCAGTAACCGAAGGAACAGATGCACAAGCCACTGTTAGTGTAAGAATAGAAGAGAATGGCAAAACGACAGTAGGCCAAGCAGCAAACACAGATACACTAGTTGCTTCTGCTGAAGCTTATTTAAATGCTTTAAACAAATTAATAATTAAACGTAAACGTAAAGCTCCAGACGATAGTGTAAGCGTCTCAGCATAAAGGATAAAAAATGTGGAAAAGACTTCGAGATATATGGTCACAAGACATGGCTATAGACTTAGGAACAGCTAATACATTAGTAGTGGTAAAAGGACGAGGAGTAGTTCTTAACGAGCCATCAGTTGTCGCTATTATCAACGAAATGGGAAAAAAAACAGTGCTTGCCGTTGGCGATGAAGCAAAAACTATGTTGGGTAGAACTCCTGGAAATATCAGTGCTATTAGACCTTTAAGAGATGGAGTAATTGCTGATTTTATAGTCACCGAAGAAATGATTAAACACTTTATAAAAAAAGTGCATACAAAAAATACCTTTGCTAATCCAAGAATTTTAATTTGCGTCCCAACTGGATCTACACCTGTTGAAAGAAAAGCGATTCAAGACTCAGCTTTAGCTGCAGGTGCAAGAAGAGTTCAATTAATTGAAGAACCTATAGCAGCTGCAATCGGAGCTGGACTTCCAATTTCAGAAGCAACAGGCTCAATGATTGTTGATATCGGCGGTGGCACAACAGAGATTGCCGTGATGTCTTTAGGCGGAGTTGTTTTTTCTAAATCCTTACGTGTTGCAGGAGATGCGATGGATGGGGCTATTATTAATTACATGAGAAAAAAATTTAATTTATTAATTGGTGAATCTACCGCAGAAAAAATTAAAAAAGAAATTGGTACAGCCATTCCAACTTCAAATAATGTTTTTCTAATGAAAGGAAGAGATATTAGAACAGGAACACCAAAAGAAATATCACTTACAGAAGAGGATGCTTGTGAAGCGTTAATGCCAATTTTGCAACAAATGTTAGCAGCAATCAAAGAAGCTTTGGAAAGCACACCGCCAGAATTATCTGCTGACTTAGTAGACATGGGATTAGTTTTGACAGGTGGTGGGGCTTTACTAAAAAATATTGATAAATTAATTTCTAAAGATACAGGCCTACCTGTAACTATCGCAGACAATCCACTAGAGTGTGTTGCGACAGGTACCGGTAAAGCTCTAGAGAATGAAGAGTTGTTCTCTACAATGTTATCTGAATATTAGTTAAAAAAATAAAATTAGATGTCTGATAGTAGAGATGATTTTATAATCGCAATACGTTTTGCTCTCTTAAAAAAAGGAGTAAAACAAAAATTTTCATTATCTTTTTTAATTTTATTTTCTATTAGTATTATTTTTTTTGATAAATTTTCTATACCGCCCGTAAGTTTTGTAAAAAATATAATTAGTGATATTGTTTATAGAGCCGCAGTCATTGCAGTGGTCCCCGGCAAAGCAATAATGTACGTAAGTTCACAAACAAAAAAACATCTTACTATTTACAGTGAAAATATAGCCTTAAAAAAAGAAATAAGTTTATTAAAAAGAGATCAACTAGATGCATCTTTTTTAAAAACTGAAAATGAAAATTTAAAATTAGTTCTTGGTTTAGAAAAAGATCAAATTACTGAGCGAGATACTGTAACAATAGCTAGAGTAATGATTGATCAGATAAGTCCTTATTTAAAATCATTATTAATTAACAAAGGAACAAAACATGAAATTATTAAAGGCATGACGGTCTTTAGTAAAAATTATCTAATAGGAACTGTCATTGAAACTAATTATTTAAGTTCAAGAGTTTTAATAATTACCGATTTAAATAGTAAGATCCCTTCAATTATTGAAGGTACAGACGTAAATGTTATTCTTGCGGGCAATGGAAATAAAAATGATTTTACATTAGACTATTTACCCGAAGGGTTCGTGCTCGAGCCAAATAAGATTATTTATACGTCTGGCAAAGATGGTTTTTTAAAAGCTGGTATGCCTGTAGCTGAAACTTATTTAAACAAAAAAAATGAATTAAAGATCAAATCGTTAGCTGATCCGCAACAAGCTTCAATAGTTCATATAGTTAGAGGACAATTTAAAAATTAACCATGTATACTTTTAAATATTTAAAAGCATTTATTTTAAAATCATTACCAATAATTTTTTTATATTATTTATCTTTTAGTAGTTTTGAAAGTATAAAAGAATTTCAAAATTTTACTGTATTTGCTTTTAATTTACATATGATCCTCATTTATTTCTATCTTTTAAAATACCCAGATTATTTAGGAATAGGGCATATTTTTTTAGCAGGACTTATTAACGATGTTGTTATTGGAACACCACTTGGAGCAAGCTCTTTATCTTTTTTAACTATGTGTTTTTTTACTACCTACGTCAGAAACGTAACTCTTAGACCTAAAATGACTGCAGAATGGTTTACTTTTATACCAGCAATTTTTTTTTCTAATTTAATATTTTTCTTAATTATTAATAATTTTTCAAACTTATCTTATTATTATATTGAGATTTTGAGTAATTCTTTTTTTACTTTCTTATTTTTTCCTATTTTTTATTTCTTTTTTAAAAGTTATCAATCACGGTTTAAAGAAGATTAATGCTTAGTTTTAATTCCTCAAATATCGCAAGCAAAACAAGAACAATTGGTCGTAGAATGTTTCTAGTTAATTGTTTCAAAGCCGTTGTATTGATTGGAATTATAGGTAGATTAACAGCACTTCAGGTCACAGAGTCACGAAAGTATAAATCACTCGCAGACAAAAATCGATTTAGAGAAACAAAAATTGCTCCACCTAGAGGGATCATACAGGATTATTTTGGTAAAGAATTAGCTTCTAATCAAACAATATATCAACTCCATGTTGTTCCTGAAGATACTCCTAATATTGATGAACTTTTTTTCAGATTAAAAAGTCTAATTAATCTAAGTGATCAAAAAATTTTTCTTTTGAAAAAAAAAATAGCTAAACAAAAAATTTGGGAATCAGCAATTATATCAGATAATTTAACCTGGTCTGAATTCTCCAAATTAAATTTATTTCTCCATGAATTACAAGGCGCACAACCCGTTGTATCAATTGCTAGATTTTACAAAGACGATACATCTGCACATGCTGTAGGTTATGTTTCTGAAATAAGTGCAAAAGATCTTAGGAATAAGAAATACTTGGCTAATTTAAATATTGCAGGAGTTGCAATTGGAAAAATAGGTTTAGAATCCGCACTAGATGAAAAAATGTTGGGAACGCCTGGTTATCTTAGATATGAAGTGAACGCTTATGGAAAAAGAATAAAACAAGTTTCAACCAAAGATGGCATGAAAGGTGAAACTTATCGAACAACCCTTGACCTTGAGATTCAAAAAACTGCCTCACAAGCTTTAAAAAATGTAAGTGGTGCTGTTTGTGTAATGGATATTTATAATGGAGACATAGTGAGCATGGTTTCATCTCCAAACTTTAATCCTAATTCATTTGTTCATGGTGTTAAGACTGAAGAATGGAATGAAATTCAACAAAACATAGATAAGCCGATGATAAACAAAGCTATATCCGGTCTTTACCCACCAGGGTCAACAATCAAGATTTTGACTGCCCTGAGTGCTTTAGAAAACGATATTTTTAATCCCAAACTTACAATTAAGTGTAATGGTTATATCGATTTTTATGGAGAAAAATTTCATTGTTGGAAAAAGGATGGGCACGGAAGACTAAATTTAAAAGGAGCCATCAAACGATCGTGTGACATCTACTTTTATGAGGTTGCTCGAAAACTTGGTGTCGATAGGTTAGCTAAAACAGCTGAAAAGTTTGGACTTGGACAAAAAGTTTTAACTAATTTTAAAGAAGAAAAAGCTGGAGTAGTCCCAAATACTAAATGGAAGCTAAACCAAATTGGGAAGAATTGGTATCTAGGTGAAACTCTTCACGCGGGAATTGGTCAAGGTTATTTTTTAAGTACTCCTCTTCAACTATGTTTAATGACAGCTCAGATAGCAAATGGAGGATTTAAGATTAATCCAAGAATAGTAGTCGATAAAAACGATAATGTTAATAATTTAAGACCTCTTTTTAGAAATCAAGAAAATATCAATTTTGTAAAAGATGCAATGTTTGCTGCTTCTAATGAGCCAGGAGGAACTTCATACGGTTCAAGACATAGAGATAAAAAATTTATGTTTGCAGGCAAAACAGGTTCATCTCAAATTAAAAGATTTACTGAGGCACAAAGAAAAGCCGAAGTTAAACAAACAGATATCACTTATAAAGAAAGAGATCATGCATGGTTTGTAGCATTCGCACCAGTAAAGGATCCAAAATACGCTATCAGTGTGTTAGTCGAACATGGTGGATCAGGTAGTAGTGCAGCCGCACCCGTTGCGAAGAAAGTTATTAAAAGAGTTATTGAGCGTCATGAAGCAAGGAATGTAACTAACTATAATAAATTGGGTGAAAATATTTAATGCTATATAGTAGGAACTCTTTATATAGCTCATTTACAATCAAAGATAGATTTTTTAATTTAGATTTCATCCTTCTTTTTTCAATTCTATTATTAGGTGTTATTAGTATTTTTGCACAATATTCGTCAGATGGAGGAAAATGGGAGTCTCACTCTATAAATCATGCTATAAGATTTTTAGTTTTCTTCTCATTCTTTATATCCATTTCTTTTATAAATGTAAGACTTTGGAACAGATTTAGTTTTTTAATTTTTTTAATTTTTATCTTACTTCTTGTAGCTGTTAAATTTATTGGTCTCCAATCCCAAGGTTCAAGACGTTGGATTAATTTATTTGTATTTGTTCTACAACCTTCAGAACTAATGAAAATTGGAATTATATTATTTCTTGCTAACTACTACCACCGAACATCATCTAGTGATATTAACAAAATAAAATATTTACTCATTCCAGTAGTTGCTATATTTATTCCTTTTGTGATGGTTGTTTCCCAACCAGATCTTGGTACCGCACTTTTAATTTTATTTAGTGGAATAGTAGTTACTTGGTTAGCAGGTGTTAGGTGGAAAATATTTGCTTATCTTTCTTTGTTAGCTGTAGTATTAGCTCCAGTTGCAATATCTCTTTTAAAACCTTATCAAAAAAGTAGAATTTTGAGTTTTATAAATCCAGACTTAGATCCACTAGGTGCAGGTTATCAAATTATTCAATCGAAAATAGCTATTGGATCTGGAGGCTTTTTTGGGAAGGGTTTTTTAAATGGCTCGCAAGCTTATTTGGATTTTTTACCTGAAAAACATACAGATTTTATTTTTACATTATATGCCGAAGAGTTCGGTTTTTTTGGTTCAGTATTAATGGTTCTTTTATATTTTTTAATCACCTACAGAATTGTTCATATCGGCAATTTAACAAGAAGTATTTTTGGCAAACTCTTCTGTTATGGCTTTTCTACTGCTTTTTTTATTTATGTGACGGTTAATATGAGTATGGTTTTAGGATTACTGCCTATCGTTGGAGCACCCTTACCTATACTTTCTTACGGCGGTTCATCTATGCTTGCCATTATGTTTGGACTTGGAATTGTAATGTCTTGCAATATCTATAAAAACGATACAGTTGGCTAACAATTGCCTACATATTTTTTATCCACTCATTATAGGTATATTCTAAAGAACTGAATTGCTCGAATCACTCCTTGCATATACAGTCATTAAATGGTTAAATTTACAGATAATATGTTTGGTGAAAATAAAGAAAAATTAGTAAGTTTAGTTGTAGAGAAGTCTACAATCGGTTCAGATTTTACGATCGAAGGACTTGTTAATTCAGCTGGCGATGTTGATCTAGGCGGTTCCGTAAAAGGTCCTGTAAATGTTAAAGCACTTCTAATAAAAGAAAAAGGATCAGTAATTGGAGAAATCAATGCTGAAAAAGTAGATGTCTTTGGATATGTTGATGGAAAAGTCACGGCTAAAAAAATAGTAATTGGCGTAACAGGAGAAATTAAAGGCGACCTTGAGTTTACAGAGTCTTTAGTTGTAGAAGAGGGAGCTAGATTAGATGGAAATGTGAAAAAAGTTCCATTATCAAAAATAGAGAATAAAGTAACGAATTTCTTAGACACAACAAAAGCAGTAAGAAAAACCTTCCTAAAAAAAGATTAATTTATAAGCAAGATTTCTTGCACAAAATATCACAGCACAAAACTCAAATTCTGGAATATAAGTTCGTATGAGTAATTATATTTGTAAATCAGCTGGAATTGTTGGCGCTGGTATCCAAGGAATTTGTACTGGTCTACAATTACTTAAAAAAAATATTCCAGTTACAATCTTTGATAAAAATGATCCTGCGAAGATGGCATCATACGGCAATGCTGGACATTTTTCTCCTTATGCAGTTTTACAATTTAATAGACCAGATATTTTAGTTAATATTCCTCAAATGTTGTTCAGTTCTTCTGGGCCACTAGCACTAAAATGGAATTACGTCCCAAAAATGATTCCATGGATGTGGAAATTTGTTAAAAATTGTAACACAAAGTCTATGCTTCACACAGCAAAGTATATGCATCAAATTTTAGATTTATCATTAGATGCTTACGATGATGCTTTTAAAGAAATAGACACAGTCGGTCTTATTGAAAAAAAAGGAATTATTTATGGATGGACTAATGAAAATTTAAAAAGCAGAAATTTAGAAATTAAAGTCAGAGCTGATCTTGGTGTCAAACAAACTTTGATCTCAAAAAAAGAAATTTCAGACTTAGAGCCTAATATGCAACCTATTTTTGATGCTGGGGTTTTATTTGATTATGCTTGGCATGCTAGAGACCCATATGCAATTTCAAAAAAACTCTTTGATCTTTACCTGAAAAAAGGTGGAAAATTTATTAAAGAAAATGTTGTTACTATAAATCAAAACAACCCTAACGAAACTTTGATTAAGACGGAAAGTAGGGACTATATATTTGAGAAAACAGTAATTGCATGTGGAGCATTTTCTAAGAAATTAACTGATCAATTAGGTGAAAAAATTCCACTTGATACTGAGAGAGGTTATCACGTTCATTTTAAAGGGATGGATCATCTCCTTTCAAGAGCTGTAATTAATTTAGATCGTGGTTTTGGCTTAACGCCCATGAACCAAGGAATGCGAGCAGTCGGTACAGTAGAACTTGGAGGTTTAAAAAACCCACCCTCTAAAAAAAGAATTGATTATATCATTCGTTGTGCAAAAGAATTATTACCACAATTAGATAAGCATGAAGATGAATGGCTTGGTTTTCGACCTACCTTGCCTGATTTCTTACCTGTCTTAGGTCCATCATTAAAAAATAAAAATATTATCTACGCATTTGGCCATCATCACTTAGGATGGACGCTGGGTGCAATTACCGGTAAAATCGTTTCAGGAATAGTTGCAGAAGAAAAAACTAATCTAGATTTAACTCCTTATCATTCCTCAAGATTTAATTAGGAATTTATTTGTCAAAAAATACATTAGCTTATTCATTATTAGTAACTGCAACCTTTGTTTGGTCAGCTAATTTTATTGTTGGTAAGTTGTCAACATTGTTTCAAGTTCCGCCCTTAACTTTAAACTTTTATAGATGGGTTTTAGTCTGGTTCTTAATTTTACCTTTTACCTATAAAGAAATTTTAACAAAAAGACCTAAGATTAAAAAAAATATTGGTTTACTTCTTATTTTAGGAATCACAGGGGTTAGCGTTTTTAATTCTGTCGTTTATTTTGCTCTTAATTTTACACAAGTTATAAATGCAGTTCTTATGATCTCTATAATTCCAGTAATTGTCATTTTTCTTTCATCTATACTTAAAATAGAAAAATTTAATTTATTTCAGTTATTAGGTTTGATTGTTTCTTTAACAGGCGTTTTAGCAATTATATTTCAAGCAGATTTAAATAAAATTTTGTCTTTAGTTTTTAATAAAGGAGACTTATGGATGTTAGTTGCTGTCCTTTCATGGGCAACTTACTCTACTTTACTTAAGAAAAGAAAACTTCCTTTCAAAGGGTTAAGTTTATTACAAATTTTAATAACAATAGGTCTTTTTTTTCTTTTACCGCAATATTTAGGTGAACATTTTATTGGCAAAGAAGTAACTTTTAATAAAGCTTTTTTCTTAATCTTAGCATTTGTTGCAATCTTTCCATCCATCTTCGCTTTTTATGCTTGGAATAAATCTATTGAATTAATAGGAGCAAACCGGGCAAGTATTTTTTTACATTTAATGCCATTGTTTGGTGCCATAATGGCAGTTGTCATATTTAATGAAAAATTCGAAATGTATCATTTCATTGGAGCTGGATTTATAGTAACAGGTATTTATTTATCAAATAGAAAAACCTAATGATTAAAGTCGCAGTGTTAGATGATTATCAAAACGCTTTTGAGCATATTATCGATGTAGAAAAATACAAAGATAAATATGAATTTCAAAT
>Ga0115004_10002172_pt1 | contig 16171 bp, 8 predicted proteins | sample ArcticOcean_MG_C_10_FD_88737 | JGI IMG/M metagenome (GOLD analysis project Ga0115004, IMG submission 88737) | Marine microbial communities from western Arctic Ocean - ArcticOcean_MG_CB11_90 | ecosystem: Environmental > Aquatic > Marine > Oceanic | place: Arctic Ocean: Canada Basin | collected...
ACCATCAACAATAGAAACTTGTGCTTGCAGTGTTCCTGAAGCAATATGCTCATCTACAGCGAGACCATCAACAATCGATACCTGTGCTTCAAGTATTCCAGTACCAAGGACTAGCGGTCTGCCTATGCCAAGGGTAGTTGATGATTGCGCTTCAAGTGTTCCCGAACCAGTTATGATGTTTTCAGATAGACCAACCACTACTGAGTTTGTAGATAAGAGTGTTCCTAAAGCAATGTGTTTATCTACAGCGATACCATCTACTATTGATACTTGTGCTTGCAGTTCGCCTGAAGCAGTATGGTTATCTACAGCAAGACCAATAACAGTTGATACTTGTGCTAAGAGTATTCCAGAACCAACTACTTCATTTTCGGATGAACTAACAACTATCGCTGGTTGCGCTTGCAGCGTTCCAGTAGCAGTACGAACTTCCAGAGCCCTAGTAGCAACACCAGTGACCACCGAATTCTCAGCATTCAGATTTCCATAAGCAGTAGGATTCGGATACAGTGGAGCTTTGGAATCCCAGTAAGTCTTACTGAGTTCTCCCATAGTTTCATTGCTTCCCAATGCAGGATGCCCAACCATACGAACATCAGTATAAACCTGTTCTCCATCAGGGTTTGTCCTGATTCCTGCGGTTTGTTTTAACCACAGAGGATACAGTCCACTGGTCGGACCTGGGTTTGGTGGATCGTCATTGTAATCCCAGTAAGGATTGTTAGCAACATTTCTCCATGCCATTTCTTTATGTCCTACTTTATTGTTCTATTGGTTTTATTTATACTATTTTTTTCTAACGGTCTAGCACACCAACAACTTACGTCAAATCTCTTAGTATTGGCGGGTAGATAGAGTATCTGAGATTTGCAGTTCTACTAGCAGCAACTTGATTGTTGTAAAGGTAAACACCATGTGTTGTAGACCCATTTAGGTTTGAATTATTAGTTGCTACATCGTAAGTTTCGGAGAAGGTTGCCCCGCCTTCAGTAGTAGTTAAAGGTATCAGAGTAGGACTGTATTGATTATCTGGTGATATCAGTGTAGTTTCATCGCGTCTTATTCCCGCATAGCATCTCAATATCCCGTCCTCAACTTCCATAACCAATCTAACTTCAACTCCATCAGTGTGTGGGAATGGTGCGCTAATTCCTTTGAGTGTTCTATCCGTTGGTTGTTGCCCAACTTCAAACAGTGCAAAGTAAGATGCGTTTCCTGCTGCTCCAGCATACCAAACGAAACTTAATCCGAATTCGGAAACAGCACTATTCATACAGACTAGAGGACCGCCCGATACTCTATGATCTCCAGACCAAGGTTCTTGTACAGACACGTTAGAAACCCCTGCGTCTATATACCCAACTGCCCTACTGGTAGTTGCGGTAGTACTCGGTGCGGCAATCGTCCAAGTTGTCCGTTCGTGGTATGGTAATGATCCGTCATTCCAAATACCCTGAACTGTTGCGGGTTCCCAATAGGTACTTTGTCCACTTATGTTATGTGCGGAACTATATAGTGGTTGGTCTGCCTGTGAATCATTAGTAGTAAAACCTATGTCTGTGTTGTAAATACCACTTGCTTCACCGACAGTCTTAGTAGCGATGTCCCTTCCTACAGGCGTGACACCAGTCGGCCAGAAGTTCCACATGTCACTCTCAGTCGGAAAGTTACCTGCGGCAAAGAATGTTTGGTTAGCAAGGACATTAACGACAGGTTGCCCACCAGCAGATACTGCGGTCGCGGTATTTTTCGCCAAGTAAGGACCGTAATCACTTGCTGGCAAATCAGACGCTGTGTTAGGTTGAAATTGTGTGTTGTTTGATGATGTCCTAAATACGTTTCCTTCGAAAGTATAATCATACCCTTGGATCGGAAGAACTTCAAGATATACAAAGTATTTAAACCGATAGTTTGATTGCGGGGATGATGTAACAATTCCACCGAATGCTATGTCGAATCTGTTGTCTTTAATAAGTATGTTCTGTGGACGGACAGGTGGCGTTGCACAACTCAGGAATGGGTTTGGTAAAGCAAACGTTGAAGTCTGTTTGGCATAAGTCGAACCATTGCGAGGGTATGTACCAAACTCAACACCAGACCCATTGAAAATTTCAACAACGCTGCTGCGATTAGTATCTGGTCCTGATATGAATTTAGAGTTTTTAATCACGATATTTCCAGCATCTCCTCTGATTGATATTGACCGCATACCTGGATTATATACTGACAGATTATCAATTAAGACATTACGAGAATCATTAATTGCAATAGAACCCTCAAAACCCCTGGCAGTATCATCATTATAACTTACATGATTTAAGATAGTAATGTTACGAACATAGTGTCCAACGGTGATACCAGCACCCCTGTTATCATGAGTAACACAGTTACGCAGTGTAATACCCACACCTGATGTACAGTCGAAACCATTCTCACTGTTATTTGAAGAGGTGCAGTTGACAGCTAGATGATTTGAACCTACATCATCATACCGCGTGTAACCATCATTGTTTGGATCATAATAACCAGTGTTCTTATGGTAGATAATTCCGTCATTATCTTTAGTCCTTTTAACATGACAATTCTGTATCAACGTGTTAGATACTGGGAAACTTCTATTACTTCCTGGGTCTCCGTTTGGATATGTATCAAAGTCCCCCCTCGATCCAAAGAATGAAAAACCGTTTTGCATACTGTCGGTGGAAATGCTATCCTTAAGGAAATAGTATTCTCCAATATTGAATGATGTTGCTGTGCGAGTATATTTAAACAGGCATGAGTTAACAGAAATGTAACTACACCAGTCATTAACGTACCCATTTCCTTCCCCAAGTGCTTCCCAGTTAACACCTCTGCCACTGGTGGACATAGTAGTTCCACCAACACATATCAATGCAAGGTTGTTGTATGATATGTACTCGCATCGTTTCATTGACATGACGCTTTTGTTATCACAGTATTCCATGTGTTGCGTACTCATGTTTTCACCAGCGTTAGGGTAATAGTAAATCTTGTTTGCATCACACCACCATTCACCTGCCACTAGGTCTGCTGGGTCTGAAAGAGAACGCCATGTCAAAGAGAACGCTCGTTTCACTGCCATTATACCATCAGCAGTCCATTCGGATGCAGTACATCCAAACAATTGTGCCTTGTTTGCAGCAGTTGATGGATACGGATTCGTGACTTCATATACATTTGTGTAAACAGATGATAGTGTCCAACCCGTTTGAGTTACTGCATTCGTAATATATGTATTGGGATACTGAGTAGTCGGTCTATCTGGATATCCACCGAGGTAATCAGTAGAATTCGGGTCACCGTCCAAAGATATTGGGTTGAGTGCCGTACCATGTTTATTACTCACATAGACTATACCTCCGAGTCCTGATGTATTAATCCTGTATGGATTTTGAGGACCGTTGTCGATACCTATCGCGTTGTAACCTGGAACCAATCCGTCAGTCAGAACTTTATCTATGCTTGCCCACGGTGTCGCTGCGCTGCCGTTACCAGTTGTGTCATTACCCGTGAGGTTGTCATAGTAGTATGTTCCAAGCATTACAGGTTGCAGACCGTCAACGCCTGAACTAGATGATAGCAAAGTGCCACTTGCAGAATGCGATCCACTTGCTTGGGTTGCCACTCCATCAACTTCTGAACTAGATGATAGCAAAGTGCCACTTGCAGAATACGTTGTAATTGATTTGGTTGCCACTCCATCAACTTCTGATACTTGCGCTAAGAGTGTTCCTGATGAAAAACTTATCCCCTGAATTACACCGTCAACATATATTTCAGGGAAAGGCATACCGACATATATTTGAGGGAAGGGCATGCCCACATAGGGTTCAATGGTCTCCCCAGCGCCATCAACTGTTGATGCCTGTGCCTCAAGTGTTCCAGAGGCAGATACTATCGCACCAAATGATCCAACAACAGTTGATACTTGTGCCTCAAGTGTTCCAGAGGCAGTTATGCTGTTTTCAGACTGACCATCAACCGTAGAAACCTGTGCTTGTAGTGATCCAGAACCAGTTATTGCGGGTCTGGTTGCGGCAGCACCATCAACCGTAGAAACTTGTGCTTGCAGTGTTCCAGAAGCAATGTGCTTATCGACAGCGAGACCATCAACCGTAGAAACTTGTGCTTGCAGTGTTCCAGAAGCAATGTGCTTATCGACAGCGAGACCATCAACAGTTGATGCTTGTGCTTCTAATGCTCCGGATGCGTTTATCTCTCTTTCTGCTGTGGCAACGACAGTTGATGCCTGTGCCTCAAGTTGGCCAGTAACAGTTTGCTTATCTACAGCGACACCATTGACTATTACAACTTGCGCTTCCAATGCACCACTTGCATTAATAACATTTTGTACAAGACTACTAACTGTTGATCGTTGCGCCTGAAGGTTTGACACTCCAATATTATAGATCGGTGGTTGTCGCCTTCCTGGTTGTTCTGATTCAAAGTCCAACTGGTATCCCAGCATGTTATTGCCGTAACCATCCGAGTCTACTTGCAACCAGTGATTTTCATCCATAGTGTTTATGGTATTAGAAAAGTCTGTGAACCCCCTGAGTATTCCATCAGAATCAGCATCGAAAGTCCTTGACTCAATTGCATCAAGATCAACGATATCATTATATTGGGTATCAAGTTCCGCGATAGTAAAACTACCAATCGCATTACTATCCGACATACTAATTATGTCGTTTATCCTTGAACGATATACTAATCCGTTAAAGAGAGGATCGTTGCTATCTATTGGCATTTAACTCTACCCTTCCACTGATGTTAAATAGTTTTTAGTTATCCACTCACCACTGCCCAGAAGTGATGCATTCTCTGATGCACCTGTGGCAATGCTGTTCTGGTCATAACCTAGTATAGTTAATCCGCTACCCTCTTGCATCGGATAGTATCGCGTGTTCGCACCGTCTTCTAGTCGCACGTTCCATAGTGTTGCATCGATAGTTGAACCTATGAGATAGTTTATTTCAACAACCTGAGAAGGTGTGATATTGGATGTGATAACGCTTATCAATTCGCTTTCTTCTGGGTTGATGGAAGTTACTACAACACTATTAGAGAGATGCTCAATCTTAATAGCAACGTAAACGCCAATCACTACTGGTAGTATTTCAATAGTTTCGATTCCTCCAGCATGCTCAAAGGAGTATGTCACTACATTACTACTGTTAACTTTAAGACCAACGGTATCATTATTAGTATCCCACATTACCAGTGATTCGCTACCTGATAAAGTGTTGATACCCATAGTTAAAGAGAGACTAAATCCGACAGCAGAACTACTTGTCCAATTTGGTACGCTGATGTTATTTCCTTTCCAAACTGGAATGCTTGTAGCACCCCATGTTCCGCGACTTGGTGGTGGAACCGAGATGTCCATATTTGGGTTTGGTGTGCTGTTATCTTTGTAAGCAAAGAATGTATCACCAGTTCCTTCTCGCAATGGGTAGTCAACTGTATTCGCTCGGTCAATCGCATCGACTAATACCACATCCCATATCGCGCCTTCGAAGTCATCACCTATGGCAGTTACGATTGGGAAGTATTCGACAGAGGCACTGTAAACGCTATTGACTCCATTAGAACTAGTAGATATCTGAGTAGCAGTTACTACAATTTCTGCTGAATAAGTTCTACCCAATAAAGCATTTGTCTGCACATCAACATCAACCAAGTTCAGAGTTGTCTCTTCGACATACCTGTAGACAAGTTTGTTTGGAGTTGCTGCTGGAAATACAAGACCATGTTTAAGTCCACCGCTGGTAGCACTCAGCAACCATTGGTCTGCTGCTTGCGTAGTCTTTCTGTTGAACATCAGACTAATTATGGAGTTAACTTCACCGACCCATTGCACAGGTAATATTAAGTTGCCGTCTATCATATTGAAAGTAAGTGGTGATGGTGCGGGTCTAGTGGGTTCGACTCTAGTGTTAAGTTCAGTGACTTCAGAATATGCAAAGTCAGTTATCTGTCCAGTACCTTCGTATTCTATGTCATATTTTTCTGTGCTTGTAGGTTGACCAGACAGACCAATATTGGATTCTGTTTCTATCAACACTTCTCCCGCCAAGTACACACCTGAAGGATGGATGAAGTCTTTGTAAACATCTCTCCAAGCATTTACAGAAATGGGCGTTTTGATAAGAAGAGAGAACACTTGGTAGTATGCGTTATCAGTTATTTTTTTGTTACTGATATCACTGCCTAGTGGGGAACCAGCAGGGAACCTTCTTGTTGTTTCGATTCGCGACTTAGGATACCTAAGAGGACCGAAAGGTACACCAGCAAAATCTAGTTCCTGACTTGGGGGTGCAATCTCTCCAAACTCTGCAAGGTAATCTAACCAAGGGTCTCCAGGCACTATAGAGTTTTCTATTCCTGGTTTGAGGAAAGAGATAGTGTTGCTGTCGTAATCGACCTCGTAGTCTACGTCTTCTTTCAAGAGATAGTAAAAATTGTAAGTTGTTTTTATCGCAGTCCTTATGATATAATCGACCTGTGCGATATCATCTATGTACTCAAGCAGTGCTGTTTCGCCTTCTCTTATATAAAGTGAAGGTACGATTTCTCTTTTGGGAGTGAGCGCAAGAGCGTAGACTTGTATGATGCCATCGTCAAAGTTAAACTTCAACCTATTGCCAGGATAGAGTATTGAAACTGGATCACCATTTGCATCAGTTCCACCTGAACGATATTCTGAAACAAACAATAACTTCTCTTGCGCTGGGTCGCCAACAGTAAATATTTCATCGCGACCATATTGAATATTGATATCGAACCCAAAGAATATCCTAAAGAACTGTTCGATAGAGAAAGACGAACCCTTAGAGCGATACAGTAAGTTTGATATTTGTATTGCTGATTGTTTGTCTAAAAAACTATCTGTATAATCCTTTCCCAGAAACAACTCTTGACCGATCAACTGGAGAAGTTGCGGGGTCACATCTGCCATATCTCTGTTGTGTTGTAACTCATTCAGAAACTTAGCGGGACTCTTTATAGAATCATACTCTATATAGTATGATTCGAGGAATTCCACAAACTTTGGATATATCGTTGAGAAGTCTCCTGTCAAAATTGGAGCGACAGGAAATTTATCCAACTTTAATGGAAGGCGATACTGATCCGAAAGAGTTTTATCAAGACTCATTTGTTATACCCTACTTGTAACTGTTACCGCATTTACCGAAGATTCTGAAACATCATATTTTAGTATCCCACTAAACCTTGGTATGATGGCAGACTCGTTAGCAGGAATCCCGAAGACCTTAATATAGTTAGATTGGTTATTAGTATTTTGAACATTTAGATTTAGTATCTCAACTACGCCAGTAAGTGGTTCGTAGTACCCCATATAGTCTTCCACTATCACTCCCTTCGCATCGACCATCTCCAACTTATTGGATGGTTTCCTATCAAAGACAATGGGTACTACACCTTCACCAGAGACTTTAACCTTGTCAAGAAGTTTATTTCTTATGTAAACATCTCGGTTTTGATATTTAAAGAATCCACTTCTAACAACTGGGTCCGTTGACTCTTCTGGACCTTTAAGAGCAGAACCAAATGTGAAGTTTTGATTTTCGGGTAAGGTCAGAACAGGTATGATCCTTTTCTGTAATGTTACATCTGCTCTTGAAGATAGAACAGACGGATCAGTATCGTCAACTTCTGTTAGCAGATTAGACCTACGGAATGTTTGTGCGAACTTACCAATGTTCACCGTAAAGTAATTGGTGACAGTCTTCTGGACAGAAGCATCGACAACTGACTGACTGTTAGCACCGAGGAGAGGATTGTATTGGTAAAACAACTTAGTGGAGACATATGTTTCGCTTGGGGCGACGAACTTAATATCAAAAGATACAATAGAGAGTTCGCCAGTTAGTTCTGCTATCGCTCTTCTCAGTTCACTAATAGCAGTACTACTCAGGTTATCCTTCCAGACAATTGAGGTGAACGTTGTTACATACTCTGGTGGAAGATTGTCTTCTCCACCCCAGCAGATGATGTCAGTAATGAAGTTACCATACTTACGCAAGATGAGTGCTTCATAGTCTAGAGGGGTCACCATACGATTCTGTGCAGAGTACTGGAAAGGTGCTTTCTTACGAATGGATTCGATGTCTTCTTTCTCAGTTCCGCCAGAAGATGTTGTTAAAGTAGTTATTGTAACTTCATCAGGATTAACTATATAATCACCAAGTGTCAAAGTGCTAATGAGTCTGAAAGTAGAAATCCCATTTGCAGTTTCACCGCTTGCTCGGAGATAGTTTACATCCACAACGTTTCCAGCAATAGGTGCGACACCCAAGGAATTGAATGCCCCGAACGTCAACTCGTAAAACTGGTTTGGCGACTCACGCAGAACATACAAATTTGATTGGTTTGTAATGGAAGACACATCGAATATGTCATTGTAAACGGTATATGCGCCAACGCCAGTTGCAGCAACTCCTGGGTCTGTATAAACTTTAATAATAGCAGTGCTTGCATCTATGTTCTGATCGGGTATTACATAGAGAGCATTTTCACTTCCATCAACTAGGTATTGCTGATTTCGCTCACTACCTTCATAAACAACAATAGAAGCATCTTGATCGTCAAATGGATAGAAGGTATAAACATTTGTGCCTTGTGCATCTGCGGTTATGGTTTTTCGATTAGTGAAAGTGTAAACATCTCCGTCCATACTTCCCCTAAGAATTAACTCTCCAGGTTGGAAAGAATAAACTTGATCGAACGGATATCCACCAGAAGGGTTGATTGTAAGACCAATCGTTGCTTGCGATGAGTTTCTAGTTCCAGGAATATATCCTAAAGACTCTGCCAAAGATACGACAGAGTTTCTTAACTGGGCAGTCCCAAGATAGGATTCGTTCAAAGCAAAGTTTGCAATGAGTCCACTGAAATGCGTATTATAGGAAAGCACATCCAGCAGACTGTTCAAACCAGAACCTTCAAAGTTGTAGTCTGAGAATGCTGCGTCTTGTTTAAAGAAGACTTTTAAATTAGACTTGATGTCCTGAAAGTCTAACTCTGTCGATGTAATAGTAGTTGCCATTATTCTTACCTTAACCTATTCATATTAACGTCAATACTGACAAATTCGTTGGTGTTTAGTATTCTTCCGACTACTGTAATCATGATTGTATATCTTTCTTCAGTGTTAGCATCCCAGTAAGTTAAACTAGTAGCACCTTTAGGGACTTGCTTATCTGCCCCCAAATCTGTGAAGATAACGTCATCTACTCTAAGTCTGGGTTCAAATTTTTTGATAGCACTTCGCACAATGTCATTAATAACTGATTCGGAATAGAACTCTATATTTTCAAACAAAAACGACCGAAGGTCTGCGCCAAATTCTGGTACAAACGGTTTCTCGTTTTTGTTAGTGAGAAGTATCGTGCTTACACTTTGTATGACTGCGGCAACGTCAACTTTCTTATAGACATCGCCACGCCTCACACCATCAGAATCTACCGTTCCTCTCTTTGGGAGAAACGCCAAGTCTACATCCTTGTAGAACTTCTGCTTCTTAGTTACGAGGGTCTTGTCGGTAAGTCCTGGTGTTATTCTTCTTAGTGCCATTATCGAACCCTGTTTTGTCTATGTTTATTTATACGACTTCTAATCAGTTATCTCAATAAGGGAACCAGATTTTAGCATTTGTCTGTTAAAATATGTACAAACACTTTGGGCAAAGGTTGCCTTAAAGTCTTTCTTTATTTTTGGCATGACGATAAGTATTTGCTGACCCATAAGATTATCAGGTCTAGTAGTATCATAGTCAAGACTCAGTTGGTCAAAGTTAAACGTATCTCTTATGTATAAGGAAAGATCATACCCAGCACTGTAGTCAACTTTACCGCGAGAGTTGAAGAGGGTGTATGCCACCGCCCGACCTTCATACTTCAGTTGGTTTATTGTGATGCCGCCAGCAACGATAGACTTCTGTGTGCCACCGCCATCCTCTGTGCGATAAGGTTCTCTCCAATAACGATTTCCAGAACCGTTGAACTGTTCACGAATACCGTTAGCGGGATAATAGAATGCCTCGGTAACTTGTAGTCGGTAGTTTGCAAACTGCTTAGAGGATGCAACTCCGTCCATCAGCATGGCGTGGAGATACCACTGTCGTGCTAGGTCTTGCCTGTCAATGATTAGCGGTACATATTCAAGGGATGCTCTAGAACCTGCTGCGCCCAAAAACTTTCCAACAGTCGAAGACCTTGACAGTTTAGAACTTGATGAGATAGGAGCATCGTGCTTGTCAGGATTGTATAGTGGGTCAGCAAGAATAGTCTTAGACACTGACTGGATTTTTGAAGTGAATGTTTTAGACCTTCGCTCCACAGGGTTGCCCATCAGGGTGTATCCAAACCTTGCGGATGGAGTTGCAGACCCCTCACGCTTCATTTGATAAGGTGCTTGAGGTGCTGGAATCTTATACTTGGGAGAGATTCGGTTCTCGTCCAGAAGAGTCGAGATACATTTCGGTCCGTCAGTCTGCATCTCTGGTGCAGTTGATGCATCGTTTGCACCGTCAATGGTTCTCAACTTAGAACGAATCTCTCCAATGTCGGGAGTCCATTTAAAGTAATTACTATACCCGACCTTCTCGCCCTCTCTTCCGCATTTAGAAATCTTGTCTTCCAAGAAAAAGTCCTCGTCAACGCTCACATGACGAACTGCGAATGGCGAAACCTTATTCCAAACCTCTGCCCATTCTGGAGTGGCGATATATTGATCCGCACCGTCAGAGGTGGTCGCACTAAACGGATACTTCAATATTACATCTGGCGTTCCTGCTGCCAAGAACTGTATGTAAGGACTGTTGGTAGGAACAGTCGCGGGAGGTATTGGGATTACTGGGGCAGTACTGCCAGTGATTGTTCCCGCTATCCCAGAGAGGTTTGAAAAGGCAGCAACATTTGAAAAATTCGAAAAGTTGGATACAACAGAACTGTATGCCCAGACTGCCTTTTGAGCATACAAAGAGTTCTTCGCTTCTAATGCACAACCGAATAGCGAACCTTCAAAGGTTGCTTGGGATACGCCAGCATCATTGTCGTAGTCTTTTGCCCCACTAAAGTTTGAACCGACAAACTGGAAATCTGCTCCACCGATTCGCCCCTTCTTTCCTGTTACCCTTGTATCTTCTGAGGATATTGTTACTACCTTCCCAGAAGACGCAGTGAGATATTCGTATGCGGTAAGACGGACATGACGCTTTGAGTTTACAATGAAATCATTTTTAGTGATGAAGCGCAAGTCTTCCTTGCTGGCAATCTTTCTTTCGCCTACATGGAAGTCAACAGTGTCGCCATAGACTTTCACATCCTTGTTACCCCGAACCACCGTAGAATGGGCATCGCCAGTTTCGGTAATGTATGATCCGTGTACAGAGTTGTTGCAGTTTGCACCGACATCAATGTTGTAGTTTCCGTTTACTCGGAGGTTGTAGTTTCCATTTACAGTGAGGTTCATATCCCCATCGTAAACAACATCACCTCTGCCTTGGACGATGACGCTGTGGTCAGCACCGACAACTTCAACACGGTTTGCTTTTGATACAATAACAACCGAACCGTCTGCTTTCATTTCTACGCCAGCACCAGTGTTGTGCTTGACGAGTATTCTTTCACCGCCAGGGGTGTCATCTAACTCAAAGGAATGTCCACTTGGAGTTTCGTTTGCTTGGTTGAATGGAAATATTGATGGTGCTTGTAAAGGCACATCCAAGTTTACACCGAATGTACTACCACCTATCCACAGACCGTTTACCTTTACACCACGCGCAGCAGCACTTACAGAGTTTCCAAACCAGTTATCTCTTCGCGGATACTCACCAGTAGGGTCAGCCATGCCATCGGTAGGGATGCCATAGGTGTACTCTAACGAGACACCATTCGTATCCGAGAGTCGGTCTTGTATATTCTTACCTGTCATTTATTTTTTATCCATTGTTAAAAGTTCTCAAGTCCAGCGACCTGAGTATCCTTCTCAGTAATAAGTAACTCAGGGTCATCTATAGATGAGATGATTTCATCAGGCGATTTTTCTGGTTCGCTCATCGGGTCAATGTAGAGACTTCGCTTGTTGAAAGCATTGTAAACATAATCACGAACCTCAAACCCAGGGTCTAGTTGACTAAGGTCAAATTCTCCGTGACCAAGTGCCTGACCGCCTGGGAACTGTACAAAGAAAACGCGGAACAGTTGATGCAGCGTATTAAATTGTGTTCTTGTAATACTAGAAGCACCAATATTTCCGTTGATCGCATCATCCCCACTGGCAACATTGACTCCACCAACGAGACAGATTTGTATGGAGTATGTATTATGTCCAGGGGATGCGCTGCCTGTACCATCCAAAGGCACACCTCTCTCCATAGAACCATCTCGCTTTATTATATAGTGGTATGCATTGCTTCCCGCGCCTGTCAGTTGTTGCAGTTCTAATCCTGTGAGGTTTGCGTTGGTGTATGTTTCAGACCAGTGAACAATCACTTCTGATATGGGTCTGGTTATTGCAGACATCTCACATTCAAGTTCTTCAACAGAAGAAACAAATCTTCCTCCTGCGGTCATAAATTGGTTGGTGTCTCCCGACTCAAACTCCCAGTTTCCGTCAACGCCTTTAAACTGTTTATCAGGTGGGGGTACGGGAATATTGAGATTGGGTGGATTGGCAGCAGTTATTACTATACCTTCAGCAGTGACGCTTGGAGTGCCTCCAGCACCACCGCCTCCAGCACCACCAGCACCACCAGCACCACCTCCAGCATTGACGGTCTTTAATAGTCCATCCCCAGTTGTTAGTGCATCAAACTCGGTAGTCAGTTCTGACAATTTACTATCGTACTCTGCTCTAATAGATTCAATGCTTCCTTCTGCGGAAACATCTCCTGACAAACTATCAGCGATGCCACCTGCCATACCAAAAAGTCTACTTGCTTTTAATGCCATAGACAAAGCAGATTCAGTCTGCCCCGAAACAAAAGGAAGCATTATTCCAGAGATTTCAGAGTAGAGACCAAGAGCTGCGGTTCCACCATTCGCCATAAGAGACTGTGTGACCAGTCCAACCACTTTAGTTTTTATTTCTTCAGGAATGTTTCCGTCCGTTAACGTTTGTATGCCGTTTTCGACATATGATACCACTGTTGCCAGACCGTTTACGATTTCCATTATCTGACTTAACTCATCAGATACGTCAATGATTTTGTATACCTTGCCTATCTTATCTAAGATTCCTTCAGACAAACCACTAATAAATTCTGATACGTCAGAGTTTAATATTGGGATTGGTGGGAGGGGTGGCATGTTATCGCCAACCAAATTATCAAGTGCTTGTACAGGGTCAAGGTTAGGTAGTTGATCCAGCGAAATATTAGAAAACACTGGATCGATATATGATGAAGGATTCAGAGGACCAGTAACAAGGTCTGCTGCTGCCTTGGTGTTAGTCATAGTACTAGCAAGGAAAGTGTTCTGTGATGATGTATCAAGAATCGCCATTTCTAAATATCCAAAGGTGATATGAAGTCTTTGATGGATTTGATTCCACCGCCCACATACTTAATACCCTTACTAACAAAGGGAGGGAATGTGCCAGTTCTTATTGCGATAGCAGGCAGTAGTTCATCATACATTCCATTCGTATCTTTTAATTCTTCCAGCATTGCCCCCACACTTACGGGTGCGCCTGAGTTCATTATGACCCAAGGGAAATTGTTTCTTTCGTTGTTGAGATAATATATCTCGCCATCATTTAATCCAGTTGGTTCAATCAATATGACATCCTCTGCGGGAAGTTCAACTCCACCAACTTCGAATATCATTGCGTTGTAGAACCAGTCTGTTCCGTCATTTCCTCCAGTCGGTTCGCCATCGACCCAGTCCCATTCGAACCCCTTTGCGATGTTGTCAACATAGATTGCTGGGAGAAAGTAGGGTTGTACATAAGGGTCTTTGAAATGCTGTTCATTGGTTTTTGAAACAGCGTTGAACTCATCGCCTTGTATTAAGTCTTCACCACCATCGTCATTTTCATAAGATGCTATTTCCATTTCGCCTTGGATGTAAAGTATTCCCGTTCCAAAACTCAAATGGTTTATGTGCGGGACTTCTTCGGTTAGAGCAACCCATCCGTCTTGCCTTGCAACGCCCATTGGAGACTGGGGAACCAAGTTACCGAATCGTTCATAATCTTTAAGAGAATACCTACCAACATTACTCAGGTTGTCTTCAAAGTATTTTCGAATTCTTGCGGCATGCGATCCATCCAAAGCTTCAAGGTCAGATGCTTTGTAAAGGTTGGCAACGCTCTTGTTTGCCTGAACCATATTTATTGGTTTAAATGACATTAGGTAATATCCACTCCAATCTTAACTTTATTTATATCGCGCCCAGACCGCCATAAACAGAGTTAGCGAAACTCTCTGCTTGACCTTTAGAGCATGAGGTCTCAGGATGGACAAAGTATTTTACAAGTGCGGCAACCATTCCGTTACCCTTCTTATCGATGCCATCAATATTTTCCCCGTAGAGATTTCCTTCTATCTGTTCAGACATGAGAAGTTTAGAATAGGCAGTTTTCTGAGAGGTGTGAAGTTCTGTCATAACAAACATCAACTGTACATCCATTTCATAGAAGTTTTTCGTAGGACTAAGTCTCTTAGCGTATGCGATGAACCTTTTGTATCTTGGAGAATCAACTGGATAACCTGCTATGCCTCCTGGTTTGGTAGAACTCAAACCGCTGATTGCCATAAGCACTCCCGTCATTGAAGATGCTTGTTTTGCATTCAGTCCATTGTCGATAAAGAATCTAGCGACATCGTTTTTATCTACCCTTGGTTGTGCTTGGACTTCAACAAAACTAAGTCCGTCATCCGACTGTGTGCCATAATAAACAGGGTCTTGAACAGCAGCATTGGTTTGATCGAATATGAAAGCAAAGGGATTTGTTGATATGTCTTCTCTTGATGCTGCTTGAACTGATGTTGGATACTCTATGTTTGGGAGGGAACCCAAGACCATCGGCAACTGTGATGAAGTCCCATCAAGGAAGATACCAAAGATCATTGCCCCTGGCAGTATCTGTGTGTTGACACCCAGACCAGAAACACCATATGAACTAGAGGGGTTCATAACTTGCGCCCAAGGCAAATCTCTTTGTGGGATGTCGTCTGTGTTCTGAGAGTGAACACCAAAGACACGAACCTTTATTCTACCCTCAAGACCTGGCGGTGGCGATGCATCAATACAGCGTCCCATGAACCATCGAACATTATCACCGTAAAACTCTGTTGGTATCGTTTTCATTAATTATTTTCCACACTACTATCGTTTACAATCTCGCTTTGTGCCACCTTACATATCATAAGAATCGCATCGTGTCTTTCTCTACTGAAGATATGTCTACAGTTTTGTATTAGGTAGTATCCACTCCTTTCCTTATTTGATCCAGTGAGGGTTTTTGATGTTAAGTCTTCTGTTACGAAACGAACCTTAATAACATCACCGACACTTAACTCGTCCTCTAGTATACCTATTCCATCAACTTCTATCTCAAGCATGTTTCTCGCCAGCATGCTGCGGATAGCTAAGGGTCTAACTTTATTTAACAAGGATGACTCATCGATTGCATCATGGATACTATTAACAGTTGCGTATGTCCCGTAAGATGTAACTGTACTTCTCTGTCTTGCCGACCAGTAAGATGTATATCGTACTTCATCCCCTATGTTCAGTTGATCCTTTTGGTCATAGACCGTTTGTAGTATGTTTCCGTTTGCTTCGCCACCATTCAAACTTTCTAAGAATTGGTTTGCAGCATAAAGTTTAGATATGTCTTGACTCGTATATGTATCAAGATTAGAGATAGTACTTCCTACTGCACCTTCTCTTATCATCTTCAAAGTATTTTCGATATTGGCGAACTTGATATTCTTAATTATTCTCATTGCACCCCTATATCCTTCGGGTGCTTTGAGATTAGTTTGGACTTGCGAATAGATGAAATCGTCTTCGAGAGGTTGTGGCGCAACTGCATCTATGCCCTCTGTCACCATTGTCATAAAGTTTCCTAAACGCAAAGTTGTTGTCTCAGTCATGTCCTGACCCCAGATGCT
>Ga0115004_10002174_pt1 | contig 16163 bp, 16 predicted proteins | sample ArcticOcean_MG_C_10_FD_88737 | JGI IMG/M metagenome (GOLD analysis project Ga0115004, IMG submission 88737) | Marine microbial communities from western Arctic Ocean - ArcticOcean_MG_CB11_90 | ecosystem: Environmental > Aquatic > Marine > Oceanic | place: Arctic Ocean: Canada Basin | collected...
AAAGTTTGCCTGAAAATACTATTTCGAGATGATTTATAATTAGTCTGACAACACCCTTCTGAAGGTAGCAAAAGATCAATAAATATTTATCAGAGGGCTGATGATAATGCTTATTGTATTGTATTGTAAGGTACGACTGCTAGATAGTGGTTGTTCTTACAGTGTCGATAAATCTTTTTACAGTCTCAGAATTTCCTAATTTTCGATATGCTACGTACAGGTCGATTAGGTTTTCGCATGGTTCAAACGGAACTAAGGAAACGCCAGGTGGAGCTATATTTTTAACCCATTCTGGTGCTATCGCTATCCCGATGCCGTGGGCAACAAACTGTAGCAAAGTGGACTTGTCAATGACCTCACAAACAATGTTTGGTTGGGCATCAATTTTCCGAAAAGCACTCCATAATGCTTCGTGCAGGATTGGTCGAGCATGTTTGGGATATCCGATAATCGGTTGATTGGCGATATCAGATGCAGAAAGGGATGCAGAGCTTGAAAGCGGATTAGTACTGGCAAGAACCACTACGATAGGCTGACGATGCAGAAGTTCACTAGTAATAAATTCATCTTCCTGAGCTGTCCGCACGAAGGCCACATCTGTCCGATGAGCAATTAGCTCCTTGGAATGCTGCCCTGAGGAAGAGGTTTCCAGTATCTGCACATGTGCAGCGGGGTCAGTTTGGCGAAATGCAAGCAGAACTTTGGGTAACAAGATCGACATTGCCTCGTCAACGCCACTCACACGGACGTGGTGTAGATCGGACTCAGCGGTATGGACAACATTGGAGACTGATCTTTCAATATCAGTAAGAATTCTTTTGGCATCTTGGAAAAACTCTGAGCCGGCTTGGGTAAGGCTGACTTGTCGGGTTGTTCTAAAAAGTAGCCGAGCGCCAAGCTCGTGCTCCAATGCAGATACACGTTCAGAGAGAGCGGGTTGGCTCAGCCCCAAGCGTTCGCCAGCTCTTCTGAAGTGAAGTTCTTCAGCGACTGCAACGAAGCATTCTAGTTGTCTAATGTCCAATCCGATACCCTTTGTAAGTTCATTTGATGACGCTTACCCGCATTTTGTCGCCCAATCTGGTTTCAAAATCGTGGATCGCACCTGCATATTTTAACGTATCTAATGTGTCATCGCGGCCCTGGATCAGTGACGTTCGTGTGGCGTCGTCCATTTTGAAAGACGCCGAAATCTCACCTGCTGTTATTGTTTGGCTATCAAGTTCGATTGATATCTCTGCACTGCTCGCATTTCTGGCGAATTGTAAGAGTGTGTCTCGTATCTCGTGTGAAACAATTGGCAGCGCAAGCCCGTTTTTGCGTGCATTGTCGTAAAATATTCCTGCAAAACTTGTCCCAATGCAGGCATTAATCCCAAGCTGACGCATACCCCAGACGGCATGTTCTCTGCTTGAGCCACACCCAAAATTGTCGCCAACGACTAAAATCGTGGCCTGCGCCCAAGGTGCTTTGTTCAAAATGCATTCTGGGCGTTTTTTCCCAGTGCTGTCAAAGCGTAAGTCGGCAAAAGTGCCATCGGCCAAACCTTCCCGGGTGATCGTGATCAGAAACCGCTTGGGCATGATCACATCAGTATCGATATTGGCCAGCGACAATGGGGCAGCGATCCCTTTGATAGTTTTATTCATATGCTTTTCTTTCATCTAAAATTACGTACGTCAACCAAATGACCAGTCACAGCAGCAGCAGCAACCATTGCTGGTGACATCAAGTGCGTGCGTGCTCCGCGGCCCTGACGCCCTTCAAAATTTCGATTAGTTGATGAGGCGACACGCTCACCATCCATTGCAATGTCGTCGTTCATGGCCAAACACATAGAACAGCCTGCCTCAGGTCGCCATTCGAATCCGGCGGCCTCAAAAATTCCACGAAGGCCTTCTGCTTCTGCCTTCATACGCGTCATGGCAGAACCTGGTACAACGATTGCTTCAACTCCTTTAGCCACTTGCCGGCCTTCCAGTATTTTGGCTGCCTCTCGAAGATCCTCGATACGACTATTTGTACAAGAGCCAATAAATGCCGTGTCGATTTTTATCGACTGGGCTGATTGCCCTTCGGTTAATCCCATGTACTGCAATGATCGCTCCAATGCCATTTTGGCTTTGGGAGAAACATAGTCCAGCGCAGATGGCACATTCGCTGTGATTGATATTGACTGATCTGGGCTGGTACCCCAAGTGATTAAAGGTTCGATATTAGTTCCTGAAATGGTAAACTCTTCATCAAATACGGCTTCAGGGTCACTGACCCAGCTTTCACCTTTGAAAGCAAATTGACCGCTATGAGGGTGATCCTTAAGTGCCGCTTCGGTGATCTGATCAGTTGCAATCAAAGCCGCACGAGCGCCTAGCTCAACCGCCATATTGCAAACGGTCATACGCCCAGCCATACCCAGACTCCGAATGGCAGAGCCAGCAAACTCCACAGCAAATCCATTGGCTCCACCTGCTCCAACCACTTGCACAACCTTCATGATAATGTCTTTTGCTGTCACACCGAGTGTAGTGTCTCCCTCGATAGTGACGCGCATGGTTTTCATCCGTTTATAACGCAGCGTCTGGGTTGCCAATACATGCTCCACTTCCGAGGTGCCAATACCAAAGCCCAATGCGCCAAAGGCCCCATAAGTGGTTGTATGACTGTCTCCACAAGCAATCAACATGCCCGGAACAACCAACCCTTGTTCAGGAACAATAATGTGTTCGATACCTTGACGAAGATCACCAAGCCCATAAAATGCAATCTCGTGTGTGATGCAATTCTTCTCCAAATTATCTATAAGCAATTTGGATTGTGCATCCGGAGCTTCAACGCTACGAGTGGCATTAACATGGTCGACAACAGAAAGATGTGCCTCGGGCCGCCAGACCTTTAACCCTTTGCTTTCCATACCGGAAAACGCTTGAGGGCTGGTATATTCGTTCATTATGTGGAAATCGACATAGATTAGCATATCGCCATCCGGTAGATCACAGACCTTATGCGCATCCACTAGTTTGTCATAGAGGGTTTTGGTCATTGAGTAGTTTCCTTCTTAAGGATTGGATTGCGAGAAAAAAAGTCTAATATGCGCATTGCAACTTCTTGAGGAATTTCTTCAGCCATGTAATGCGTTGCCTCGAGTGCTTCACCTTCGACCCGATGTGCACGCTGACGCCATAGCTCAAGTGCATTAAAACAAGTCTCAATAACACCAAATTTTGCCCATAGGGCCAGCACGGGCATTGCAAGTTTATTCCCCTCGTCAGCATCGTCATGTTTTATGTCAATGCTCGCTGCTGCGCGGTAATCTTCGCAGCTTGAGTGAATTGTATCTGGCCTCTTAAAAGCAGCAAGATACTCCGCTAACGCCGCGGGAGAAAACGGGTTTCGACCATGCGCTTGATTTAAACACTTTAATTTCCAGAACGCTTCAGGATCTGCCATAATCATTTGTTCGGGCAGCGGGTATGGTTGAGTAAGAAAAAACCAATGCCAATATGTTTGCGCGAAATCGGCGCTAGTGCCAGCATACATCTCTCGGGTCGGAGCTATATCGAGCAGGACCATGGCTTCGACGCTATCGGGATGGTCCAAGCCCAGCCGATGTGCCACTCGGGCGCCCCGATCGTGGGCACCAACTAAGAATCTATCATGACCCAGACGACGCATCATATTGACTATATCTTGTGCCATGGCACGCTTAGAGTAGGGAAAATGCGACGCGTCGGAAGGTGGTTTTTCAGACTCACCATAACCGCGCAAATCTGGGCAGATAACCTGATATGAATGTGCCAGAATTGGCGCAACACCGTGCCACATTGCAGATGTCTGCGGATAACCGTGAAGAAGTACAATAGGTGGCGCACCTTCTGGTCCAGCACGGCGGACAAACAAAGTCGCGCCGTCTCCTTCGATACGTTCGTTCACAAAATCCTTAAACATTTCAAACTTCCCCGAGAAATTAAACTTTAGCAATCATCCCAGATTTAATCGGAATATTTAATCGTAAAAACTGATTAGTATTTACGACTATACAAGTAACAGAAATAATAATGAAATAATTTTATTTTATTTTGACTAATAAAGATCGTAATGAGACTAGTAACATAATGGATAAAATAGCAAATTCAGCTATTCGATGCGAGTTCTAATTCGTCTGAAAGCACCCCCCAAAAGAGCCTTCAGGCTCGATTTTAGAGCCCACGCTTTGTGAAATTTTTTTATACAAAATCAAGAATCTAATTTTAACGCTTTTAGGGCCTTTGAAAGCGAACGGCACATCAAATGGGTGGCTGGAGATGGGTGGCTACGCGAAGAAGTTAACAAACCCATTTTCAGGCTTTTCAGCACTGGCGACAGAATTGTGATGTAGCGTAATTTTCCTTGTTCGATTTCATCCAGAAATCCAAGTTTTGAGTAGATACCAATACCACGATTTTTTAATATTAACGAGCGTGCCAGTGGAAGCGAATTTGTAACCAGTTGTAGGGGCAATTCAGCTTGTATATCCAACATTTCGTCGTTCAACAATGAATGAGCCACCTGTCCATCATATGAGCGCAAGACCTGAAATGCAACAAGGTCTTCGATGTTTAATACATCACGTTCTGCAAGCGGATGATCGGGACGCAAAATAGCTCCAATTGGTGTGGCCTTTTCAGAATGGATACGTACGCCTGGCAACAAATCGTTGCAAAAAGAAATGCCAATGTTCACATCTCCATCAGCAACGCTTAACATTACTTGTTCCGGCTGTGCAGTCTGGATAGTGTATGTGATATTTGGGTGATCTTGGGAGAACTTTTCGAGCACAGTTGGTAGCAAATTGTGAGCAACAGAATCTAGTGTTGCAATATGAATATGGCCAGACCGCAGTTCACTAATGTCCTCGATTTGTACCAGAATTTTTTGATAATCATAGATCGTTTTTCGACAGTGTTCTAGCAAGACCACCCCAGCGCCTGTCAACTCGACACCATCTGCGTGACGATCAAAAAGGCGCACGCCTAAACTTTCTTCGATGCTAATGATTTTACGGTTCACTGATGACGATGCAACATTTAGGACCGCAGCAGCTTTTCGGATTGATCCTTGACGAGCAACTTCATCTAAATAAATTAAGAACTTATTGTGCACATTTATTTTCCTTCTTCAGAGTCGATGCTTAAAACGCAGCGCTATTAAGCAAAATTTATCCTATGCGCATCGTGCCCGTTCTGTCTAGTATTTAAGTGTTACTAAAAGAAACAACATATAATGGGGAGTTTAATCAAATGAAAAATCACGATCTGAACCGCCGAGGCGTTCTTGCAGGAATAAGTACAGTGGCCGGACTGGCAACTACCGGATCATTGCTATCTGTCAGACCCGCTCAAGCAGCTGGCAAATACAAAATTCAAATGCAACTTGGCTGGCTAGCCTCAAATGGCATTTTAGGCGAAGTAATGGCCGACAAACTTGGTTATTTTGCTGAGGAAGGTCTTGAACTAGAAATTATACCCGGTGGTCCAAACATTGATGGTGTGTCGTCTGTTGCCTCAGGCGCAAACAACTTTGCGTCAATCTCCTCCTCACCATCCTTAATGCTGGCACGTTCAGCTGGATTGCCTATCAAATGTGTTGCCGCAGGGTATCAACAACACCCATTCACGTATTTCTCGTTAACTGGAAATCCAATCCGTAAACCCAGCGATCTAATTGGCAAAAGGATCGGAACACAGGGCACTGCACAAATTCTTATGCGCGCGATGCTGGCCCAAAACGGCATTTCCGAGGATGATGTCGAAATCGTAGTAATGGGTGGCGATATGAGTGCGTTAATGACTGGTCAAGTTGATGCAGTTTCCGGTTGGAAAACCAACGTTGGGGCGCTGTCGGTGCTTGGCGATGAGCGTGTCGATTTGATGCTTTGGGACGCTGGCATTCAGCTGTATGCCAACCCGTATTATACAACTGACAGCGTTCTTGAAAAAGATGGCGACAAGATCACCGCGGCGATCAGTGCCATTGCACGTGGCTGGGGCGCGGCACATGCTAACCCCGAGGCAGCTGTCAATGCATTGGTCGAACGCTATCCAAACCTTGATCGAGACTCCGAAATGAAAGCCGTCGATCTTGTACTCGGTTTTAGTTTTAACGAAAAAACTGGCGCAAATGGGTGGGGTCAGATGACCATTGAAAACTGGCAGAAACAGATAGATATTTATGAAAAACTAGGCCAATTTGCTAATGGTGCACCTGCGGTTGAGGACGTTATGACTTTGGACGTTTTGAACGCTACAGCAACTGTTCGCCCAACGATCGGATGAACGCAGTAGACAAAAGTCTTACACAAGAACAGGAGAGCCGCATCATTGCGGCCTCCATCTCTGAGGCCTCGGTGAAATTTGGAACACTTACGGCACTCCGAGATATTTCTCTCGAGATCGATTCAGGAGATTTTTATACTATTTTGGGGCCGTCAGGATGTGGCAAGTCGACTTTGCTACGCCTAGTTTCCGATCTAGTGCCACCCGCAAGTGGTTCTGTCAAAATCTTTGGTAAATCCACTGAGGCTGCTCGATTGGCTCGCGAATTTGCCTTTGTGTTTCAGGACTCCACTCTGTTGCCTTGGCGCAACGCACTTAAGAATGTCGAACTACCACTAGAGATTGGACGCAAGCGTAACATAAAACTGCCAACAGGGGATCGCACACCACACGAGCTATTAGAGCTGGTTGGACTTAAGGGACGTGAAGATGCTTTGCCCCATGAATTATCAGGTGGAATGCGCCAGCGCGTAGCGATAGCTCGCGCTCTCGTTTGCCAACCTAAATTGCTTTTGATGGATGAACCGTTTGGCGCACTTGATGAAATGACGCGCGATCATTTAAACCTCCAATTATTAGATATTTGGAAAGAGACTGGAACCACAATCCTGTTTGTCACTCACTCCATTCCTGAAGCAATTTTCCTTGGACAGAAGGTGCTAATGCTCAAAGCCAACCCTGGCAGGGTAAAGGATGTTATTAATATTGATTTGCCAATGCCTCGCAAAATAGCGCTGCGCGAAGATCCATCTTTTAACAATTATTGTAGTCAACTGCGAAAACTTCTGGAGGATTGCTAATGTCTACGTCAGAAACCACCATTGCCAAACCCAGCTATCGCCTTTCAGGCCATACAGTAAAGCGATTGTATAATCTTTCTATCCCACTGGGCACAGCTATTGCACTGCTGCTGATTTGGCAACTTGGCGTAAGGATTTTCAATGTGCCTATTTATATCGCACCTGCACCCTCCGATGTGGCAGATATATTTTACCGCGAATTTCCACTTTTAATGCGTAACTTCTGGCCGACGTTCATGGAAAGTGTGGCCGGGTTTTTCATCGGCAATCTTACCGCGGTCCTGATCGCCATTGCCTTCGTACATAGTCGTCTGGTGGAGCGAGCGTTCTTTCCTATTGCAGTGTTCATCAATACTATCCCAATCCTCGCAATTGCCCCAATTCTGGTGCTGATCTTTGGACCAGGTATGACAGCCAAAGTCGTGATTGCCGCGTTGATCTGTTTTTTCCCCACACTGGTAAACATGGTGCGAGGTCTACAATCAGTATCGCCACAAGCACTTGAACTAGCCCGTATTTTATCAGCCTCAAAATCAGAAGTCTTCTGGAAGATCCGCCTACCATCCTCTCTGCCATTCATGTTTTCCGCCCTTAAAATTGCCTCAACAACTTGCGTGATTGGAGCCATTGTCGGCGAATGGATCGGCGCAAATGTCGGTCTTGGCGCATTAATTATTGAAAGTACGTTCAATTTCCGCGCGCCGCTTCTTTACGCAACCGTCTTTATTTCATCAGGCCTATCAGTCTTGCTTTTTGTCAGCGTTACGATAGCCGAAAAACTAATTATCCGCTGGTAAGCGCGGATTCAAAATAAAGGATATAATATGTCAGATCGCCATACAACATTTGTCCAGACAGAGCGCGAACAAATTCCAGTCGTTTCAGATTGCGATGTCGTTGTCGTCGGGGCCGGCCCTGCAGGCCACGCAGCAGCTATTTCAGCAGCGCGCAACGGGGCCTCAGTTACACTACTGGAACGTTACCATCACCTGGGCGGCATGGCATCAGGAGGCATGGTTTTAGTGCTGGACGACATGGTGAACGAAGGAAATGAAGTTGTTACAACTGGTGTTGTTAGCGAATTTATTGACCGTATGGAAAAGCAGGATGGCGCAATCTATCCACCAAACGAAGACTGTCAAACAAATTGGGAGATGTGGCAGAAATGGTCTCGTTGGGGTTGCATAGATTTTCACAAAGCAATGATGCCCCAACCAATTATTCATGCCGTAGCATTCGACCCTGATGCATGGAAGCGCGTCAGCCTTGATATGGTACGTGAATCCAACGTAAATCTGCGCACTCACAGTTGGTTTTCTGATGTGCTGTGCGAAGGTGGTAAGATCACTGGCGTAATTGCACAAACCAAACTTGGCCGCCAAGCCATCCGTGCCAAATATGTGGTTGATGCCACTGGTGATCTGGATGTAGGCGTCGCCGCGGGTGCTAATTATTCAACAGGACAGTTCATTGTGACTACAGTGTTTCGCATTGCCAATGTTGATACCGACAAAGCCGTCGCATTCGAATTTGCAGACCCAGAACTTTACAAAAAACTTGACCGAGAGGCACGCCGCGTGATCGGTGGTGCGTGGGGCATGTGGTGGCTAAAAACGCCACTGCCAGGTGTAGTCTGGTGCAATTGCCCACACATGCCGGGCTATGACGGGATGTCTGTCGAAGACATGGTAAAGGCAGAATGTGAAGGCCGTGACCGGATGATGGCCCTGCTGTCATTTGCCAAGGAAAACATCCCTGGCTTTGAAAACGCCGTAATGTTAGGAGCAGCAGAGCAGATGGGCGTGCGCCAGACGCGGATGCTTGAAGGCGAATATGTGGTCACTAAAAATGACGTAAAATCGCGCCGCTATTTTGACGATACCGTATGTCGTGGCCGCGATTATTACACACCCTACCGCGCACTTTTACCCAAAGACATAGACAATCTGATTGTTGCTGGACGCCACTATTCCGTGGAAAGCGACGCTCAGAAAATGAGCCGCGAAATCCCACCCTGTCAGGCACAGGGAGAGGCCGCTGGAATAGCAGTGGCATTGGCATTGAACGGCGATCTTGCCCTTCGGGATGTCGACTATAAAGCTATCCAAAAACAGATGCGTGCCCAGGGGGCAGACCCTGGTGATGTGCCTTCAGCGAATGCGCTAATCCAAGACACCGTTGCTGCAGAATAGGAAGGACTAAAAATGTCACAAGATATCTTACCCCTTGATGGTATTAGGGTGATCGATTTTACCCAAGTTATGCTTGGCCCCTGTGCTACCCAGATGTTGGGCGATTTCGGTGCTGATGTAATTAAAATTGAACGCCCAAAAACGGGCGATCTCAGCCGGAATTTTTTTGGTGAAAGTGACGAAATAGCTATGAACAATGCTGTCTTTGCATCCCTTAACCGCAACAAGCGATCCGTTGAGATTAACACCAAGTCCGATGAAGGGCGTCAACAGATCTTAGATCTAGTGCGTACTGCAGATGTTGTCGTTGATAATTTTCGTGCAGGTGTGATGGAACGTTTGGGCTTTGATTATGAAGCGCTTAGTTCGATAAATCCACGCATTATATGCGCTTCAGGGACGGGTTATGGCCCTGTTGGCCCCTATGCACTCAAAGGTGGACAAGATGTGCTAGCCCAAGCAATGTCTGGTGTCATGGAAAAAACGCAAGATCCGTCAATTCCTAAGTCTATTTACCCCACAACACTGTGTGATTATTCCGCCGGAATGCATCTAGTGCAGGGCATTCTGGCCGCTCTGTTGATGCGGGAAAAAACAGGCTCTGGGCAAAAGGTTGGCGTATCACTTTATGACAGTATGATCGCAATACAAATGCAGGAGGCTGCACAATGGTCCAAACACCGTGAAGTACTGAACTGGGCCGCAATGCCTCTGACCGGTGTATTCGACACAGCAGATGGAGCTATTGTGATGGTAGGCGCTTTTAAAACTAACCCATTGCAAGATATCTGCACCGCACTAAAGCTTCCTGATATGTCACTAGATTATCCTACTTTGGATATACAGCGGGCGAATAAACCACTGCTGCAAAAGACGTTCCAAGACCAGATTGTGACCAATATTTCGACGTATTGGCTGGACCGGCTTGAGGCGCAAGATTTACTCTGTGCGCCTGTCAGATCTCTTAGTGAAGCGCTTGATGATCCACAAACCGAAATTAATGGTATGCTCTGCCCAATCAAACACCCCTTGCTAGGTGATATTACCGTCATTGGATCACCTGTTCATCTCAGCAAGGCTCCAATGCAAATACGCCATTTGCCCCCAAAGCTTGGCGAACACACTACCGAAGTATTGCAGGAATTGGCCATATGGCTGAGCAATGAGGCCGCTGAATGAGCATCATCTTTGACATCCAAGGCCACGTGGCACGTGTTACAATTGACCGGCCAGAACGGATGAACGCCATTGATATGGCAACGGCCCGCCAACTGGCCAAAATCTGGGACGAGGTCGAGGCAAACACAGATATTCGCTGTGTCGTATTGACTGGCATAGGCGAAAAAGCATTTTGTGCCGGGGCCGATTTGAAAGATAACACTGGCAAAAGTGGTGTAGACTATTGGAAACACATTAGCGCTGATTTTTCAGGGATTGCCCTACGTCGTACGTTGAAAACCCCTGTTATTGCACGTGTGAATGGCTTAGCGCTTGGTGGTGGCCTGGAAATGGTGATGGGGTGCGACATCGTCATCGCAGCAGACACGGCGCGCTTCGCATTACCCGAGGCTAAGGTAGGTCGTGTTCCACTTGATGGTGGCATGGTGATGTTGCAACGACTGATCCCACGTAACATTGCAGTGGGTATGATGATGACGGGCCGTAAGGTTTTTGCGCATGAAATGGCACATTACGGTTTACTCAATGCGGTAGTTCCAATGGCTGATCTGGATGCTGAAGTGGACGAGTGGGTTGCCGATATTCTAGCTTCTGCGCCACTGTCAGTTCGCGCAATCAAAACACTAGCGCGCGAAACGCCAGAAATGACAGTACACGAAGCATTCACCCGTGAAACACCCGAACTTATTGCTGCTCTAAACTCTGAGGATGCCAATGAAGGCGTGTCAGCTTTTCTTGAAAAGCGTGCCCCAATTTGGACTGGAAACTAAGATATGACGTTGGTCATCACAAGTGCTTGTATCGACATAAAGGACGGTATTTGCACCACGTCATGCCCTGTTGATTGCATCTATGAAGGTGAGCGGATGTATTACATCCATCCGACAGAATGCATAGAATGCGGAATGTGCGAAAGTATCTGCCCTGTCGATGCCATCCGCTATGCAGATGAGGTGGAAGACGAGGAAGTGCCATTTATCTTGCTTAATGATGCAGCGTTTCGCGCAGCAGACGGCAGTTTGATTGAACCAGGTGGGTGGAAAAAGGGCAATGCCCCTGTCATTGATCCACCGCAAATTACTGAGCTTTACCAACAGAAAAACGAGGTGATATAATGCGAGGTGTTATAGCGGCGGTTCCGACCCCGATAAACGAGGCGGGTGAGCCAATCAAAGATTTGTTTCTCAAGCACTGCCAGTGGGCGCTTGCGAACGGCTGCGACGGGCTCAATATTCTTGGCTCTACCGGTGAGGCAAATTCGCTTGATATTGCTGCACGGCGCATGATGATGGAATGGACAGCTGCAGCTTGCCCAACCAACCAGCTGATGGTTGGCACAGGTACACCCTCATTGTACGACACAATTGCACTTACCAAACATGCGGATGATCTGGGCTATGGCGTCGCACTAATCCTGCCGCCTTATTATTATACACCCGTCTCCGATGCAGGATTGACCCGCTGGTATATGGCGCTGCACGAGGCTTTGGGTGAGCGCAAAATTGAAATATATTTCTACAACTTCCCCCAAATGACGGGGATTAGTATCCCCGTCAAAGTGATTGAAAACCTTGCAAACCAAGCACCTTTACGGTTCACAGGCATCAAAGATTCATCGGGCGATCTAGATTTTTGCCGAAGTATTGTAATAGCTAATTCAGCGCTTCGCGTTTTCCCAAGTTCTGAAACTGCACTCAAAAATGCCTATACTGACAGGTTTGCCGGTTGCATTTCTGCGACGGTCAATGTGACAGCCCCCTTGTGTGAACAAGTCTGGGCGCAGCGCAAAGCGCCACCCACTGATACCTGTATTGAAATTGCCCGCCAACGTGAAGTCATTGCGGGGCCAGCCCTAATTGCAAACGTCAAGTCCTTGATTGCCGAGCGCACTCAAGATGCACGTTGGCGTACAATTCTACCGCCCTTTCTGGCGCTACCTGATGTGGACGCACAGGCCCTAAAAATAGCACTTGAGGGGTAACGCAATGGCAAACTCCGACATCTGGGTTACTCGGTTCATGTCCCTGTGCGATCACATCGCAAGCTGGTCAGAAGATCGCAATTTTCATGTAGGCTGCGTCATCGTGGGCCCTAACGGCCAAGAGATTCGCACCACAGGATACAATGGCTTGCCCCGCGGAGTTGCAACCCACGACCAATCTCGTTTTGATCGTGCCAGTGGTGAGAAATTTTTCTGGTTTGAACATGCCGAACGCAATGCCATTTACAATGCAGCCCGTATGGGCGTGTCTCTCCAGGATTGCACAGCTTACGTAAATCGCTTTCCCTGTGCCGATTGCGGACGTGCATTAATCCAGTCAGGCATCAGCCATATTGTGGCCCCTCCAATTCCCGAATCTGACGGTGCGTTGGATTATAGTTTCCAAGTGTCTCATCGCATGTTGCTTGAGGCTGGCCTCATTTTCACAGAATATCCAAAAGGAAGTTAATATGTTCAAAAATGTCTCTCTAGTTGCTGGCAAATGGCTTGGCTCAGATCAAAAATTTCAAAACGAACCCGTGAGTGGTCTAGCAGACAGCTTTGCAATCGGGACTGTCGAAATGGTAAATTTAGCTTGTGAAGCTGCAGAAGAAGCCTTCTGGTCTTATGGGTACAGCACTGCAGATGAACGCGCTAGATTCCTAGAAGAGGTAGCCAACCAGATCGACGCACGTGGCACTGAGATCACCAAAACTGGCATGAAAGAAACTGGCTTGCCACAAGCACGTCTTGAGGGCGAGCGCGGCCGCACCATTGCGCAGCTGAGGATGTTTGCTCAACACATCAAGACCGGAAAACATCTAGATTACCTCAATGATAAAGCGCTGCCCGAGCGCGCCCCGATTCCGCGTCCAGATTTGCACCTAATACAGCGCCCAATCGGTCCTGTTGCGATATTTGGGGCATCAAATTTCCCACTGGCTTTTTCATCGGCTGGTGGTGACACTGCAGCGGCCCTCGCGGCGGGCTGTCCTGTTGTTGTAAAAGCGCACCCAGCACATCCTGGTATCGCTGATTTAATCGCACAAGCCTTTAATGCAGCTATAAAAGCAACAGGCGTGCATCCTGGCGTATTCAGTCAAGTCAACGACGGTGGCCATATCGTTGGTGAAACTCTTGTGCAGCATCCATTGATTCGAGCTGTAGGCTTCACCGGTTCGTTGCAGGCGGGTCGTGCACTGTTTGATATTGCTGCTGCCCGCCCTGTGCCTATTCCATTTTTTGGAGAGCTGGGATCGACCAACCCTATGTTTATCCTACCTAAAGCAATAGCTGCGCGTGGTGATGAAATCGCTACAGGGTGGGCCGGATCAATAACTATGGGGGCTGGGCAGTTCTGTACAAATCCTGGTGTTGCCATTATTTTAGATGGCCCGCTAGCAGTCCAATTTGCGCAGAACACTGCAACTATATTAAACGACACAGCACCTCAAACCATGTTGACGCACGGCATTGCCGATGCCTTTCAATGGGGATGCGATCATGTAGCTAGCAAAGCAGGCGTCACAGCAGTTGTAGCATCTGAAAACGGGAAACGCACAGCGGTTCCGCAATTATTTTCCACCACAGCTGCAAACTGGCTGGCACAAGATACCTTGCAAAAAGAGGTGTTCGGACCAATGGCCATCCTCATTGTGGCGAAAGATATGAACGAAATGCGTGATCTTGCACACAGCTTGGAAGGTCAATTAACCTGTACTCTGCACTTAGAATCAGGCGATTTAAAGGACGCACAAACTCTTATGCCAGTTCTTGAACGCAAGGCTGGACGTCTGCTCGCCAATGGCTTTCCTACCGGCGTGGAGGTGTGTGACAGCATGGTACATAGCGGTCCCTATCCTGCGTCCACAAACTTTGGGGCCACATCGGTGGGAACGATGGCCATCCGCCGCTTCTTACGCCCTGTTTGTTTTCAAAATATGCCAAAAGAATTGTTACCAAGTGATCTCCTTGTCAGCTGATAAATTGGAGGGCACAAAAACCTTTATTTGAGATCTCCCAACTTCATCAACTGTTGAAGCATGGCATGATTTTATAGACTAAAATGTAACAGATATTATTCATGGTGCTTGCATTTTAAAAAATGCAATTACGAAGTTAAAAATAACGCTATGCGATGTGGGAAATGGGCATCTAATAGCATCTAAAATATATAACGAAGGTCAATTAATTGTTCTTAGAACAATTTTAGCATTATAAATTCTGATCCGAAAGTAAGGAGTATAATAGTTAGTAGATATTTTTAATTTATAATTGTTTCAATATTAATAGGAACTCCTTACAATAAAAAATCTAAGTATTACGAGGGCGGCACGTTAATTTAGAAATTGGTGGAAAATACACAGGTAAATAAAAAAAGGCGGTATCATGGCGACAGGACATTTAATTCTAAAAATGGTGATGAGTAGGTTTATGACATGAAGTTTCAACAACCAGGTACGGTTGTAGCTGAACTTTGGTGCCAAGATTTTCACAAAAGTCTCACTTTTTATACTGAGATACTTGGCTTTTCTATCGGCCAACACAAGGAAGGCAGTACACATGCCTATCTTATGATGGGTTCTTCTCAGATAATGATTAGCAACTATGACCACCGCGGAACTTGGGAGACTGGTCCGTTTGAAAATCCTTTGGGCAGAGGAATAAATTTTAGCTTCTTTGTTGATAATGTACAAAGCGTTTATAACATGCATATCTTAAAAAATATAAAACCCTTCGTTGATTTGTTCACCGTCTGGTATTGGCGTCCTGACGGAATGGCAAAGCACAAAGAATTTGCGATTCTCGATCCAGATGGATACATGCTACGTTTTTCTGAATGTATAGACAGACGCCCCATCAAGCCTAGCGATGAAGACCACATGTACGAATACTAGCCGGGTAAATAATGATTTAGTGTATGGCTATCATCCAACACCCATCACATCCCCTATATTAGTAACAATAAGGAATTATGTCAGGCACACGTAACGATATACCTACATTGTCATTGTCACATTTGAGTTGGCTAATATAGTTATTTGAGTGCCTGAGCCAATCTGATGTGGCTCTGAGTTTCCGCAACCATTTGCATCGCACAGATCCCTATCAAGCCTTTTGAGAGATGATGTACGAAGCTCTGCCACGATATCGAAATTGCCACTTATGGTATGAACATCGAGAATTTCCTCCATTCGCCAGAGTGCAGCAAGTGTCACCTGATGATCGTCAAGTTTGTCTGACAATACCGTAGCGAGGGTCAAACTCTATCACTTCACAGTTTTTGGGTTTAATTCCGGTCAGCGCATGAATGAAGTTACCATGAGAGACAATTGCCGTGGAATGGATGCTTTCGCGCTTGAGAAAGTTGACGAACCTGTTCGCCCTTTCCAGCAAAATCTCTTCAGGTTCAACTGAAATCCCACGGTGGTCCTTTTCTCCATCATGCCACCAGCAATCATCTAGATGATCAAAGTCAAGATGGGGGTAATCTCTAGCAAGTTCTTGAGGCGGACTTCCTACATCGCAACTATTGCAAAGTTGCTCTCGCACTTCAGAATTTATCTGAAACGGTAACCTGTTTCCAAAAATCAATTGGGCTGTTTGCAATGTCCTAGTGAACGGCGAAACAATGACGTTTATAAGATCAAGTTGTTTGACTTCGCTACGAGCCTGCTGAGCCTGAGTTTCTCCGAGCGCA
>Ga0115004_10002181_pt1 | contig 16130 bp, 18 predicted proteins | sample ArcticOcean_MG_C_10_FD_88737 | JGI IMG/M metagenome (GOLD analysis project Ga0115004, IMG submission 88737) | Marine microbial communities from western Arctic Ocean - ArcticOcean_MG_CB11_90 | ecosystem: Environmental > Aquatic > Marine > Oceanic | place: Arctic Ocean: Canada Basin | collected...
CTAAATTAATTTTTACACCCATATGTTTTGCTATAGCTGATAAATGAGGAGGGCAATTACTCGAAGCACCTATAGCACTTGCTACTACGATTGCATTCTCAAATGCTTTTTTTGTCATAATTTTAGATGGTGTTAAATCTTCTAAAACCATCTCAACAATTCTTCTTCCAGTTTCAAAAGAAATTTGACTTCGTTCCCTGTAAGGAGCAGGAATAACAGCGCATCCTGTCAAAGACATTCCTAATGCTTCAGCAACAGAATTCATGGAGGAAGCTGTTCCCATTGTATTACAATGCCCAATACTTGGAGCAGAAGAAGCAACCATATCCATAAATTGCTCGTAATTAATTTCCCCTTTACCTAAAAGCTTTCTAGCATCCCAAACAACAGTTCCTGATCCAACTAATTTTCCATCGTGGTAACCATCTAGCATTGGTCCACCAGATAAAACAATTGCTGGTATATTTACCGTTGCCGCCGCCATCAAAGCTGCAGGAGTAGTTTTATCACAACCCGTTGTTAACACTACACCATCAATTGGGTAACCATATAAAACTTCAACAAGAGACAGATAAGATAAATTTCTATCTAAAGCTGCAGTTGGTCGTTTGCCTGTTTCTTGAATTGGATGAGTTGGAAACTCCATAGGAATTCCACCTGCTTTTCTAATACCGTCTTTTATTCTTGCGCTGAGTTGTTGAAAATGACGATTACAAGGGGTGAGGTCGCTACCTGATTGAGCTATACCAATAATTGGACTTCCTGACTGTAACTCTTTTCTGGTTAAACCGTAGTTTAAATAACGTTCTAAGTATAACGCTGTTTGTTCTGGGTCTTTAGGGTTGTCAAACCACTGGCGACTTCTTAAATTTTTTTTTTTCATCTATTTTAAAGCATTAATTAGTTAAGTTATAATTCCCAATTAAAAATAATGATTAACTTTATAAATGGAATAATTGTATAATAAAAGCATGAATAATCTAATCATTCTAAATAGAAATGACAATGTGGCGGTTACTCCTTTTGTAATTGACCCCAAAACAAAAATAGAAAGACAAGGTATTGTTAGCATTGATCCAATTCCATTTGGTCACAAGATATGTTTAAAAGCTATCAATAAAGGTGAGCCTGTAATCAAGTATGATCAAATTATTGGTTTTGCTTCAAAAAGTATAAAACCTGGAGAACATGTTCATTCTCATAATTTAGAATTTAAAGAGTTTAGTAGAGAGTTTTCTGTTACAGAAAAAAAAATTATAGCTGCTGAAAAAAGTAATTTATTTTTTGATGGCATACTTCGAGACAATGGAGATGTTGCTACTAGAAATTATATTGGTATTATAAGCACTGTAAATTGTTCGGCAACAGTAAGTAAAATGATTGCTGAAAAAATAAAATATAGTAATATTCTTAAAGACTATCCAAATATTGACGGTATTGTTCCGATTACTCACTCAACAGGTTGCGGAATGAATACTGCTAGTGAAGGAATGCAAATATTTCAAAGAACTATAGATGGATTTAAAAACCATCCTAACTTTTCACACGTTTTTATAATTGGATTAGGCTGTGAATGCGCACAAGTAAATTTATTTTCTGACTCGATGAAAAAACACAATCGAATTCATTTTTTAACCATCCAAGATGAGGGAGGAACTAAAAAAATTGTTGATAAAGTTTTTGGCCAGATTCAAGATTTATTAAAAGAAGCTAATACTATAAAAAGAGCACCTCAAGCAGCACATCATTTAACATTAGCATTACAATGTGGAGGATCTGATGGCTACTCAGGTATTTCCGCTAATCCATCTTTAGGTGTCGCTGCAGATCTTCTTGTAAAAAATGGAGGAAGTTCAATTCTATCTGAAACTCCAGAGATTTACGGTGCAGAACATTTATTAATTAATAGAGCTAACAATAAAGAGGTGGCAGATAAATTAATAAAAAAAATTGAATGGTGGAAGCATTATACAACTATTAACAACAGCTCAATGGATAACAATCCTGCACCTGGAAATAAAAAAGGTGGTCTTACAACTATTCTCGAAAAATCTTTAGGCGCTGTCGCAAAAGGTGGAAATTCAATTCTTAAAGATGTTTTGAGTTATGCTGAACCTTTAAAAAATAAAGGTTTCAATTTTATGGACTCACCCGGTTATGATCCTGTATCTGTAACAGGTCAAGTGGCTTCAGGTGCTAATATTATTTGTTTTACAACAGGAAGAGGATCTTGTTTTGGATGCAAACCCGTTCCAAGTTTAAAGTTAGCAACTAATACTGCCATGTTTAACAGGATGAGCGAAGACATGGACATAAACTGTGGAACGGTGATAGATAGCGAAGAAACAGTAGAACAAGCTGGACAAAAAGTGTTTGAGTTAGTTTTAAAAACTGCATCTGGCCATAAATCTAAAAGTGAGCTTAATGGCTACGGTGATGAAGAATTTAATCCATGGCAAGTTGGTGTTGTAATGTAGATATTGTTATTTAAAACAATTTTTAATTATAAAATGGAAAACAGTCACAAAACACCTTTAATTAAGATTATCTTATTAGCTTCATCAGGTTTTTTCATGTTTGTATGCATGGACTCAATGGGCAAGTATTTAGGTGCAGTAATGCCAGTAACGCAGGCTGTTTGGGGGAGATTTTTTTTTCATTTCGTAGCAATATTAATTTTTTTTTTACTTTTTAAACCAAAGTTAAATATAAAAAAAAATTTTAAAATTCAAATAATTAGATCACTATTAATGGTTACAGCAACTTTTTTTATGTTCAATTCTTTACAAAGATTTGATCTAGTAGATATATATGTTGTTTTCTTTACAGCTCCTCTAATCGTCTCTTTATTATCTGCCTATTTTTTAAAAGACATTCTAACTTTAAAAGGTTTTTTTCTTATGATTCTAAGTTTTGGTTCGATTGTTTACTCACTTGGACCTAGTATGAAAATCTTAAGCCTAGAATTAATCTTTCCTATTATTCCTCCTCTATGTTGGGCTCTATATCAATTTTTTACTAAACTTATTTCTGAAAATAACGAACCTTTTACAGCTGTATTTTACACAGCAATAACAGGAACAATAATTTTCACGATTTATATTTTATTTAATTGGACTCCACTTGAAAAAAATATTTATTGGTTGGGACTTATTTTTTTAGGAGTTGCAGGGTTCATAAGTCATTTTATTATAATTTATGCCATACAACTTTCAAATTTATCATTTATTACAAATTTTCAGTATTCACAGTTAGTTTGGTCGACAATTATTAACTTTCTTATTTTTGGAGTTCCAATAGATACAAATAAAATTTTTGGAATTTTTGGAATTATTTGTTTTGGTATATTATTTATAAGATCCGAAGGAAGAAAAAAAATTATTAAATAAATTTTTTTCTTAGTCTTTCCAAGTAGGTTTTTTTTTATTTAAAAAACTAGAAATTCCTTCTTTTGCATTCTCACTATTTAATAAAGTATAAAAAGATTTTCTCTCATACTCTAAGCCTTTTTCTAATAAATAATTACTACTAGTAAGTTTTTTAATTTCAATTAGGCCTGATTTTGGTTTTTGAGATATTTTACTCGCAAATTTTATTGCTTCTATAGAAAAATTATTTTTTTCCAATAAAACATTTACTAAGCCAAGTTCATAGGCTCTTTGGCCAGAAATAATTTCTCCTGTCATACAAAGCAAGTTAGCATTATATTTACCAAGATAGTGTTTTAACCTTTGTGTTCCACCTATACCTGGTAGTAACCCAAGGTCAATTTCTGGCTGGCCAAACTTAGACTCCTTTGATGCAATAATAATATCACACAATAAAGCAAGCTCCATGCCCCCACCCAAAGCATAGCCTTCAACCGCAGCTACAATTGGAATATTAATTTCTTTTATTTTATCAAAAAATTTAAAAAGATCTTTTGATTCTGCAGATTCAGCATTCAAATTATTAAGTTCTTTTATGTCAGCTCCTGGAGAAAAAAATTTCTGATTTCCTTGAATCAAAAGAACCCTAATAGAAGTGTCCATTTCCAAATATTTCAAACCTTCGTAAATTTCTCTAGAAGTTTCTATATTTAATGAGTTGTTTTCCTCCTGCCTATTAATAGTAAGAAGACCTAAATGTTTATCAATATTAATAATTATATTTTTATATGTTTTCAAAATTATTTTTTCCTAATGTTAACACCGGAATTAAAAAGTCTACATAGGTTGTTTCGTTTTAAAAAAGCAATTTTGGCGTTATCTAGTTTTATAAAACCCATTTTGGTCTAAATCACTATTATAAAAAGATATTAATAATCTAAACTTACAACATGAAAACTAATTTTAAAAAAGATAATTTTTCAGAAGATGTTAAACAAGATATTTCTTCTTTAAAAGAGACTAAGGTATTGAGACCAAATATTGACCATTTAATAAAAAAGATACTAGTTGAGAGAAGAAAACAGGATAGAAAAAACTTTTTTACATTTTCATTTATTTTGTTTATAGCTGCTGGCTCAGTGCTAATTTCTTATATTTATTAAATAATTTACAACCCTTACTTTAATACTTAAAAATTTAACACGTATAGAGTAACTAATAAAAAAATACAGAAAAATAATTTAAGCTGATTATTGACACCCGGTCAATTTAAGTTTTATTTACCCAGAACGAACATAAAAACAAAGTTTAAGTTTTATGATGTTACTGACAGCAAAGAATATAGAAGATAAAATTTTAGAAAATTGGACTGAATATCAATATTTATTCCTAGAGTTTCAGTCAAAATTTTTATCAGACTTGTACTCTAGATATCAAAGTGTAGAAAATGGTAATCTGGTTCTATACTTTGCAAAAGAGACTCATCAAAATATTTTAAGAAAAAAAGATTATGACCTTAATTTTGATATTAGCTATTATAAATTCTGGGAAAATCACAGTGAAATTAACCCTGAACGAAAGTCCTTAATTAAAATCTCGGAAGATATACTTCTACCTAAAGAAACCGCAAGAAGAAAAGTTTTAGAACTTATACAACAAAAAGTCCTCAACAAAAAAAAAAGAAATATTGGGTGGCTACCTAATGAACAATATAAAAAAAATTACAATTTATTTATAGACAAAGAAATCAATAGTGTTTGTAAATTAATTTCTTATGTTTGTGAAAAAATAAATCTTTCTATCTCTAGAGAGGAAATAACAAAAGAGATAAAAGATAAGTTTAGTTTTTTTTGGTTTCATTACCTAGAAACACAACTTGTGTATCTTAGATTGTGGAGTAAACAATTAAATGATTTAGAGCTCGCTCTCATATTTATACAAGTTGTGCATTTATTTGTATCAAGAGCAAAAGAAAAAAATTTATCTCACAAAGATATATATGATGACCCAAGTTTACTTAAAGAATATATAAGCACAAGTATAAGTGCCACTTCAGTTTCAGAAGTTACTGGCATACCGAGAGCAACTTGTGTTCGAAAACTAGAAGTTTTAGCAAAGATGAAATTTGTTACACAAGATAAAATTTCAAAGAGATATTACATCACACCTAATGTAGCTTCAGATGATTTAATTCCACGAAAAATAACTGAGAAAGTAGTTGCTAGTTTTAGTATATTTTTTTTTATTTGTTTAAGAGCAATAACTGCTAAAACTTTAAACTGATTAAAAGAAAAAATCCTAAACTAAAAATTAAAAAAAAAATAACTTTTGCATTATTGTAGAAATTTTTTCTCTTGGTTTGATTCAGTCTTCTATTTATATCAATCAGATTTACTTTATTTGATCTTTTTCTTTCATCACGATAAAGGTACGTAAATTTGTCACGACTAATATCAAAAACGACTTGTGCTTTTGTTTTCATAATAACCACTATTCAAATATATAATTAATTATGAGTCAATACAGAAAACGATGGGCTCTAAGTGAAAATTTGAAGTAGTAACTACTGCCTCATGTATTGAATGATACCTTTTCTTAATTTATCAAAAATTTCATCAATATGTTTTTTTTCACAAATATATGGAGGGGCTAAAACTAGCGCATCAGCTGTAGCCTTGAAGTTAACTCCGTTAGCGTAACAAGCCTTATAAATTTGAAAGCCTGCTTTACCGGGTTTGTCTCTCATACGAATATCAATTCCACCCATCATACCATAACCTCTTATACTCTCTACACAATCAAGATCTTTTAAAGAATGTAAAGCGTCCTGAAAATAAGGAGACATTTCTTTTACTCTTTTAAAGATATTTTCTTTTTCAAATATATCTTGCACCGCTAATGCTGCTGATACTGCTACTGGAATTCCAGAATAAGTATAACCATGAAATAATTCTATAGCTCCTTCTGGTGCTGAATTAATAATTGTGTCATAAATACTATCTCGCACCGCAACGACACCCATAGGAACAACACCGTTCGTTGTAGCTTTGGCCATAGTCATTAAATCGGGGGTTACACCAAACTCTTGTGCAGCAAAAACAGATCCTGTTCTTCCCCAGCCTGTTATCACTTCATCAAAAATTAAAAGAATATCATGCTTGTCACATATTTTTCTTAGTCTATTCAAATATCCTTTTGGCGGTATCAAAGTTCCAGTTGATCCAGCGATAGGTTCAACAATACATGCTGCGATTTCACCTTCAAATTTATTTGCTATTGTTTCTAAATCATCTGCAATTTCTGCACCAGTATCAGGTTGGCCTTTCACAAACTTATGTTCAGGCAAGAAAGTATGGCGCATATGTTTTACACCTGGCATTAAAATACTTGAGCACATTTCTTTATAATTATTAAAACCACCTACAGATAAACCACCAATGTTCATTCCGTGGTAACCTCGATCGCGACCTACAAATCTAAATTTTTTTTTGTTTCCTTTTGAAGCGTGGAACGCCATGGCAATCTTAATCGCTGACTCAACGGCTGTAGATCCACAAATAGTATAAAAGATTTTATTTAAATCATCGGGTGTATGTTTTGATATTCTAGTTGCTAACTCAAATGATCCTCCAAACCCCTGATTAAAAGGCAAAACAAAATCTAATTCTCGCAACTGTTTGCTAACCGCCTCAGCAATTTCCTCTCTACCGTGACCCAACGGATTGCAAAATAAGCCTGAACTGGCATCAATTAGCGTGTTACCCTCATGGGTTTTTAAATAAACTCCTTTTGCCCCCACTATTAGCCTTGGTTCTTTTTTGAAATCCCTATTAGCCGAAAAAGGCATCCAATGTTCATTTAAAGAGTTAGGTATATTTGTTTTATGTGTGCTCATTATTAATTTGTAAGTTAAAGGATTGTTTAAATTATTCAATGACTAATATACATAGTTTTTTGTTATTTGAGTAGATTAATCTTTGTATAAATTAAATAAATGAAAAATTTAAAAAATTGGGACAAAAAAACATGGCTGTCATCCAATGAATATATTTCTTGCTTAATTCATTTTTTAAAAAAACAAATTAATTTTAATAAAGAAATAAAAATCTTAGATATTGGTTGCGGACGTGGAAAGATTATTTCTACTCTCTCGAATAAATACCAAATGAATAACTTACCTTTGGGAATCGACATTGTTAAGCACCCAGATGTAGGAAAAAAAATAAAAGTTATTAAAATTAATGCCTTAAAATATTTAAGTAAAACAAAATTAAAATTTGATGTTATTTTGTTTAAGCAGTCTATTCACTTCTTTAAACTTACAGAAATTAGAAAAATATTAAGTATTTCTAAAAATAAACTTAGACCTAAAGGAAAAATTATAATTTTAGCACTTCATCCAAAACAAAATCATTGGCCTTTATTCAAAGTTTTTAAATCAAAACTTATAAAAAGTTTAAAGAAAGATGAGGAAATTTTGAATTTAATTAAGTCTAGTTTTAAAAAATATAAGATTAATTATTTTGCTTTTAAAGTAAAAATAACCAGAAATTTATACCTGCGAATGATCAATAATAGATTTAATTCATGTCTTTTAAATCTTTCATTAAAAGAGTTAAAAACTGGAATAGAAGAAATTAAAAAAAAATATAAAAAAAAATTAGTATTTTTTGATAAATTAATTTGCATCACTTATAAAAAAATATGACAATATTTTTTTTTTTTCTATTGTCTTTTTTATCAGCTACTATTTTTCCGTTTTCAAGTGAATTAACCCTGATAAGTTTATTAAATACAAGAACCCATAGCTCATTTTTACTTATATGCACCGCAAGTTTCGGAAATATCCTAGGTTCTGTCTTTAATTGGATGTTAGGCTATTATTTATTAACACACAAAAACAAGAAATGGTTTCCATTCAAAAAAAAACAAATCAATACTGCCTCTAAGAGATTTAAAAAATTCGGTGTTTGGTCTTTGCTTTTTGCTTGGTTACCAGTTATTGGAGACCCACTTACATTAATAGCTGGAATTTTAAGAATAAATTTTTTGTTATTTTTAATCTTAGTATCTGTTGGAAAAATTAGCAGATATATTTTCATATATTATTTAATGAATTAGACTATTCTTTCCAAAAAAAAATTCCACTACCAATACCTAAAAGTACAGCCGATATGATCCACGCATTTTCTTCATTTGAGAACAAGACAAGTGCTCCAAAAATCGCAATTGATATACCTATTGTTTTTTTTCTCATATTTAATTTTGTGCATTAATTTATATTATGCTATCAGGCAGGATACTCTAATCAGCTTTAAAATGAATAAAAATCTTTGGATCATTACCGCAAGTCAAATATTTAGTTTTACACCGGCACCTGTAAATGTTTTTTTAAGTGGAATTATTGGAAGCACATTAAGTCCTGTAAAATCGCTACAGACTGTTCCGACTTCTTTAATGATAGTGGGCATTGCTGTTTTTTCTTTTTTTGCAGCTAAAATTATGAGCAAGATTGGAAGAAAAGCTGGATTTGTGTATGCTGCAATTTTTAGTTCTTTTTCAGCTTTACTAGCAGCATATGCAGTATGGGATAAAAACTTTTATTTATTTTGTCTCGCATGTTTTTTTATTGGCAACGGTATGTCCTTCACTCACCAGTATCGTTTCGCAGCCGCCGAAAGTGTAGAGAAATCTTACATACCGAAAGCACTCTCAATCATAATGCTAGCTACAATTTTTTCCGCACTTCTTGGCCCTAACATTGCTAACTTCAATAAGGACTTAATAAACGGACACTTATATGTTGGTTCTTATTTGTCTTTAGGCGCTTTAACGTCTGTGCCTATTATATTCTTAAGCTTTTATAATCCCAAAAAAGAGCCAGTAGCTGTAAAGGAATACAAAGGGAGAAATTATTTTGAACTTATTTTGCAGCCTAGGTTTTTGCAAGCTGTTATCTCTGCTGCTTTTGCTTATGCTGTTATGTCGTTCTTAATGACCGCAACTCCTATCAACATGCATATTATGGAACACTATAGTTTAAATAAAACAGGTATCGTTATTCAATTACATATTGTTAGTATGTTTTTACCATCTTTGATTACAGGAAATTTATTAAAAAAATTTGGACACAGCAAAATAATTTATGCAGGTGTAGGTTTTTATACTTTAACAATTTTATTAAGTTTTTTTGAAACATCTTTTTTTAATTATATACTAGCTTTAGTTTTTTTGGGTTTAGGATGGAATTTTCTATACCTATCTGGGACTGGATTACTCGTATTGTCTTATAAAGAAGAAGAAAAATTTAAAGCCCAAGGTTTTAATGATATTCTTGTCTTTTCGATACAAGCTATAGCCAGTTTGTCAGCGGGTTACATGTTGAGTATGACAAGTTGGAAAACAATGAATTTAATTGCCATTCCTTTTTTGATTTTAATTATTTTATCATCAATTAGAGCTGATTTGTCTAAAGATAACAAACAAAAAAATTAACTTTCAGCAGAAGATTTTAGTATTTTTAAAATTTTACTATGTAATTTTTTATTAGAAGTAGCTAATATATTTCCACCCTTTATCGCTGATTGATTATCCCAAGTACTCACAACCCCCCCTGCTTTTTCAATTATAGAAATAAGTGGAACTATATCAAAGGGTTTAAGATTGGTTTCAATTACCGCATCTACTTTTCCTTCTGCAAGTAAACAGAAATTTAAAGAATCAAATGTTGCTGCGCCAAAATAAGAAACAGAAGAAATAATTTTTTTTATTTTTTTATTATATTTCTTCAAAAACAATACTTCTTGCAAGTGTCCTATAACTTTACACTTCTTCAGATCATTTTCTTTGGAAGTAGTTAAAATAGTTTTTTTATTATCAATTAAGTAAGATTTTTTTTGATCATTTATATAAAATTTATTTAAAGCTGGAAAATTTGCTAAACCTAAAACAGATTGATTTTTATGAGCTAGACCAATTAAATTTGACCAAGTTGGCGCCCCAACCATAAAAGCTCTCGTGCCATCAATAGGATCAATATACCATTTGTAATTGTTGTAAGAGTATTTTTCTAAAAATTCTTCACCTAAAATAGCATCTTCTGGAAACTGTTTAACAATAATATGCCTTATAAATTTTTCAAAAGCTTTATCTAAATTTGTTACAGGATCATAAATTTTTTTATTTTTTGATTTATTCTTAATCTTAAGACCATACTTTGATTTTTTTTTTAGAAAATTATTAAGTTTTCTAGGTAAACTTTTTAATAGATTAAATGATTTATTATAATTCATTAATTTATATAAGCTAACTAACTAATAAATCTAAGTATAACAAGGTTTATGAAAGAAATCTTAAAATTTACTTAGGTTGATTTTTGTCCATATAAGCAATTACTTCTATACTGAGATTTAGAAAATCGATAATTAATTTTTCTGAAGGCCTAATATTTTTAATCTTATTATCACTACCTTTAATACCGTCAGGAGTTAAAAGTTCAAAATGCCCACTTTGAATTCCATCATCAATAATTCTAGCAATGGTTTTGTAGGAATATTCAGGAATATTTTTAGCTATTTCTTCCTTGTAGATTTCTTTGCCAGACTCATTAGCGTGAAATATTTGAAGGAAAATTTTAACTCTTTTTATGTTTTTAAAACACCATCTTAACGACTCTGTTTTTTTTTGCTTTGAAAAAACGTAATGGAGAAAATTTGATATTTCTAAACCAAGACTCTTGAAAGAATTATTTTTTAACTTATATGGAAGTGTATCCAAGCTTAACTTATCTGATATTCTTTTCTCTCTTAATTTTTGTTCATCCATAAAAATTTTTTTTAAAGATTATTAGAAGTTTGAACTTAATTATTTAGATTATTTATTGTTCAACTTACTTATAATTACTTAAATTTAACAAAGAGATTAAAATGAGTCTAGCTCAATACTTATTTAGCAGTCTAATATGTGCCTATTTTATCTTACATGCAAAAAGGTACAAGCAAAACGCTACTGCCGGGCCTATGCCTAAAGCATAGAATAATGTTCCAATACCTACTATACCACCTAAAAACCATCCAAGTAAAACTACAATTATTTCAATAGAAGTCCTAACCAAAGCTATTGGTGCATTAGTTTTTTTTTGTAGTCCTGTCATCAAACCATCTCTTGGTCCAGGTCCCAAGTTAGCTATCAGATACATGGCTGTGCCAAAACCAACTAATAATATTCCAGCAAGAACCAAAAGAAGTTGAAAAAAAAACTCACTAGGTTTATCAACGCAGTAAATCGTTAGATCAATCATAATAGCAATAATTATAAAATTGATAATTGTACCTATACCTATTTTTTGATCAAAAAAAAACCAAAGCAATAAAACTAAAAAGCTTACAAGAAAAGCGATAGTACCAATAGATAAACCTATGTTCATAGCAACTCCTTGGTGGAGAACATTCCAAGGTGAAGCGCCAATACCCGAAACAATCAGAAGCCCTTCACCAAAACCAAAAAAGATTAGGCCCAAACAAAGATAAAACAAAGTTTTTAAAGAAGGTTTGAAGTTAACTGGTGATTTAGAGCTCCAGGATAGCTTAGGAATATTTTTAATTTGTAAAAACATTGGTTTATTTATCAGATGTCCCAAGTATACACAATCAACTAATTATTCTATATTCAATCATCATATGAGTAAAAAAAATTTTTTTGATTTTGATTTTGAAAGTTTAAAACTTTTTTTAAATAAAGATTTAGAAATTGAAGAAAAAAAAATTTCTATGCGTTGTAAGCAGTTTTGGCAATCTATTTATAAAAAAGGTTCTTTTGAAATTAATAATCTAACTACATTTCCTTTAGAGCTTAGAAATAAGCTTAATAATTTAATTAGTTTGCAAATACCAAAAATTTCAAAAACTCAAACCTCAAGCGACGGAACCATAAAGTGGTTAATTAAACTTTTTGATGGCAATGAAGTTGAGTGTGTCTATATTCCAGAAAAAACGAGAGCCACTCTTTGCATATCTTCTCAGGTGGGGTGTACATTGAATTGCAAATTTTGTCATACCGGTACTCAGCGATTAGTTAAAAATTTAAGTTTTGCTGAAATTGTTAATCAGGTCATGATTGCAAAAGAACAAATTAATGATTGGGATGAGCAAAAAAAAATAACTAATATTGTTTTAATGGGAATGGGTGAGCCTTTTTACAATTATACTAATGTAAAAATTGCAGTGGAGATCTTAAAGGATAAAGAAGGGCTAAATTATGGACCAAAAAAAATAACCGTATCAACAGCAGGTATTGCAAATAAAATTCCTGAAGCTGCCACAGAGATAGGCACGTATTTAGCTTTGTCGCTGCATGCCCCAACAGATGATATAAGAGAAATGATCATGCCTATTAATAAAAAATTTAAAATTAAAGATCTTATCGAACAATGCAAATATTATAGTTCAGTTGTCAAAGAGAAAATAACTTTAGAGTATGTAATGCTTAGAGATATCAACGATAGTATGAAATGTGCAAAGCAACTTATAAAGCTTATGGCTCAGTTTCCTTGCAAAGTTAATCTTATAGAATTTAATCCATGGCCAGGCGTTCAATATTTACCAACCGAAAGAAAAGAGATGGAGAAATTTGGCAAGGCCATTCAGGATGCAGGATATGTGGCGACTATTAGAAGATCGCGTGGTCAAGATATTTTAGGAGCGTGTGGTCAACTAAGAACTGAAAGTTTAAAAATTAAACAATAATAGACAAAAAAGATAAACGCTTTTTTTTAAATGATACGAGTGTTAGTAATAGCAACATGAATAAAAGTAAATTTAAAGAGTACACAAAAGACCTTGATCTAAAACAAATTCATACGGGAAGTGTTTGGACAGAAGGACCTTGTTATTTGAAAAAATTAAATAAAGTTATCTGGAGTGATATTCCAAATAATAGAATGTTAAGTTTTGATTTTAAAAAAGTTGAAATTTTTAGATCACCTTCAAATTTTTCTAACGGCAATACAACTGACAATCAAGGTAATTTAGTAACATGTGAACATGGAGCTAGACGAGTTACAACTACAGATCAAAACGGTGTTATTACATTGATTGCAGATGAGTACAATGAAACAAGATTAAACTCACCTAATGATGTGTGTGTTCACTCAAACGGAACTATTTTTTTTACTGACCCTCCTTATGGAATTATTAACCCTAAAAGAGTGGAAGGGTTCCCAGGAAAAATGATGTATGGTGGATGTAATGTTTTTAAATATGATCCTAAAACAAAATCATTATTAGCTCTAGTGACTGACCTGGCAAGGCCCAACGGTATAGCACTTTCTCTCGATGAATCTCATTTATTCGTTTCTAACACCGGTGATACTAAATATATTAGACGATATGAAATTGATAAAAGTTTAAAAATATCTAAACCAGTTGAATTTATAAAATCAGATCCAGAACATGTGCTCGATGGTTTTAGATTTGATGTAGAAAATAATCTTTGGACAAGTTGTGGAAAAGGAGTTGCATGTTATGCACCTTCTGGCGAACAAATAGGATATATTAAAATTCCAGAAATAGTATCTAATATTGATTTTGGTGGCCCAGAAGGAAATAAATTATTTATTACTGCTAGCACTTCTTTTTATATGACTAATTTAAATATTAAAGGAGCAAAATTTAAATAAAATATGAATAAAAAAGTTTTAGTTACAGGGGCTTCGGGCCACTTAGGCGGAATGCTTTTCAAGTCTTTAGCAAATCTTGGTTATAAGAATCTTGTAGGTACAGACTTAAAGAAAAAAAATATAGGTAGAAATCAAAAATTTATATTAGCTAATCTTAAAAATCTTAAATCTGTTATTAAGATGACTAAAGGAATTTATGCTATTGTTCATTTCGGTGCCATACCTATTGAAGATACTCAATCCAATATTTTACAAAATAATATCATAGGCACCTACAATCTTTTTGAAGCAGCAAGACTAAATAAAGTAAAAAGAATAATTTTTGCAAGTTCAAACCATGCTATTGGTTTTCATAGAAGAACCACAAAGTTAAATGAGTTTTCAAACCAAAGACCAGATAGTCACTATGGCTTAAGTAAAGCATTTGGTGAAGAATTATCTCGTTTTTATGCCGATAAATTTAACATCAAATGTATGTGTATTAGAATTGGATCATGTTTGAGAGTGCCGGAAGATAGAAGGCATATATCAACTTGGATTAGTTATGACGATCTTACCCAACTAGTTGATATTGGAATTAAGCACAAAGCTATTCATCATGAAATTGTTTATGGAGCATCTAAAAATAAAAAATCATGGTGGAATAATTCTCAAGCTTACCGACTTGGCTATAAACCTAAGGATAGTGCAGATCAATTTGATATTCATTTGTTAAGTAAAAATGAGTATAAAAATAAAATGGCTTTACTTTTTCAAGGCGGTGTTTTTACATCAGCTAACTTTAATGGTAATATTAAAAAAATAAAATAAAATTTTTAATTATGGATATTTGTTTAATACCTGCAAGATCTGGATCAAAACGAATAAAAAATAAAAACGTATTAAGTTTTTTTGGTAATCCACTGATTAGTTATTCAATTAAAACTGCAATTAAAAGTAAGTTATTTGATAAAGTTTTGGTAACAACAGACTCTAAAAAAATTGCAAAAATATCAAAGAATTTTGGTGCAGAAATTCCTTTTTTACGTCCTAAAAAATTAGCCAATAATCATGCTACGGACAATAATGTTATAGAACATTTTTTAAGTTTTAGTAAAAAACAAGGCTTGAAAATAAGGTTTCTTTGTTATCTTTACGCAGCAAACCCTCTATTAAAAATTTCTACGCTGAAAAAATGTAAAAAATTAATTATAAAATCAAAAAATGCAAGGGTTATTACTATTGGGAAATACGCAACTCCTATTCAGCGTGCTTTAAAAAAAAATAATTTATCTGGCAATGTTTACTTTAGAGAAAAACAAAATAGAAATAAAAGATCACAAGACTTTAGCGTATACTATCATGATGCGGCACAGTGTTACTGGTTTGATTTAAGAAAAATTAGAAAAATTAAAAATTTAAATGCTAGTACAGGAGCAGTTTTATTAAAAAATAATGAATATTTAGATGTAGATACACATGAAGACTTAGCTAATTTAAAAAACATATATAAATATAATCTTCATAAATTGTGATTATCAAATAACAACCTTTCTTAACAAGCATGTTTATTAAAAAACTTTTTAAAGAAATCAAAGATGTTACGCTACCTTTGTATAAAATTTTAATTCCTTTTGTCTTTATAATTAAATTATTAGAAATTTTAGGTATTGTAGATATAATTGCTAAAGCATTTGCCCCTTTAATGGGATTGATTGGTTTACCTTCAGAACTAGGTATTATTTGGGTCACAGCTATAGTGATTAATATTTATGCAGCCTTAATCTTATTAATAAATATTCTTCCAAGTCTTGACGTAAGCGTTGCTGAAATTACAATTTTAACTGTTGCCATGTTGTTCGCTCATAATCTTTTAGTAGAATCAGCGATATCAAAATCGGCTGGTGTTTCTTTTGTATTTACTTCTCTTTATAGGTTGGTCTCAGCTTTTTTGGCTTGTTGGGTTTTAAATTTAATTTACAGTAAGTTTAATTATCTACAAGAACCATTCACAACTTCTTTTACATTAGAAACACCGCAACCAGGCTTGTGGCTTTGGCTAAAAGATCAAATATTTTATTTATTTTTTATTTTTATTATTGTAGCAG
>Ga0115004_10002183_pt1 | contig 16127 bp, 14 predicted proteins | sample ArcticOcean_MG_C_10_FD_88737 | JGI IMG/M metagenome (GOLD analysis project Ga0115004, IMG submission 88737) | Marine microbial communities from western Arctic Ocean - ArcticOcean_MG_CB11_90 | ecosystem: Environmental > Aquatic > Marine > Oceanic | place: Arctic Ocean: Canada Basin | collected...
AGGCAGGCGCTCTAACCAACTGAGCTACACCCCCATTTTTACTTGGTGGGCGGTAAAGGACTCGAACCTATGACCCTCTCGGTGTAAACGAGATGCTCTACCAACTGAGCTAACCGCCCTAAATAAACAGAACCGACATATACAATAAAAATCTAGCAAAGTAAAAAATAAAAGCATATTTGCTATTTCTTCAAACTTTAATTAAAAGCTATTATATGTTGCTTAATTGTACATCTTGTCTAAAAAAATTTGCAGTGCCAGATTCAGCCATAGGTGTAGGTGGCCGACTAGTACAATGCGGCTCTTGTGGAAATAAATGGACACAATATCCAATTAGGGAAGATCAAAAAATAAAATCTGTTGAAATAAAAAGCCCCATAAAAATAAAGAAAAAACAGACTATGAGAAAAAAGAGAGAAGTAAGTTTGTATTCAAAAGAATACTTAAAAAAAAAATATGGACTGTCAATCAAAGATTCTAACAAGCCACTTGAGAAAAGAGAGATAAAAAATAATTTTGGTTTTTATAATTACCTCATTACAGTAATAATTTTATTACTGACAATCTATGGTTTATTAAATTTGTCGAAAGATATAATAATTCTTAAGTATCCTTTTACAGAATCTTACATTAACTATTTTTATGAAGTAATTGAGATTGTTAAAATAATAATTTCTGAACTTATAAATCAGTTTACAATATAAATTATTTTTCTAAATCTTTGATATTAATAAAATTATTTCCTAAATTAGAATTGTTTTTTTTTATTTCATTGAAAAAATTCCAGGCTAAAACTAATATTAGGTTATTTTTTTCTTTTAAATTTTTTTTATCTTTAATAGGTATTAGCACTCCAGGAATAAATTTGTTATGTTTTAATTTATTATCTTCAATAATAAAGTCTATTTGATCAGAAATTCCAAAAAAATTTAGTGCCGTTGTTGCTTTAGCTGGGGCACCAAACCCAATAATTTTTTTATTTTGTTTTTTTAAGTTATCAATATTTTTAACTACATTTTCTTTTAATTCATTTATTTTTTTTCCAAAAGTTTGATATGTTTTGTATTTTTTTATTCCAAAATTTTCTTCTTCTTTCAATAAATATTTTACATTATTCTCAACTTTTATTTTTTTACCCTTTTTTACGTAAACTCTTTTAGAGCCACCATGAGTATTAATTCTTTCCACTTTAAAAAGAGTAGAGTCGAGTTTACTAAAAAAATTAATTAAAGATGTTAAGGACCAGTAGTTGTAATGTTCGTGATAAATGTTATCGAAAGTAAGATCTTTAAGCGTATTGAGCAAATACTGAACTTCTATTACTATAGTTCCATTATTTTTTAATAATTTTAACATACATTCAGCCATCTCTTTTAGTTTATCTGAGTGTGCAAAAACGTTAGATGCTAAAATTAAATCTGCATTACCTTTTATTTTTTTTAAATTTTTACTTTCAAGAAAACCATTAAAAGTTTTAATTTTATTTTTATTTGAAAGTTTTGCTAAATTTTTTGCTGGCTCTACACCTAAAATTTTATTAAAACCTAGATCTTTAAATGGTTTAAGCGCGACACCGTCATTACTTCCTATGTCGATTATATAAGATTTCTTTGGTTTTAATTTTAATTGTTTAATATAGTTTTTAGTAGCATCAATGAAATGTTTTCTAAATGAAGATGAAGTTGATGAAGTGTAAAGGTAATTAGAGAACATTTTTTTAGGATCTACCGATACAGACAATTGACAGTTGTGACATTGGGGGCAATAATTCATTTCTAGTGGATACAATTCATGTTTTTCGCTTTTTTTTCTTAATAAATTATTTGCTAAAGGTTGATATCCTAATGAAACAACTCTTTTTAAGTTTATGTTACCACAGGATCTGCAATCAAATTTATAACAACTCATTAATAAATCTCTTTCTTTTTCGTCTACAAAAACATGTCTTATAGTGTGGGTAGTTCCATAGTTGTCATGCTCTCTTTCGCCTCTTACTAAGTTTAAAAAAGTTGTATCCTCTGTAAAAACCATTGTGTGGGCAACATTTGGTTTAATTATTGATAGCTGACCTTCGTTGACTACCTGAGTAATTTTAGGTGCATTTGGATTTAGTATATCTTGATATATTTCTATAATTTGTCCTTTCGTAAATAAACACTTTTGTTCTTGTTGCGGGTGGTAATGATTGGCTCTAATGGTTCCCTTCTTTGAATCAATTAAACCAATTAAATTTATTGGCTCCGTTAATTCATGGTTACTAATTTTGCCCCTAGAATCTATATATTCATTATCTCCATCTCTAACATGTTCTAGTTCTTCAATTAAGTTTTGCTTAGACCACTTAGCAATCATTTCTTTAATACTTTCGTCGAGACTGTAAAGAAATTTAAAACCTGTGCTTAAAATTTTTGCATTCGATAATGAGAAGCCTAAGTTTGGAACTTCGTCGTTAGTTTCTTTTAGATTTATTTTTGGATTATATTTCTTACATATTTCAGCTACCTCTTTTACAGTTAAGGTATCTTTTGTTAGATTAAATATTTCGGATGAAATATCTTCTCTTTCTTCCATGGTTTTGAAACAACGTGCAACATCAACTAGGGGCACTAAACTTTTTAGTTGTCTACCTCCCGCAAATAATTTGATTTCTCCATCTTGTGAGGCAATTTTGGAAAATAAATTAGGCATTATATCTATGCGCGATGTATCCGTTGAATAACCATAAACAGAACCTAACCTTAGAATTATATAATTTTTTCCAGATTTTTTTAGTTGCTTTTCGTTTAATGCTTTAGAGGTAGAGTACGACAGAACAGGTTTTACATCTTCATTTTCTGTTATATTATTTTTAACTTTTTCAATTCCCTCATAAACAACATGGGTTGATGGAAAAATTATTTTACACTTCGTGCTTATAGCATCGAGTATATTCTGTGTTCCTTCTTCAGCAACTATTCTTATTTTTTCATCAATTTTATGATCGCTATCACTTTTTGTTCTTGGAACACTGGTTACACCTGCAAGATGATGGACAACATCTGCGTCTTTACAGTATTTATTTATTAATTCTTTATTTAAAATATCACCTTGAACAAATTCTATGTTCCAATTTCTAAGCTGATTGACTCTTTCTGAGATGAATCTGTGATCAATTACAATTATTTCATTATTCCAGCTAACGCCTGAGTATATTTTACATAATTCAGTTCCGATGTACCCTAAACCCCCAGTGATTATAATTTTTTTTTTCATTTCGTAATAATTAATTTACATAATAGATTTTTTTTAATAATTCAAAGGTAATGAATGTTTATGACTGTTTTATGTACTTTGATGAAGACCTTTTACTTGATTTAAGGCTTAATGTTTTAAATAACTATGTTTCTAAATTTATAATCTCAGAAGCTACATACACTCATAATGGAAATAAGAAAAAACTTAAATTTGATATTAATAATTTTAAGAAATTCAAAGATAAAATAAAATACGTAATTGTTGATGAGCAGCCACCAAAAATTTTAAAAATTAATGATAACGATAGTTTTGAAAAAAAAGGAGAAAAATTAATTTTAAATGGTTATGCTAGAGATAATTACCAAAGAAATAGACTTACTGATGGTATTCGAGAAGCACTGGATAACGACATAATTATTATTAGTGATTTAGATGAAATTCCTAATTTAACAGATATAAATTTTAATGAAATAAATAATAAAATAATTCAATTCAAACAGAAAATGTTTTATTACAAACTAAATTTACATTACCCTAATTTTTATTGGTTTGGATCAAAAGCGTGCAAGAAAAAAAATTTAATCTCTCCTCAATGGCTGAGGAATATTAAATCAAAAAAATATTCAAAATTTAGAATAGATTTAATTTTTAACAAAAAAAAATATAATGATATTTTTTATGTTTTAGATGGTGGTTGGCATTTCACATGTATAAGAACACCTGAAGAACTGGAAAAAAAACTTTTAAATTTTGCACATCATTATGAATTTGAGCAAAGTGGATTAAAGTTAAAAGATCTTAAAAAATTAATTCTCGAAAAAAGAATTATGTATGACCACAACTTAAATAAAGAAAACACAAATAAGTGGTCAGGTATAACTAGTTTGAAAAAAATTTCTAACTTGGAGTTACCAGAGTATATAAGTTCAAATAATCACAAATATAAGAAATGGCTAGATTAGTATATAATCTAATTTTAATGCGTACTGCTAATTGATGATTCTTTTTTATTTGTAGAAATTTTTTCTACCTCAACCCACTCTACTCTTTTTAATTCTTTAGTAAGAGCATGCTTCAAAACTTCATCTACATTTTTTACTGGAATAATTTCAACATTTTTTTTTATAATATCTGGAATTTCTACTAAATCTTTTTTGTTTTCAAATGGTATTAAAACTTTTTTAATGCCTGCTCTATGAGCTGCGAGTAGTTTTTCTTTTAAGCCACCTATAGGTAAAACTATACCTCTAAGAGTAATTTCACCAGTCATGGCCACATTTTTGTCTACTGGAATTTCAGTAATTGCTGAAACGATAGAAGTAATCATGCTGACACCGGCAGAAGGACCATCCTTTGGTGTTGCTCCTTCAGGAACGTGTACGTGAAAATCTTTCTTGTCAAAAATTGGGGGAATAATTCCATAGTCTAAAGATTTAGATCTTATGTAAGATTTTGCAGCTTTAATTGATTCTTGCATTACATCACCAAGTTTTCCTGTTATTTCCATTTTACCTTTTCCTGGCATTATTACAGTTTCAATTTTTAATATTTCGCCACCAACTTCTGTCCAAGCCAATCCTGTTACAACTCCTATTCTATTTTGCTCTTCTATTTCACTGTAGTTAAATTTCTCTATTCCTAAATAGTCTGATAAATCTGAATCTTTAATTGGGTTGTTAACTTTTTCTTTTCCGTCGATCTTTTTTACTATTTTTCTGGCAATTTTTGAGATTTCTCTTTCAAGGTTTCTTACGCCAGACTCTCTTGTATAATTTGTTATAATTTTTCTATTAACGGATTCGTCGATTTTCCATTCATTAGATTTCAGTCCATTATTTTCACTTTGTTTAGGTATGAGATATTTCTGAGCAATGTTTATTTTTTCGTCTTCTGTGTATCCAGGTATTCTAATAACTTCCATACGGTCTAGAAGTGGGGGCAAAATATTGAGAGTGTTTGCTGTTGTGACAAACATTACATCTGATAGATCATAATCTACTTCTAAATAATGATCGTTAAATTCTTTATTTTGTTCTGGATCTAAAGCTTCCAGTAAAGCTGATGACGGATCTCCTCTGTAATCATTTCCAACTTTATCTATTTCGTCTAGTAGAAATAAAGGGTTTTTAGTACCTGCTTTTTTCATCATCTGTATTATCTTGCCTGGCAACGAGCCTATGTATGTTCTTCTGTGGCCTCTAATTTCTGCCTCATCCCTAACACCACCTAAAGATATTCTTATAAATTTTCTACCTGTTGCTTTAGCTATTGATTTACCTAACGAGGTTTTTCCAACTCCAGGTGGGCCAACCAAACAAAGAATTGGTCCTTTTAATTTTTGAATTCTTTTTTGCACTGCTAGAAATTCTATTATTCTTTCTTTAACTTTATCTAATCCATAGTGATCTTCGTCTAAGGTTTGTTGAGCATTTTTAAGGTCATTGTTTATTTTACTTTTATTACTCCAAGGCAATTCTGTCATCCAGTCTAAGTAATTTCTAACAACTGTTGCTTCTGCAGACATCGGACTCATAGATTTTAGTTTTTTTAATTCTGCCATACATTTTTCTAAAACTAATTTAGGCATTTTTGCTTTTAAAATTGCTTTGTTTAATTCAGCGACTTCGTCTTTGCTTTCATCTATTTCACCAAGCTCTTTTTGAATGGCTTTAAGTTGTTCGTTTAAATAGTATTCTCTTTGTGTTTTTTCCATTTGGTTTTTAACTCTACCTCTAATTTTTTTTTCTACAGAAATTACACTTGTTTCTTTTTCAACTAATTCATTAATTTTTTCTAATCTTTTTCTAAGATCTATTGTTTCAAGAAGTTCTTGTTTTTCAAAAATTTGTAAATTTAAGTTTGAAGCAATATTGTCTGCTATTTGACTTGCGTCTTTAAGTTTTTTAATACTATTGATTGAGTCTGACAGGTCTCGTTTGTTTAAGATTAGTAATTTTTCAAATTTCTTAATTAAACTAAGTGCGAAAATATCAGATTCTTTTATTTTATTCGTGTCCTCTACGACTTCTATGTTACAGCTAAGAAATTTTGAGTCTTCTTTTATTATCTCACGAATTTTTACTCTTTTTTCTCCTTCTACCAAAACTTTAACAGTTCCATCAGGTAGTTTGAGTAGCTGTAAAACTTTGCTTAGGCACCCATAGCTGTAAATATCTTTGCTTTCTGGCTCGTCTATTTCTGAATTTTTTTGAGATACTAACACAATTGATTTGTCATTTTTCATTACTTCTTGAAGAGCCTTAATAGATTTTTCTCTTCCTACAAATAATGGAACAACCATAGCCGGGAATACTACGATGTCTCTTAGCGGCAATAGTGGTTTTGAATATATTTTTACCATATGATAATTATATGGTACTTAATATTGTAATATCAAGGATGTTATTAAAAAATTAAGCTACTGATGTTGATTGTTTTTTGCCGTATGTGACAATAGGCTCTGAATCTCCTGTTACGCTTGACCTGTCGACAGTAACTTTAAGAACATTTTCAAGCTCAGGTAATTTGAACATAGTTTTTAATAAAATTGTCTCTAAAATTGATCTAAGACCTCTTGCTCCAGTTTTTTTGCTTACAGCTTTTTTTGCTATTTCATTTAGGGCATCATCTTTAAATTCCAATTCAACATTCTCAAATTCAAATAATTTTTGATATTGTTTTGTTAAAGAATTTTTAGGTTCTTTTAAAATTTTTATTAATGATTTTTCATCTAAGTTATCTAAAGTAGATATTATTGGCATTCTTCCTATGAATTCAGGAATTAGACCGTATTTAATTAAGTCCTCGGGTTCTAAATTTTTTAATGTTTCTGATAATTTTTTCTCTTCTTTACTGCTAACCTCAGCACCAAATCCTATGGATGTTCCTTTTCCTCTCATGCCAATAATTTTATCTAATCCTGCAAAAGCTCCTCCGCATATAAATAGTATATTGGTTGTGTCTACTTGCAGAAACTCTTGCTGAGGATGTTTTCTTCCACCTTGTGGCGGTACACTCGCGACAGTTCCTTCCATGATTTTTAAAAGAGCTTGCTGAACACCTTCTCCCGAAACATCTCGAGTGATAGATGGATTTTCAGATTTTCTGCTAATTTTGTCTACTTCATCTATATAAACAATTCCTCTTTGTGCTTTTTCAACATTGTAGTCAGCTGCTTGAAGTAATTTTAAAATAATATTTTCTACATCTTCTCCCACGTAACCTGCCTCTGTTAATGTTGTTGCGTCAGCCATTGTAAAAGGTACATCTAAAATTCTCGCCAAAGTTTGGGCTAAAAGAGTTTTTCCACAGCCTGTCGGACCAACTAGAAGAATGTTTGATTTTGAAAGTTCAACATCCTTGTTGCTTTTGCTTTCATTGTTTAATCTTTTATAATGATTGTGGACTGCAACAGATAGGACTTCTTTTGCAAAAGGTTGTCCTATTACATAGTCATCTAAAACGTTGCAAATTTCTTTAGGTGTAGGAACTCCTTCTTGGTGTTTTATTAAAGAGCTTTTATTTTCTTCTTTAATAATGTCCATACAAAGTTCAACGCATTCATCGCAAATAAAAACAGTTGGACCTGCAATTAATTTTCTAACTTCATGCTGACTTTTACCGCAGAACGAACAGTAGAGAATATTTTTGTTATTTTTTTCAGCCATATCGAATCAATATGTTATTTGTAAATTAGGAGAATCTTGATAGCAAGTATAAGTTGTGTGAGAAGCTAGATATTGTGTACTATTTTCTTTTTTCTACCACAGAGTCGATTAAACCAAATTTTTTAGCTTCTTCTGCAGTCATAAAGAAGTCTCTTTCAAGGGCTGACGCTATTTCTTCTACTGGTTTTCCTGTGTGCTTTGAGTAGATTTTATTAAGTCTTTCTTTTAAAGTCAAAATTTCTTTAGCATGTATCTGAATATCTGTAGCTTGACCTTGAAATCCTGCTGAAGGTTGATGAACCATAATTCTTGAATTTGGCAATGAGAATCTCTTATTTTTTTCTCCCGCTGCTAAAAGAAAAGAACCCATAGATGATGCTTGACCAATACATAAAGTAGATACAGGAGAATTAATATATTGCATTGTATCGTAAATACCTAAACCTGCAGTTACTAAACCTCCAGGACTATTAATGTAAAAGTAAATTTCTTTTTTAGGATCTTCAGACTCGAGGAACAGTAATTGCGCAATAACAAGAGAAGCAACATTGTCATTTACCGGTCCAACAAGAAAAACTATTCTTTCTTTCAAAAGTCTCGAATAAATATCATAGGCCCTTTCACCCTTACTTGTTTGCTCAACAACCATAGGGATAAGACTGTTCATTTTTTCTTCGATACGACTCATAAGTGAATTTATATAACTTAAGATTACTTTTTACTAACTTTTTTTTTTTTCTTTGTTTCAATTGAAGTTTTACTGGCTTTTTTTTCTACTTTGACTTTAGCTTTGTCACCTTGTGATTGGTCATAGTTTAATGAATTTTGTGAAATTTTATTAAAATCAGATATTATTTTTTCAGCATCTTTAATTGAAATATTTTTTCTTGTAAGTTTTATTTTAGATTTAAATAAAGATAAAATTTTATCTTCATATAAAGCACCTTTTATGCTTTGAGTGGCTGAAGGGTTTTTTTGATAATAATCATACACCATTTTTTCTTGCCCAGGCATACTTTTGATTTGTTTTTGAATTTCTGTTTTAACATCGTCATCTGAAACTTTTAAATTATTTTTTTCTCCATACTCATTCAGAATTAGACCTAATTTAATTCTAGATTCAGCTATTTTTAAATTTTTTAACTTATGTTTTTCGGCATCTTCTTTCTTGAGATTATGTGTCATCGTGTGGACTTCTTGTTCAACAAGATTTTTAGGAAGTTCAATTTCATGAAGTGTTTCAACTTGATCTAAAATTTCTTTTTTTATAATAGAATCTAGAGACTGCTTGTACTGGCTTGATATTTGTTTTTCTACTAAAGACTTAAGGTCATTTAAATCTTTGGCACCCATATTTATTGCAAAGGTTTCATCTATTTTAGTTTTATTTGCTATTTGAACATTTTTTATTGTGCATTGAAATTTTGCTTTTTTATTTGCAAGATCTTTATTTGGATAATTTTCTGGTAGTTTAACTTCTATGATTTTATTGTCGTTTGTTTTTACCCCAATTAATTGTTCATCAAAACCTTTGAGAAAAAGATCTTCACCTATAACTAGTCTTGTGTTGTCACCTTCGCTTCCTTCAAACTTTTTATTATCGACGGTCGCGTTATAATCGAATATTACTAAATCACCTTTTATAGATTTATCATTTTTATCTAAAAATGTTTTGTTGTTTTTTGCAATTTCATTAATTTTTTCATCAATTAACTTACTTTCAATCTTAACTAAATATTCACTTGCTTTATATTTTTCAAAATTAGCAAGATTTAATTCAGGTAAAGATTCTACTTCTAATGTGTAATTAAGGTCTTTACCTTCTCCAAAAGTTTTTAAATCTATTTTTGGTTGCCCCGCTGCTTTAATTTTTTTTTCTACTAACGCTTGATTTGAAGTTTCTTGCAGCATCTTATCAATAACTTCTCCATATACCGCTTTTCCAAATTGACTTTTAATAACAGCTGGTGGAACTTTACCTGGTCTAAAACCTTTTAAATTAACTTTGGACTGCAGTTCAAATAATTTTTTATCAAGTTTCTCCTGAATTATTTTTTTATCTACGACTATTGATAAAACTGTTGTTAATCCTTTTTTATTTTGTACTTCTATTTTCATTATTTCAGTCTAGACGTATTTTTAATATTTTTTTTCATATTTTTACTTTTTGGTGGGCAAGAAGAGACTCGAACTCTTAAACCTTGCGGTACTAGTTCCTAAGACTAGCGCGTATACCAATTCCGCCACTTGCCCAAAATTGAAGTGTCATGCTTATATATTAATTTTTTTTTTATAGAAACTGTAAAGTCTCAAATATACAACCGTATAAAGCCCGATTAATAAGAAAAACCAATATCTTGAAATTAATCCATCGTTTTGAAAATAAAATAAAGGTATTTGAAACAATAAATAGGTCAGGTTAATCAGCAATGAAGTATGATAATTAGGTTTTTTAATTCCCTTTGATTTTAAAAGCCAGTTGTATAGTAGCATGTGTAAGTGCCTTGCATCAGGTTTGAGTGGAGAAATTTTTAAGGTTATTTTTCTAATAAAAGAAAAAAAAACTTCATAAAAGAGATAGAAAAGTACTCCTGCAAAAAAGAAAGGTGAGAGTGATGTGTTTAATTCATGAGTTTTAATTGTATTCAAAACTAGTAGAGTCCCTAATAAATATGACCCACTATCTCCTAAAAATATTTTAGCTTTTGGAAAATTAAATAGCAAAAAAGAAAATACAATTACTATTTGTGAGAATAAAATTATTGACAAGTTTTCATTTTGATTAAGTAAATTAATCAATAAAAAAATTGAATTGATTAACAAAAAATGAATACCTAAAAGACCGTTAAATCCGTCAATTAAATTTGCACCATTTATTATAAATAAAAAACATAGTAAAATAAAGCATGTTTGAAAAATATTATTCTTCAGCCAAAAGTCTAGGAATTCTAAACCAGATCTGCTTATTTGAATTGAGAAGATATTAATACAGGCTAGTAAAATTATTAACATTAGTAATAAACGTATATTAGGATTAATTTTTATTTTTAGATCGTCCAAAAAACCTAAAAAAAACAAAAAAAGGATTACAGTAAAATAATCTTTTAAAAACACTCCAGATATAAAAAAAAAAGATATTACAAACAGTATAAATAAAAATAAAATTACCAGTCCTCCTATTCTAGCGGTTGGTTTTTTATGAAATGCCTGCGGTTTTAAAAAATCTTTATCTAAAAGAATACCTGAAAAAAAAAGTTTTGCGTATTTAGCTATTAAGAAGGTAGAAAAAAAACTTGTTAGAGAAAAAATAGTAAAATATGTTAAATTAAATTCTAGTTGCATTTATTTGTTGTATTTTTTTACTATGTATATACCTAACGTTATTATTACAAGTGAAGCCAAAACTTTCCAAGTAATTTGTTCACCTAAAATTAATGCTCCAAAGATAACCCCAAATATGGGTATTAAATAAGCTACTTGGGTTTGAAATACAATTCCATTATTTGAAAGTATTTTAAATCTAAGCCACCATGCAAAACCTGTTGCAATCACTCCTAAATAAATTAGTGATAACGTGGATTCAAACGTAGGGGTTGACTTGAGCGGCTCTTCAAATAAAAAAGAGAGTGGAAGTAGAGATATCACTGACCAAATTAATGTCGATGTAGTCACGTTTATGTTTCCAGACTTTTTTAATTTTTTTAAAATAAGAATGCCTGAAATAGAGTAAAAAGTTGAACCAAGTAAAATTATTAATACAAATAAATAATTACTTTCATTAATTATTAATTTATCAAAAAATAAAAGTAAAATTCCAGTAAATCCTAAAATAATACCTATTGATTTTAAAAATGATATTTTTTCATCTTTGATAAAAAAATGAGCTAAAATTGAACCAGTTATTGGAGTTGTACTCATTAACATCGCTGCCAAATAACTGTCAATTTTATTAGTTCCAATAGCTATCAGTGAGAAAGGAATGGTAATGTTGCAAATTCCTACTAAAGCATAGATCTTCCAATTTCTAGAAAAGGCATGAATTTTAATGTTGTAAATATAAGAAACAGCTAGCATCGTAACTGTTGCTAAAATTACTCTAATTAGAGCTAACGTGTAAGGTTCATAAGAGTATGTAGCTATTTTTATATTGAAAAAAGAAGATCCCCATATAGCCCCTAGAAGCAGTAGTAAAAAAACATCTGTTGCTTTTGCTTGTTTCATTACAATTCTAGATTGTATGTATGTGTTAAATGCATAACTGTTATTGCTTAATATTATATTATTGAAATAGCGTATTCTGATATGTTTAATACAATTTATTAAAAAATTACAAAGGAATTATTAATGAGCGCCAAAAATATTTTCAAATTAATTAAAGATAAAGAAATTGAGTTTGTGGATTTAAGGTTTACCGATCCAAGAGGAAAACTACAACACTTAACGATGGACGTAACAATAGTTGATGATGAAATGCTAGAAAAAGGTGTTTTTTTTGATGGCTCATCTATTGCTGGGTGGAAAGCTATTAATGAGTCGGACATGATTTTAAAGCCAGACTTGAGCAAACCAGTTATAGATCCTTTTAATTCTCATAATACTTTGAATCTATTTTGTGATGTTTTAGATGCAGTTAAAAAAGATCCTTACGAAAGAGACCCCAGGGGTACTGCAAAAAAAGCTGAGGCATATTTAATTAAATCTGGAATTGGCGATAAAGCTTACTTTGGTCCAGAGCCAGAGTTTTTTACATTTGACGATGTTAGATTTAAAAATGACATGAATGAAACTAGTTTCATGATTGATAGTGCCGAAGGACCTTACAATACTGGAAAAAAATATGAGAATGGAAATATGGGTCATCGACCTGGTGTCAAAGGTGGATACTTTCCAGTTCCTCCGGTTGATAGTGCGCAAGATATGAGAGCAGAAATGTTAAAAGCTCTAAAAGATATGGGCGTGAAAGTAGAAAAACACCACCATGAAGTAGCACCTGGCCAACACGAACTTGGTATGTATTACGGTAAATTAACTGATATGGCAGACAACGTTCAATTATATAAGTACGCGGTTCAAATGGTTTCACATTCATTTGGAAAAACTTCAACATTTATGCCGAAGCCGGTAAAAGGAGATAATGGTTCTGGGATGCATGTACACCAATCAATTTGGAAAGGTGAAACTCCAATTTTTATGGGTGATAAATATGCTGGGTTATCACAACAAGCGCTCTATTATATTGGTGGAATTCTAAAGCATGCTAAAGCAATTAATGCTTTCGCAAATTCAACAACCAACAGTTATAAAAGATTAATACCTGGCTTTGAGGCACCAGTAATTTTAGCTTACTCAGCTAGAAACAGATCTGCTTCATGCCGAATACCTATAATTATGAACAAAAAAGCTGCTAGGTGTGAAATAAGATTTCCTGATGCTGCTGGCAATCCTTATTTAACTTTTGCTTCTATGTTAATGGCAGGAATTGATGGAATTAAAAATAAAATTGATCCAGGTAAATCTTTTGACAAAGATCTTTATGCCTTAAGCGAGTCAGAAGTTAAAAAAATTCCAACAGTTTGTGGTTCTTTAAGAGAAGCAATGGAATGTCTTGATAAAGATAGGTCTTTCTTAACACAAGACGGAGTTTTTACTGATGACCAGATTGATGCATACATAGAATTAAAGTTTCAAGAAATTTATAAATTTGAACATACTCCTCATCCTATTGAATTCGAAATGTATTACAGTCAATAAAAAAATTAAATCTTAAAAGACTCTCCACACCCACAACGCTCAGTTTCATTTGGATTTTTAAATACAAATTGAGAAGAAAATTTTTCTTTTTTATAATCCATCTCTGTGCCTAGAAGGTACATAACGGCATTTGGATCTATTAAAACTTTAACTCCTTTGTCTTCAATTACTTCTTCGTTGGGTTTTATGTCTTTTGCATACTCCATAATATAAGACATTCCTGCACATCCGCCGGATTCGACTCCTACTCTAACACCAATAGTAGTGTTGTCCGCGCTAGACATAATTTCTTTTATTCTTTTTGCAGCATTGTCACTTAATTTAATTACTTGCGTCACAAATTTAACTCTAGTTTTGCTGCTTCTGACATTTTATCTTTATCCCAAGGTGGATCCCATACTAAATTTAAATCGACATCGGTAACACCATCAATTTTTAACACATTATGTTTAACATTATTCGGCAAACTTTCTGCTACTGGACAGTTAGGACTCGTAAGAGTCATGTCTATGTTGACTTTATTTTTTTCATCAACATCAATATTATAGATCAAACCAAGTTCGTATATATTTACTGGTATTTCAGGATCGTAGATTTTTTTTATTTCTAAAATTACTTTTTCTTTTAATTCACTCATAATTAAATATTTAATTTTTTTTATCTAACGCAGATAAAAAAGTATGCCACACCATTGTGGCACATTTAACTCTCATTGGAAACTGTTGAACTCCAGAAAGTGATGTGATTGTTGTTATCTGGTCTTCTGTTAGGCTGTTAAGAGTAATTTTTGTTTTATTTTTAACCATATTTAAAAAGTCTTCAGTAACTTTCTTTGTAAAAGGTAAGTCTTTTCCTTTGAGGGTTTCTGTAAGTATAGAAGCTGAAGCAAGTGAAATAGCGCAGCCCTCTCCTTCAAAACTTAAATCTATAACTCTATTTTCGCTGTCTAATTTCAAGTAGACATGAACTTTGTCTCCACACAACGGATTGTGAGCCTGGGCGTCATGACTATACCCAATACATTTTCCTTTATTTCTAGGACTCTTGCCATGATCTAAAATAATTTCTTGGTATAATTCTTTAAGTTCCATTTAAGTCTTAAATATTTTTTTACAGTTATCGATAGCCTTGCATAAAATGTCTATATCTTCTTTAGTATTGTAAACACCAATAGAGGCTCTAGCTGTTGCTGCAATTCCTAATTTGTCATGCAATATTTGACAGCAATGATGTCCTGCTCTTATAGCAACACCTTCGTCGTCTAAAATTGTTGCTATATCATGAGGGTGAATACCCTCGATTGTAAAACATAAAACAGATCCTCTATTTTTGGGACTACCAATTATATTTATTGAATTATTTTTTTTTAATTTTTCAAAACCATACTCTAAAACTTCATTTTCATGTGCAGCAATATTTTTTATACCTAATTTTTCAATAAAATTTATCGCTTCTGCAAAAGCAACTACTTCTGCTGTTTGCATGGTTCCAGCTTCAAATTTTGTTGGTGCATCGGCAAAGGTGATGTTGTCTTTTTTAACATCATCTATCATCCCACCACCACCTTGGTATGGAGGTAGATCATCTAGCCATTTTTTTTTTGCATAAAGCACTCCTAAACCATTAGGACCGTACATTTTATGACATGAAACCACATAGAAATCACAACCAAGATCCTGCATGTCTATATGCATATGGGGAGCTCCTTGAGTACCATCAACTAAAACTGGAATATTTTTTTCTTTTGCCATATCAACAATTTTTTTAATTGGCATTACAGCGCCTGTTACATTTGAAATATGAGTAATAGCAATAATTTTTGTTTTATTTGATATAAGTTTTTTTATTTCATCAATTTCAACTTCACCATTTTTATTTATTGGTGCAAATTTAATTACTGCACCTTTATTTTTTCGAAGAAAATGCCATGGTACATAATTAGAGTGGTGCTCTAATTCCGTAATTAATATTTCATCTCCTTCTTTAATGTATTTATCTCCGAAAGAAGAAGCGACTAGATTTATTGATTCTGTCGCTCCTTTTGTAAATATTATCTCCTCTCTATGTTGTGCATTAAAATATTTTTTAATCATATCTCTTGTAGCTTCAAATCTATTCGTTGCCTTAACTGCTAGTGTGTGAACACTTCTTCCAACGTTAGAAAATTCTGTTTCATAAAAATTAGACAGTCTGTCAATTACTGCTTTAGGTTTTTGAGATGAATTAGCGCTATCTAAATAAACTAAGGGTTTTCCATTAATTTTCTGTTTAAAAATTGGAAATTCAGATTTAAGATTTTTAATGTCCATTAACTTGTCTTTCTAATATTTTTTCTAAAAATATTTTTAATTCATTGTTGGTAATTTTTTCTAATACTTCATTTAGAAAACCGTTTATTAAAAGTTTTACAGCCTCTTTTTTTGATATACCTCTTGTCATTAGATAATGAACTGCGTCAGAATCTATACTTCCAGA
>Ga0115004_10002185_pt1 | contig 16110 bp, 14 predicted proteins | sample ArcticOcean_MG_C_10_FD_88737 | JGI IMG/M metagenome (GOLD analysis project Ga0115004, IMG submission 88737) | Marine microbial communities from western Arctic Ocean - ArcticOcean_MG_CB11_90 | ecosystem: Environmental > Aquatic > Marine > Oceanic | place: Arctic Ocean: Canada Basin | collected...
CCGGTTACATCCTCAAAAGCCTTTGTAAGAACTTTTGACTCATAAACGTGAGTTGGTATTCCTTCAGAAACTACTTTGATAGACATTCCTTTGAATGGCTTTGCAGCACCTTTGAACCATTTTAGTTCTTTAATTCTTTCTTTTTCAGAAATAGTTGAAAGACTAAATTCACCTTTAGCTAAGTCAGTAATTGCATCAGAGTATGCAGATGAAATCACTAATGAGTATGTAACTACAACGGCAAGAACAGTTTTTAATTTATTAAACATATTTTCCTTTGTTGAAGTTAAATTATTTTTTACTTGTCTTTTATCATCATTATATAAACTCAAAATGAACATTAAGTAAAGATTATTTAACAGCAATTATTGAGATAATTTTAATATAATACAATTTTAGATTGTATTAGTTAAAGTTTTTTTAATTGCTGCAGACCAACCTTTTACTAAAGTTTGTCTAACCTTAGCTTTTATCTTAGGTTTAAAACTTTTGTCTAAATGCCAATTTTTTGAGATATCTTTTAAAGATTTATAAACACCTATATGAAGACCTGCCATAAATGCTGCACCTAAAGCAGTGGTCTCTTGCACTTTTGGCCTTAAAACTTTTATATCAACTACATCAGATAAAAATTGTGAAAACCAATTGTTCATTACCATTCCTCCGTCAACTTTAACAAGTTTTGGTTTTAAGCCATCGTGTCTCATAGCCTCGAACAAGTCATATGTTTGATATGCAACCGATTCAATAGTAGCTCTAATAATTTCTTTTGGTCCGGTATCTCTTGTAAGGCCACTTAAAACACCTCTAGCATTTGCGTCCCAGTAAGGTGCTCCAAGACCTGTAAAAGCCGGAACAAGATAAATACCATTGTTATCTTTCATTGATTTTATAATTTTTTCTGTTTCAGATGCTTTTTTAATAAACATCATCTTATCTCTCAACCACTGAACTCCTGCTCCAGCAATAAATATTGAACCCTCCATTGCGTAAGTTGTTTTTCCTTTGATGCGATAAGCAATAGTTGTGAGCAACCTGTTCTTTGAATATATAATTTTTGAACCAGTATTAAGCAATACGAAAGCGCCTGTGCCGTAAGTACTTTTTAAAGAACCAGGTTCAAAACAACATTGTCCAATTGTAGCTGCTTGTTGGTCACCTACAACTCCAGTTATTGGAATTGATTTACCTGTGATTGATGAATGGGTTGAACCAAAATCATCAGAACTATTTTTAACTTGTGGTAAAATATTTTTTTTTATCTTTAAAAGTTTTAAAATTCCATCATCCCATTTATTTAATACAATATTGTAAAGCATAGTTCTACTAGCATTCGTTGCATCCGTAGCATGAACGTTTCCTTTTGTGAGTCTCCATATTAAAAAAGTATCGATTGTTCCAAATGATAACTGGTTTTTTTGCATCAGTTTTTTTGCTAAAGGAATATTTTCTAAAATCCACTTTACTTTCGTGGCAGAAAAATATGGGTCAATTAATAAACCTGTCTTATTAAATATAAGTGTTTCTTTATTGTTATCTCTTAATTTTTTACAATATGTTTCTGTACGTCTATCCTGCCAAACTATTGCATTATAAATTGGTTTTCCAGTTTTCTTATTCCATAAAATTGTTGTTTCTCTTTGATTTGTGATGCCAATAGTTAAAACTTGGCCTTTTAGTTTGTTGGCTTTATTGATTACATCAATTAATGTTTTTTTTGTAGTGTTCCAGATTTCTTCGGGATTATGTTCCACCCAACCACTTTTGGGGAAATACTGAGTAAACTCTTTTTGTGATGAATAAATTGGTTTTCCTTGAAGGCTAAATAAAATTGATCTACTTGAGGTGGTTCCTTGATCAATCGAAATAATAAATCTCTTCATTACTAGTTAAAATATTGCCAATCTAAATCTAATTTTTTATCTTCTATTATAGCGTTAATCATACCCAGCATTAAAGGTAATTTTTTTCTATCAAAATCTTCATTTACTTTTTTTCCAATCTCAATAGCTAGATCTGCACCTTCTACAGTAACTTTTTCCATTTTATTTTTTTTGGCTTCAGAAAATATAATTCCATCTCCAATGTAGGAGCCCATTTTACTATTTCTTCCTCCTCCAGAACTCACATATAAATCTCCAAGACCTGCCAATCCATTTACCGTCTCTTTTTTTCCATTTAAGTGTTCTACAAATATTTGCATTTCTTGAATAGATTGTTTTATTAATGCAGAAGCAGTATTCAAATAATTTTTTTCTCTGACTTCATCAGAGACATTAGCACTGCACAAACCTTTGGCCGCACCTACAGCCATTGAAAAAATATTTTTTATTGCAGCTGAAACTTCAACACCGTTGATATCATCAGTGTAAGATGTGTGATAATAATTGGTACTTAACAAAGATGCTATTTTTTTTGAAATTAAAATATTTTTGTTAGCAATAACAACGCTACTATGAACTCTGTTAGCTAAACCCGTTGCTAGACATGGACCTCCCACAGCTGATATATTAACCTTTTTAATTCCTTTTTCTAAAAGTAATCTTTCTAGCTTATCAACTAATAACTCATAATTGTTGTCATAAATACTCAACCCCTTAGTTAGCATGAGTAGATTAGGAAGTTTTTTATCTTTATAAACACGGTAAAGTTGCTCTGAAACCCATTCGATACCTTTAGAGCTTATACCTAGAACTATCAAATCTACATCAGAATTTAAAATTGATTCAAATTTATCAAACTTAAGGAGATTTACACCTTTTGGAATATTTATATTTAAACCCGGGTGTAGCCTTTGATTTTTTTCTACTTTATTAATAAAATCATTTTCTAAATGTGTGCCGATAATATTTGTATCATGATTATTGTCCAAACACGGAAATGTAAAAGCAGTTCCCATTGCACCTGCACCAATTACAACTATTTTTGACATAAAATTAATTTCTACTTAAAGCTTTTTTGATAATTAAAAATAGAGATATTAACTCAATTTTTCCTATAACCATAAATAAAATTACAGATAACTTAGAAGATATTAACAAATTTGAGAAATCTATTTTCTCTAAACCATATAAGCTTGAGTTTGAGGTGTTGGTTATTGTTAAAATAGAAAGTTTAAAGGAGTTTTCAAAATTTAACCCTCCGGCTGTTAAAATGCTTGATAAAAGAAATATACTTATAAAAAAACATATGAAAATTAAAAATGAAGAATTTAAATTTTCATTATTAATTTTTTTTTCTGTTCTTAATATTCTTTGATCAATCACAATGTTTGGTGAGACGAGTCTAAAAATCTCAATAACGGAAGACTTGAAAAGAATATATATTCTTAGAAATTTGATTCCGGAGGAGTTAGAAATAACAGAACCTCCAATAATAGTTAAAAAAATAAAAATTAAATAAAAATTTTCAGGAGGGGAATAAGTTGTAAGCCCGGAACTACTTAAACTACTAACTACATTTGAAAAAATATTAAAAAAAGTTGTTTCACCTATTGAAAAAAAAAGAATTAAACTAAAAAAAAAAGCTAAGAATATAATTGAAATATCTTCGTAGTATTTTTTAAAAGTGTTGTTATCAGCAAAAAGACTATTAAAAAAAAAAATATTTAAAGCAGTAAAGGTTAAACCAATAGTTAAAATAGCTTTCTGTGATGAAGATTTAACAATTTCAGACAATTGATCGGTAGGTAGGAAAGCACCCGTGGAGCTAACGGACATTGCTAGGTTAAAACTATTAAAAAGCCTTATACCAGAAAAAGAAAATAAAATAAAAATTAAACCCGTTAAAAAAATATAAAGAAAAAAAACTTTTATTGTTATTTCACCTGTATCTTTAAATAAATTTTTTGCTTGATCTGGATTATAAGCTAGGTTTGTTAGTTTGTATTGACTCTTAAAATTTGAAAAAATTAAGATTAAAAATATTAAGAAAAAAAAACCACCAATCCAGTGTGAAGAGGACCGCCAGATAATTAATGTAGGATCTAAAAATTTAACATTTTCAAAAATTGTAAAGCCTGTAGTCGTCAAACCTGAAATAGCTTCAAAATAGGAATTAATAAAAGATATATGATAATAGCTAAAATTGTAAGGTATTGAGATCAACAATGATACGAAAAGATAAACTAAGAAAATTAAAATTAATTGATCGTAAAATCTAATATTTCTATCCGCATTTTTGGCAAAATAATAAAAAATTAGGCTTGATAACAGTGAAATTACTAATGTTATTAGATAGGAATTAAAATTTAAATAATGATCAGAGTATGATGAATAAAGAATATTAAAAAAAGATAAGAATGCTACAGGATAGCAAGATAAACCTAGGTAATATGAGATACCTCTAATGTTCATTTCTATATAGAGCTTAATCTAAATATACTTTCAACTTCTTTTAAAAGTTCTCTTTTAGTTAGAAAGACTACAAGATCATCTTTTTCAAATACAAAATCAGATCTTGGAATAATAATTTTACCACCTCTTGAGATTGCACCTATTCTTATATGCTCGGGCAAATTAGAATCTTTGATTGACTTGTTAAGAAGCTCAGATTTTTGTAAAATTTCAGCTTCAATAAATTCATAATCTCCATCCAGCAATGAATATACAGTTTCAATTGTTCCTTTGTGAACATGCTCCATAATTCTAGATACTGTGGTTAAGCGCGGATCTACAAGATCATCTATGTTTAAAGATTTTTGTAACAAACTATAATTAGTTTTATTTACTATGGCAATAGTACGTTTTCCTGGACTATATTTTTCAGCTAATACACAAACCATTATATTGTCTTCATCGTCATTAGTTAGAGCTAAAATAGTTTCTGTTTCTTCAATGTTTGCTTCTTTTAATATTTGCTCGTCTAAAGCATCTCCGCAAATTACAATGGACGAAGTAAGTTCAGCAGCTATTAACTCTGCTCTTTCTTTATTTTTTTCTATAATTTTTATTCTAACACCTTCAAAATTTGCTTCTAATAGCTTAGCTAAATATAGGCCAATATTTCCCCCGCCTACGATGAGTATTTTTTTGGATATTTTTTCTTCGTGACCGAAAGATTTTAATATTTGTGTAAGTTGATCTGAGCTCACTACAACATATGCTTTATCACCATCTAATAATTGATCATTTTTTTTTAAAAAAATAAATTTATCTTTTCTCACAGCACCGAGAATATTAGCTTTAAATTCTGGAAATTTTGCTGTTAAATTTTTTAACGGTGTCTCTATAATCGGACAATTTTTCTTAACTGAAATTTCTAGAACTTTTATTTTATCTTTTGCGAAAGGCACGTTATCTAATGCGCCTGGCGCTTCAAGTTTTCTAAAAAGAGATTTTGCTACTTCAGCTTCAGGAGATATAATTACATCTATGGGCAAGTTAGATTTATTGTAAAGTTTTTTCCATTTCCCATCTAAAAATTCTTGAGACCTTATTCTTGCAATTTTTTTGTTTATATTAAATAAACTATGAGCTAACTGACAAATAATCATATTTGTTTCATCGTTTCTTGTTACTGCAATTATCATATCTGTATTAGCCGCTCCTGCATTTTCAAGAACTGACGGAAAGGTTGCTCTTCCTACTACTCCTTTTACATCCTGTGTTTCATTTATTTTTTTTATGTCATCAGAAGATTGATCAACTACAGTTATAGAATGCCCTTGGGCTGATAATTGTTTGCTTATTGAGAATCCAACTTTACCGGCTCCACAAATGATTATATTCATAATTAATTTATGTCTTTTACACCCAAATTTTTTAATTTTCTATGGAGCGCAGACCTTTCCATTCCAATAAAATCAGCAGTTTTAGAAATATTACCGTTATTTTTTTTCAGTTGATTGATTAAGTAATTAGTTTCAAATTGTTCTCGGGCTTCTTTAAGTGGGTATGCTAGCGAATTATTAAGAGTATTATTGGTTGTTGAATCCGGGTTTTCACTTAAAATATCGTTTAACAGTTTATTCGTATCTTTTTTAGTTTCGTGCATAGAAAGAATGGTCAGTCTTTCTATCAAATTTCTTAATTCTCTAATGTTGCCAGGCCAGTTATAGCTATACAATAAATCATTATTATCATCTATTTCTGCTTCTGGAACTCCATTAATCTCAGCAATTTTATTTTTAAAATACTTTATTAGTAAGGGTATATCTTCGGTTCTTGACTGCAATGGAGGTAAATGTACGGGTACGACGTTTAATCTGTGATAAAGATCTTCTCTAAATTTTTTATCTTCAATTAGTTTTTTTAGATTTTTAGAGGTAGACGAAATAATTCTTATATCTACATAAATATCTTTCTTACCATTAATTCTTTTGAATTTTTGATCTATCAATGTTCTTAGAATATTTGATTGTATTTCATACGGAATTTCTGACACTTCATCTAATAATAAAGTACCATTATTAGCTTTATCTAAAACTCCATTGTCTATAGTACCATCATTATATTCTTCACCAAAAAGTTGCTTTTCATATTTTTTTTCATGCAATAAAGCAGCGTTGAAAACAATAAATGATTTTTCAGATCTTGAAGAGCTTTTATGGATTTTCCTTGCTACTAATTCTTTGCCTGTCCCCGTTTCTCCTGAAATTAAAACTCTACTTTCAGCTAAAGCTAATTTTTTAATTATTTTTGAAATTTTAATAATTTCTGGACTTTTTCCTATAAAATCAAATGAGTGAAATAATTTATTTTCAGCATTATTTTTCTCATTTTTCATTTCTGTAATTTCGAAAGCGCGTTTTACATAATTTAATAATTTTTCAGAAGAAAAAGGTTTTTCTACAAATTCGTATGCACCGAGTCTAATTGCTTCCACAGCTACCTGAACATTAGCATGACCTGAAATCATAATAACTGGTATATTTTTATCCATGTCCATTATTTTTTTTAGAAGATCTATACCGTCTTTATCACCTTTATCTAATTTAATATCTATAATTGCTAAGCTTGGAAGCTTTGATTCAATTTCAGTAACTGCTTGGTTGAAGTTTGCTGCAGATCTTAATTGGTAACCTTTGTCCGTCAATATATTACAGATTAAAAATCTTATATCTGCATTATCATCAATTACTAAAATTTCTCTTTTCATTTATTTATTTTTTGGCAAATTGATTGTGACTTTAACACCTATTTTGTTGTCAGAGATTTGTATTTCACCGTTATGTTCATTTATTATCTTGCTGACGATTGGGAGTCCAAGACCTGTACCGTTTTTTTTAGTAGTGAAATATGGTGTCATTATTTTTGAAATGTCTTTTATACCTGTGCCATTATCAACTAACGTAATGATTATATAGTCATTATTATCTTTAATTTCTACATGGATTTTACCTTTAAAATCAATGTTTTTTTCTCTTTTTTCTTTAATTGACTCCTCTGAATTTTTTATTAAATTTGAAAATACTCTATATAATTGTTCTTCATCACCTCTAATAGTTAATTTAGCGGGAGGTATCTTAAAGAAAATTTGATTTGTAGATGACATTTTATAAAAATCAGTAGCTCTTTTAATAACAAAACTAATATCAATTTGAGAAAAAATTGGATTTGGCATTCTTGCAAAACTTGAAAATTCATTTACTAAATTTTCAATATCTTTAATTTGTCTATTTATCGTAGTTAAATAGTTTTTAAATTCACTTTTTCCTTCAGTAATTTTTGATGAATATTTTTCTTGAAGCCTGTCAATTGATAGCTGAATCGGTGTTAATGGATTTTTAATTTCATGAGCCAGTTTTCTTGCTACATTCTCCCAGGCAGAATACCTTTCAGATATTAAGAGTTTATCTTGTTGTTTTTTTAGTCTCTCTATCATGTTGTTAAAATTATTATTTAACATTAAAATTTCGTCATCTGCTTCAACACGAGGAACCTTACTGTCTAGCACGCCTCTACTGATATTTTGTGATGCCGCTATTAAGTTTACTATTGGTCTAGTAAGTCTGTCAGCAAAAGAAATTGCAATTATTGAGGAAATAAATAATAATAATCCAACAACTAAAATGTAAATCATTGCAAAAGTTATCTTTATACCCAACTGTTTGTTTTCTACGGAGTAGTAAAAATTTACTGCTTGCTCAGTTTCTTTTAAATACTTTATTATTTCAGGATCAGTATTTCTTGAAATAAATAAATACGTATCAATTAGAGTGTTTAATTTAATCATTGCTGAGGTTTTGTTGTCTAAGTTATTCGAAATTAAAACGGTAAATCCTTCTAAAGCTTTATTTATTTCTTCCTCGTTTGGTTTAATAAAATTTTTAAGATCATCAGTAATAGAAAACATTATATTTGAAGAACTGTCGATTAAAAAAATATCATCTACTCTTCTTAATAATTTCTCTGAACGAGCAATATTTTTAAATCTTTCAGGGTAAGAATAAAATAAAGGCGATGCTCTATTCAAGCCAACGCTCATTAAAAAAACATCAGATTCTACACTTTTTTTATTTTGCTCTAAATAATTTTTTGCAACAATATTTGAATTATTTACTGCGTTTGTAATTTTTGAATTAAAAAAATTTTGTAACCCATAATTAAAGATGAACAACGAAAAAACTGCAATAAGAAAAGAAGGTATAAACGTAAACAAAGTAAATAGAGAGATATATCTTGATCTTGTACTTGTGCCAATTTTTTTTGTTTTGTTTAAAAAATATAGACTTGATATTTTTTTAAAGATTATAAACAAAAAGAATATAAGCAAAATTACGTCTATAATTAATAAAAGTTGTAAGTTAATATTTGAAAAAAAAAATAGTTCTGGATTTATAAATGACAAGAAAGTAAGTATACTTAATAAAGCGCAGCTAAGAGAAAGTGCTATTATGAATTTAAAATTTTTTAATTTATTTAGCATATAAAATAACAATAATTTATATAAATATAATATAGTTTAATACAATGGGATTTTCTTTTATTTTACTTGGTGCGGGAAATAGTAGTAGATTTAAATCAAATCTACCTAAACCATACCATAAAATAGCTGGAAAAACTTTAATTGATGTCTCAATTAAGAAAATTAGAGAATTTAAGGAGATAAAAAAAATAATCTTTGTCTACAATAAAAAACATTTAAAATTTTTAAAAAAAACTAACCTAAAAAATATTATTAAAATTCAGGGTGGACCTACAAGAAGCCAATCTACTTTGAATGCTCTAAGTTACTTAAAAAAGAAAAAAAATATAAATAAAGTTTTAATTCATGATGCTGCTAGACCAAATTTTTCAAAAGAACTAATAAAAAAAATTATATTTAATTCTAAAAAAAGTTCAACAGTAATTCCTGTTTTAAAATTACATGATGCTTTAAAAAAAAAAGAAAAGAAAAATAAAATTTTAAGTCTCGGAAGAAAAAATTTTTTTTTAACACAAACTCCCCAGTGTTTTAATCTTGATGAAATTTATCAATTGCACAAAAAAAATAAAGATAACTACAAAGATGATGATTTTTCGCTAATCAAAAATACTAAAAAAATTAAATTAATTAATGGTGAAAAAAGTAACTTTAAAATAACTGATTTTGCAGACTTTAGTTTTCTAAAAAAATTTTATAAAACAGATTTAAAGTTTGGTATTGGTTTCGATGTTCATAGACTAGTAAAAGGGAGAAAACTTTTTTTAGGGGGTATTAATATACCTTCCAAGTTTGGAACTTTGGGTCACTCAGATGGAGATCCAGTTCTGCACGCTGTAATAGATGCTATACTCGGCGCTTGTGCAATGGGTGATATTGGTGAAAAATTTTCAGATAAAAATAAAAAATACAAAAATATTACTTCAGGTAGTCTTGTTAAAAAAATTATTAACGAAATTAAGATAAAAAACTACTTTATTAATAACATCGATATAAATATAATTACAGAAACACCACGACTTAAAAAGTTTAAAAAAAAAATATTAATCAATATCTCAAAATTGTGTGAAATCTCCACAAAAAAAATAAATATAAAAGCAAAAACTACAGAAAAACTTGGACTTATAGGACAAGAAAAAGCTATAGCTTCAGAAGTAATTGTTTCGGTAATAAAATATGATTAAGGAAATAAATATATTAATACTGACAATGTTACATATTGGTAGTTCAAAATATGCCCCTGGTACTGTTGCTTCTTTTGTTACATGTATAATTTTTATTTGCTTTTATATTTTTAAAATAAATATTTTTTATTTAATTTTTTCTGTTGCTTTAATTTTAATATTTTCAGTTTATTCAATAGATTATTATAAAAAAAAATTTTCTGAAGTTGATGCAAAAGAAATTGTTATTGATGAATTCATAGGACAATCTATTCCTATTTTAACTATTTATAGTTTTTTACCTAAAGATAATATAAGTGACTTCATTTTATATACTTTAGTTTCTTTCCTTTTGTTTAGAATATTTGACATTATAAAACCTTATCCTATAGGAAAAATAGACAAAAATATGAAGAATGGTTTTGGAGTAATTTTAGACGACGTAATTGCTGGTTTATATTCAGTTGTTGTTTTTTTTATTATTTTTTTATCTATAAATTATGTCTCAAATAATTAATCAAATAATAAATATTCTTGTTAAAAAAAAAGCCAAACTTTCAATTGTTGAATCTTGTACGGGCGGGATGTTGTCTGAAAAAATTACATCGGTTAGTGGAGCCTCTAAAGTCTTTAGCTTTGGACTAATTACCTATTCTAACAATTCTAAAATCAAATATCTTAACGTTCCAAATGAAGTAATCAAAAAATATGGCTCTGTAAGTGAGCAGTGTTGCTATTCAATGCTTTTAAATTTGTCTAAAATATCAAATGCTAAACTTAATGTCGCAATCACAGGAATAGCAGGTCCTAGTGGTGGTACTAGTCAAAAGCCGGTTGGCTTAGTTTACGTGGGTATAAAGAAAGATAATAAAATTAAAATTAACAAATATTTATTTAAAGGAAAAAAAAGGGACTATATTAGAAAAGAAACTGTAAAAAAAACTTTAGAACTTATTAGGAAATTTGTTTAAATAGTTTAATTGCTCTTTTTTCGAAAGCATTAACAATTCTATTTAATCCAAAATTAAAAGAGTTTTTCATTATCATGTTTAATAAACTATTTTTTAATTCAAATTCTATATTAAACTCTAATAATGTCTGATTATTAACCTCTTTAAGCTTCCATTCATTTTTAAGATATTTTAATGGCCCTTCAATATTTGTGACATTTATTAAATTTTTTTTTTTTGAATATAAAACTAAACTAGAATAAGTCTCGTTGATAATTTTTTTACCAACTTTAAGATCGGCATTTATTTCAATAAAATCTTTTGTCTCCTTTTTTTGATAAATTTTTCCCTCAAGGCACCATGGAACAAATTCTGGATATTTTTCTATATCTAAAATCATATCGACTAAATTTTTTTTACTACAATGAATAATTTTTTTTATTGAGGCTGATGACATTCTAAAGATTTTTCTCTAGCTTCTTTTAAAATCTTAAAATCTGTATCAGCATGATAAGAAGATCTTGTTAGTGGTGAAGAAGAAACAAGTAAAAATCCTTTTGCGTTAGCTATAATTTCGAGTTCCTTAAATTCACTAGGGTGATAATAGCGATCTAAAGGATGGTGTTTAATAGATGGTTGTAAATATTGTCCTATTGTTAAAAAGTCAACATTAGCAGATCTTAAATCGTCCATTACTTGAATAATTTCATCTTTGCACTCTCCTAGGCCTACCATGATTCCAGATTTAGTAAAAATTTTACTATTGAACTCTTTTGCATTTTTTAAAAGTTCTAAAGAAGAAAAGTATCTTGCACCGGGTCTAACTTTTAAATAAAGTCTGGGTACGGTTTCAATGTTGTGATTGAAAACATCAAGATCTGCTTCTAAAACTTTTTTATAAGCATCTCCTTTTCTTAAAAAGTCTGGTGTTAAAACTTCAATAGATGTATTAGGGTTCTTCCTTCTTGTTGCTGTGATTACATCATAAAAATGTTTAGATCCACCATCGCTAAGATCATCTCTATCAACCGAAGTTATTACTACGTGCTTTAAATCTAATTTGTTGACAGCATTAGAAATTTTTAAAGGCTCAAAAATATCTAAACTTTTTGGTTTTCCAGTCTTCACGTCACAAAATGCGCATGCTCTGGTGCATGTATCTCCCATAATCATAAAGGTTGCATGCTTTTTACTCCAGCATTCAGTGATATTAGGGCAATTAGCTTCTTGGCAAACTGTTATCAGGTTATTCTGGTTAACAATTTGTTTTGTTTTAAAAAAGGTTTGTGAATCTACAATCTTAGATCTTATCCATGACGGTTTTTTTTTTATGGGATTAATGGGTTTATTAACTTTTTCAGGATGTCTTGGTTTAATTTTCATTATTTTATTTTAATAAGTATTTCATTTTTTTTTCCAAACTTAAACTTTGCGCGATATAGAGAATCTAAATAATCAAGATTAATATTTTGTGATAATAATCTATTTTTATATTCGGTAGAGTTTAATCTTTTTTCTAATTTAGCACTTTTTATGGCAAGTTTTTTTTCATGATTGCTTTTATCAAAGTAAGAAATTAACCCTCTTTCACCTCCTATTATATTAATAAAAATATAAAGTGTTAAAAAAATTTGAAAGAAAAAAATTTTTTTTATTTTTAAATTTTGAAAAAATTCCATATCTAGATTCTAGCTATTTTAACTGATTTTCCAAGCTGTTCTTCTATTCTCAATAATCTATTATATTTGGCTACTCTTTCTGACCTGGCTAAAGAGCCTGTTTTAATTTGTGTTGATTTTGTCGCAACAGATAGATCAGCAATAAAAGTATCTTCCGTATCTCCAGATCTATGTGAAATAACCGTACTGAAATTATTTTTTTTAGCTAATTCAATAACATTTAAAGTTTCTGTCAAAGTTCCTATTTGATTTACTTTGATTAAAATAGAATTGGCAGATTTTTCTTTTATACCTCTTCTTAATCTTGTTATGTTAGTTACAAATAGATCGTCTCCCACAATTTGAACATTTTTACCTATTTCTTTAGTTAGTTTAGACCAGGCACTCCAATCATTTTCTGCAAAAGGATCTTCGATAGACTTGATGGGATACTTAGAAACTAATTTTTTAAAATAATTTATGCTTTCTTCTACAGAAATAAATTTAGATGAATTAATTGAATATAAGCCATCGTCATTCATTAGTTCATTTGCAGCTACATCCAGACAAATATTAATATCCTTACCTGGTTTTAATTTAGATTTTTCTACTGCATCAACAATCATTTCTAAAGCTTCTTCGTTTGAGTTAATAGATGGAGCAAAACCACCCTCATCTCCAACATTGGTTAATAAGTTTTTAGATTGAAGAATTTTTTTTAAGTTTTGTATAACTAAAAAACATTTTTCTATTGCGTCCATAAAGTTTTTTGCAGAATCAGGTCTAATCATAAACTCTTGGATTCTTAAATTATTATCAGCGTGAGCTCCCCCGTTAATAATGTTCATTAATGGTTTGGGTAATAAAAATTTTTTTCCTAGATGTTGATATAATTCTTTTTTTTTTGAACTTGCTGCTGACTTAGATGCCGCAAGAGAAACAGCTAATAATGCATTTGCTCCTAATTTATTTTTATTATCTGTGCCATCTAAATTTAGTAAAATTTGATCTATTTTTTTTTGATTGCCTATTTCTATATTTTTTAAATTTTTATTAATTATTGTATTGATATTTTTAACTGCTTTTAAAACACTTTTACCTAAAAAATAATTTTTATTACCATCTCTCAACTCATAGGCTTCAAAAGCACCAGTTGAAGCACCAGAAGGTACAATAGCTGAAGCTTTTGTATTATCATTTAAATGGACTTCTGCTTCGACTGTGGGGTTTCCTCTGCTATCAAAAACTTGTCTGCCTAAAACTTTTAGAATTTTTTTCATTTATTGATTTTTAATCAACGTGTCTATTGATACCAGTTGTTTTAGAAGATTTTTTATTTCATTTAATGGAACCATGTTAGGTCCATCTGATGGTGCGTTATCTGGATCTTCGTGTGTTTCCATAAAGACCGCACCAACTCCGACTGCAATAGCGGCTCTTGCTAAATATGGAACAAATTCTCTTTGTCCTCCACTTTTTTCTCCCATACCTCCTGGTTGTTGCACTGAATGAGTGGCATCAAAAACTATTGGATAACCAAACTTCGCCATAATAGGCAAAGATCTCATGTCAGAGACTAATGTGTTGTAGCCAAAGCTTGCTCCACGTTCAGTTATTAAAATATTTTTATTACCAGATTCTTCTAATTTTTTAATTACGTTGGCCATATCCCATGGTGCTAGGAATTGCCCTTTTTTAACATTAATTATTTTTCCAGTCTTAGCAGCAGCAATTAATAAATCAGTTTGTCTGCATAAAAAAGCTGGTATTTGAAGAACATCTACATGTTTAGCTACTACTGAGCACTGCTCGGCTGTATGTACGTCTGTGAGAACTGGCACCCCTACGTCGTTTCTAATTTTATCAAAAATGGATAGAGACTTTTCTAAACCCATGCCTCTTTGTCCCTTAAGGCTTGTTCTGTTCGCTTTGTCAAAAGAGGTTTTATAAATTAAATTTATTTTTAAATCTAAAGTTATTTTTTTTAATTCTCTAGAAATATCAAGCGCATGCTGTTCGCTTTCAAGTTGGCAAGGGCCAGCAATTAATGTAAAAGATTTATTATTGGCTATTTCAAAATTAGCACACTTTACTTTGTGGTTAGTCATTTTTATTTTCCGAATTATTTTTTGCCGCTTTAATAAAGGATGAGAATAGAGGATGTGGTGCAAAAGGTCTAGACTTAAATTCAGGATGAAACTGAACTCCAATAAACCACGGATGATTATCAAGTTCGATAGTCTCTGGTAAAGAGCCATCTGGTGAGAGTCCAGAAAAGATTAAACCTTTTTTTTCTAATCTTGATTTTAGTTTTTTATTAACCTCATATCTATGTCTGTGCCTTTCGTTAATTAAATTAGTTTTATAAATTTTACTTATTAAAGTATTTTTTTTTAATTTAGCTTTGTAAGAACCTAATCTCATTGTCCCACCTAAAAAAATTTTACTGCCTTTCTGGATAGCTTTTCCTTTGATCCATTCTTGCAGCAATCCAACTACATGAGTGCCTCCATTACCAAATTCACTGGAGGTAGCCTTTTTTATTCCAAGCATATTTCTAGCTGCTTCTATTATTGCCATCTGCATACCAAAACAGATTCCAAAAAAAGGTATCTTTGATTTTCTAGCGTACGCTATAGCTTCAATTTTTCCCTCTGTTCCTCTTGGTCCAAAACCACCAGGTATTAATATTGCGCTATATTTTTTGAGAACGTTGTTTACATTTTTTTTATTTATTTTTGTTGAATCGACCCATTCTGCATTTAGATCTACATCATTAGCTAAAGATCCATGTATCAATGCCTCGTCTAAAGATTTATATGCATCTTTTAGGTCAACGTATTTTCCTACAATTGCAATTGAAACTTTTTTTCTTTTTGATTTTATTTTACTGACAATGTCTTTCCATATTTTTAAATTCGGCTTATTTTTTTCTTTAAGTTTAAATATGTTTAAAATTTTTTTGTCTAATTTTTCTTCATTGTATTTAATTGGAACTTCATAAATAGATTTAGCGTCAACTGACTGAATTACGTGATCTAGTTCAACATTACAGAATAGGGAGATTTTTCTTTTTTCTTCTTTAGGTATGTCTCTTTCAGATCTACAAATTATGATATCTGGCTGAATACCAATACTTCTTAGCTCCTTAACTGAATGTTGAGTAGGTTTTGTTTTTAACTCTCCAGAAGCGCTTACATAAGGGACTAGCGTAAGATGAATAAATAAACTTTTATTTTTTCCTTCTTCGTTTGAAAATTGTCTAATAGCTTCTAAAAATGGTAAACTTTCTATGTCACCTACTGTGCCACCTATTTCACATATTATAAAATCCTCTTTAGAAACTCTATTAGAAATAAATTTTTTTATACTATTTGTGACATGGGGAATAATTTGAACTGTACTTCCTAGATATTCTCCTCTTCTTTCTTTTTCTATTATATTTTTGTATATCTGCCCTGTAGTAATATTATC
>Ga0115004_10002187_pt1 | contig 16102 bp, 9 predicted proteins | sample ArcticOcean_MG_C_10_FD_88737 | JGI IMG/M metagenome (GOLD analysis project Ga0115004, IMG submission 88737) | Marine microbial communities from western Arctic Ocean - ArcticOcean_MG_CB11_90 | ecosystem: Environmental > Aquatic > Marine > Oceanic | place: Arctic Ocean: Canada Basin | collected...
ATGCAGATCGCACGAAGCGCTTCTTCTTCTTCTTCTTCTTCTTTTCCTGCTCGAAATGCGACTACTTCTGCTCGTTACCAAGCTCTGCGTCAAAGTAGTAGTACTAGATATAAAAAAAACGAGTTATTGCGCGAGATCTTCTTCTCTGCAGAAGAAAGAAGAGGAAGAGGAAACAGCGCGAGGACGCAGAAGCGAATTTCATCGTCTGCGTCTGCGTCTGCGTCATCCAAGACAGAGCAGCAGAAGCAGAGAGCGGTTTTGTTATTAACGAAACAAGAGCAATCGAACGAAACGGATGATAGAAAAGAATTTCCAATCGATGCTCGAACCGAATTCGAACCGACGATTGGGATCGAGACGCACGTGCAACTGTTAACGAAGACGAAAGCGTTTTGTGCGTGCGCGTACGTCTATGGAGAGAGACAGAACACTTTAGTGTGCCCGATATGTTTAGGACATCCAGGGACTTACCCGAAGTTAGCCGAAGACTGCGTCTTGAAAGCGGTACAGATCGGATTAGCTCTTTCGTGCGATATTAACGAACGATCGAAGTTCGATAGGAAGCAATATTTTTATCCCGACTTACCGAAAGGGTATCAAATATCGCAATTCGACGAACCTTTATGCGAACACGGGTCGTTGAAAGTACAAATTCCAGTCGAGGAAGGTGGTGGTGAGTGCGTTATTGGAATCACGAGAGCGCATTTAGAGGAAGATGCTGGGAAGTTAAATCACGTCGGTGGGAGCGGGAACGTATCGACGGCGACGCATTCGTTGGCGGATTATAACCGAGCCGGAGTCGCTTTATTGGAAATCGTGACAGAGCCCGATTTTAAGAACGGTAAAGAAGTCGCCGCGTATGGACAAGAATTAAGAAGAATTGTGAGGTATTTAAAAGCGAGCGATGGTAACTTAAACGAAGGTTCAATGCGATGCGATGTGAACGTAAGCGTGAAACCTGTCGGGAGAAAACGGTTCGGAACCAAGGTCGAAGTGAAGAACATGAACTCGTTCAACGCCATGGCGCGAGCGATCGATTTTGAAATCGAGAGACAGGAGAAGTTATATAAAGCAGGTCGAGGAGAAGAGATTGTGCAAGAAACGAGAACTTGGGACGATCAAAATCAATGCACCGTTTCGATGAGGAAAAAAGAAGGCTTGGCCGATTATCGCTATTTCCCCGAGCCCGACTTAAACCCATTAGTGTGCACTAAAAAGTTCGTCGAACGAGTGAGGAAAGAGATGCCAGAGCTACCGAACGAAATTCGGGAGAGGTTCAAAAAGTTAGGTTTACCGAACGGTGACATACAAGTTCTCATCGAGGACGAAAACTTAGTGAAGTTCTATGACGAGATCTTACAATCATCATCATCGTCATCAAAATCGTCGTCGTCGGAAGAAGAAGACGACGACGAAGAAGATAATAATAATAATAAAAAGAAGAAAGTAAACATCGCGAGACAAGTCGCGAATTGGTTAACGAACGATTTATTAGCATTCGTGAAAACAGAAAAACTCGATTCCGCGTTTGATTTAAAACTCAAACCTAAAGAAATATACGAGTTCTGTCTCTTAATCGAAACTAACGAAATATCTGGTAAAATCGGTAAAGATATACTGCCCGAGTTATTAAAAAACGGCGGATCCGCTCGTGCGTTGGTTGACGAGAAAAACCTCTCCCAAATATCCTCCAAAGAAGAAATCTTAAAAATATGCAAGACCGTGTTATCCGAAAACAAATCACAATTAGAGGACTATCGCAAAGGTAAGACGAAATTAAAAGCGTTCTTCGTCGGTAAGTGTTTAGCGCTCTCCGGCGGTCGCTTGAACCCGTCGATCACTGATGAGATCTTAATGAGCTTATTGAATGCCGAAAGCAATAGCGATGATGATAGTGATGCGATCATCAAGTAGTAGTCGTCGTAGTCGTCGTAGTATTCTTATGTAATAGATACACTAGCATAGTGAACACACGAACCACTTTGTTTCTTATTATAACAGTTCGCTTTTGCTCTTTTGGAATTTAGGGTATCAGCTCATAAAAAGATATAAAATTTCATTAGACATCACTTTGTAGACAAATCAGGATTAAAAGAGCTAATTCACTTTCGCTCGCGTCGTATCGATACTTACGATCAAAACAACCAAAGGACGCTTTGTGTGAGATCGCTTCAGTTTCGTTCCAAACGTCTTCATTAAAAAATATAATATATATTTAAACAGAGCGCGCAGTGCACGATGTCCAACCGTCGCAGTGGTTTAAATCTCTTATCTAAAATATCGAACAAAGTCTTCGGATCTGCCGATGGAGCTTTACTGCGCAGAGAACAGACGAGATCTTTAGCGACTATTGTCGCTACTAATACTACTAAAAATAACGCGTCGTCTTCTGCGTCGTTCAGTGGTAGTAAAAATAACAAGACGTATAAGGCAATGAACAGTGCTAGAAATGGTTCGAATAAACCGATTGGGCAGATATTTACTGATCAATTATTCATCGCGAAGAGATCTATCTCAATCGAGTCCTTAAGAGCGTTGGATACGTTCGAGAGAAGACATAACTCGGCGACGGAGTCAGAGGCGGAAGAAATGGCTCGATTTTGCGGGTTCAAATCCGTGAAGGATTTGATCGATAAAACCGTCCCCGAGTCGATCAAAGCGAAGAAAGAGTTAGACTTAGGATCGCGAGAATATAACGATGGCTATTCAGAGCAAGAGTTCTTAGAGATGTTCAAGAAAATGGCGAAGAAGAACAAGGTGTTCAAGAACTATTTAGGGACTGGATATCACGGCACTTACGTGCCTAACGTGATCTTGAGGAACATTTTGGAGAATCCTGGATGGTATACGCAATATACGCCGTATCAGGCGGAGATTTCACAAGGTCGTTTGGAGTCCTTGCTGAACTTTCAAACGATGATTTCGGATTTGACGAAGATGCCTTTGTCGAACTCGTCTTTGTTAGACGAAGGGACGGCGGCGGCGGAAGCGATGACGATGTGCTCCGCGGTTGCGCGCGGGAAGAAGCCGAAGTTTTATGTCTCCAATAAGTGTCATCCGCAAACGATTGAAGTTTGTAGAACGAGAGCGGATGGTCTCGGATTGCAAATCGTCGTCGGCGATGAGCAAACGTTCGATTACACGGATAAGACCGTTTGCGGCGTCATGGTGCAGTACCCGGCCACCGATGGATCCGTTTTGGATTACTCCGATATTGTCGAAAAGGCGCATCAAGGTGGTATTAAAGTCGTCGCCGCGGCTGATATCTTAGCTTTGACGCAATTAAAAGCGCCTGGAGAGTGGGGAGCTGATATGGTTGTCGGTTCTGCGCAAAGATTTGGAGTTCCGCTCGGTTACGGTGGTCCGCACGCCGGTTTCTTAGCGACGACTGAGGAATATAAACGTTTAATGCCAGGGAGAATTATTGGCATCTCGGTCGATGCCGATGGAAACCCGTGCTTAAGAATGGCCATGCAAACGCGCGAACAGCACATCAGAAGAGACAAAGCCACTTCGAACATTTGCACGGCGCAAGCTTTGTTGGCGAACATGGCGGCGATGTATGCAATTTATCACGGCCCGGAAGGGTTAAAAAACATTGCAAAGAAAGCGCATGGTTTGGCCAGAGTGTTCGAAGAAGGTGCGAAGAAGCTCGGATATCACGGTCCAGCGAATCCATACTTTGACACGGTTACGTTAAAGTGCCCTAAAGGTGCGGATGCCGTCGTCGCCTCGTGCTTAAAGGCTGAAATCAACATTCGCAAGTTAGATAAAGACCACGTCTCTATCGCTTTTGACGAAACGACTACGTTGAAAGATGTTAACGATTTGTTCAAGGCCTTCAACGACGGTAAAGCGACTGATTTCACTGCTGAATCTTTGGCACCATCTGTTCAAGTTAACGAAACGAAGATGTCTAGAAAGTCCAAGTTTTTGACGCACCCGGTGTTCAACGTGTACCATTCGGAACACGAAATGTTGAGATATATTGCCAGATTAGAGGCTAAGGATTTGTCCCTCGTACATTCCATGATCGCTCTCGGTTCTTGCACAATGAAACTCAACGCTTCGACGGAAATGGCTCCAATCACGTGGCCAGAACTTGCCAACATTCACCCGTTCGCGCCGAAGGAACAAACTTTAGGCTACGCCGAAATGTTTAAGGATTTGACCACGCAATTGGCCGATATCACTGGTTTTGACGACGTTTCATTGCAACCAAACTCTGGTGCATCTGGTGAATACGCTGGTTTAATGGCTATCAGAGCATATCACCATTCTCGTGGAGACCACCATAGAGACGTTTGCATCATTCCGGTTTCCGCTCATGGCACGAACCCGGCTTCGGCCGCGATGTGCGGCATGAAAATTGTCGTCATCGGTACTGATGAAAACGGTAACGTCAATATTCCCGAGTTGAAGGCAGCGGCCGAGAAGCACTCTGCAAACCTTTCGTGTTTGATGATTACGTACCCGTCTACCCACGGCGTTTACGAAGATGGTATTAAAGATATTTGCGATACTATCCACAAACACGGCGGACAAGTATACATGGACGGTGCGAACATGAACGCTCAAGTTGGTTTGACTTCTCCAGGTTTGATCGGTGCGGATGTTTGTCACTTGAACTTGCACAAGACGTTTTGCATTCCGCACGGCGGTGGTGGCCCAGGTATGGGACCGATTGGTATCAAGGCGCATTTATCACCGTTTATGCCAAATCACCCGTCCGAGGAAGGCTTTGGTGCGATCAAAGCCGGTGGTGCAACGCCATTTGGTACAGTTTCTGCTGCACCGTACGGTTCTGCGTTGATTTTACCGATTTCATACGCATATATCAGCATGATGGGATCAAAAGGTTTGAAGACTGCAACGGAGAGAGCGATTCTAAACGCCAACTATATGGCCAAAAGATTGGAAAACCATTACCCGGTTTTATTCAGAGGAAAGAACGGAACGTGCGCGCACGAGTTCATCTTAGACATGCGTCCGTTGAAGGATGCAACTGGTATTGAAGTGGAAGATATCGCGAAGCGTTTAATGGATTATGGCTATCACTCGCCAACGATGTCGTGGCCAGTCGCCGGTACGCTCATGATCGAACCGACTGAATCTGAGTCCAAGGCTGAATTGGACCGATTTTGCAACGCGATGATTTCTATTCGTAAAGAAATTGCGGATGTTGAATCCGGCGCAGCGGATAGGGAGAATAATCTCTTGACGAGAGCACCTCACACTGCCGCGCATATTGCCGGTGAGTGGGATAGACCGTACTCGAAGGAAGATGCAGTTTTTCCGGCAGACTGGGTCAGTCAAAGTAAGTTCTGGCCATCAACCGCTAGAGTCGATAACGTGTACGGTGATCGTAACTTAGTCACTACGCACGTGGCCATTGAAGAAGTCGAATCTGCGTAATATATATATATTCTATATAATTGAAAATACATTCACATTACGGTAAATAAATAAATACAATACGTACGACACGTGAACGATGTCGGTTTTTCTAAGTCGCTAAAAAATCTATACTATGTTCTGATCGAATATTTTTAAACGCTGGCATAGGCCTTGAACGCGGACGAATATATACTATCTCGTTCCTCTCTCACTCCGTTCCATCCCTTTGAACGATTCGCATGTTCTCTTCTTCCATCTTCCTTGGTATAATTAGCGCCTACTATTAACGTTGTTACCATTACGAAAATACTTACGCCTAAAAAGGTTTGTAAAATCGTATTCTTGCTCATATTGTTAAACGAAGAAAAATCGACGCCACTTTTGAAGTAATGCTTTTGACGTAAATCGTCTTCGCGCTCCTCTAGATTTCCTTCATTGGCAGTCAAAGACGAAGACGTGCGTTCTTTAATCTCCGGTCGTCGTCGTTCAATAATTTCTTTCTTCAAATTTTCCCACGTAAACCGTCTGTTTCCTCCGACTTGATACGAACTCGCTTGGACTAAACCGTCAACCTCGCTCTCTAAATCCGCGCTGATATCATCGCCAGTATTATACAAATCTTCGTTACTATTACTATTACTATTACTATTACTATCCTCCTCCTTATCGTCAGTTAAATCTATTGAATCGATCGACCCGTTCGTTACCGAACAACATTCGAGCTTCGCCGTCGCTCCTTCGCCGTCGCCGCAGCACCCCCCATCATCGTCGCAACAGGACAATCCTGACCCATTCAACGCACTGTCACAACATAGCCCATTAATGGTCTCCAATTTAACGACCGAGGAAGCGATATTGATCTTAACCGACCCTGTCTTCGTCTCGCAACACTCTAAGAACACTGGGCCTTGGCCGTGCCTGCCTACGCCCTCGATCGTCCTCACATCCGACGCTGGACAGCACGACTGTTCTTCTTCGCAACAGGACAAAAGATCATCGACATCGTCGCAACAGCCTCCATACGCCGGTCCTTCGAACTTCGTTCTCAAAGCCCTGTTCGATTTCCCGATTTCGGAGACTCGCGACGATGCGTCGGTTTCCAAAAACTTTGCCGCGGCCCCGACCTCGTTCTCAATAAGACGACGACGCAGACGCACGAGCGCATCGTCATCGACTGCATCGAAGGTAGTCTCGTTATCCAAACAGTTCATTCGTTTCAAGTGCACGACGATGATCATTACGACGCAAGAGATTTTCAGAGACCATGGTCGCTTCATCTTCCTCTCACTCGAATCAGTTTATTTCCTGCTCGTATTATTGGCTGTGTTTTACGTTTTAAAGGAAATGAAATGAATGAGAAAAATGTTGAACATTAAAATAACAATCAGAAAAGCGAGCGAGCGAAACGAGCGGAGAACGTGACAACACATATTTACGGTTTGGCAGAAACCAGTTCAGCGGTATCGCCTGATGAATAAATGATTAAAACAGGACTAGAGTTGAGAGTTATTTTTGATTTTGTTGAGTACTGCGTTCCTGGAGCACGAAAGAACAAATAGCTCGTTGGACGTTCAACGACGCGAGCGTGATCGAGCTTTGCTCGAAGAAATCATCTTTGCGTTGAAACGTTTTATTAGTAGTATCGTCATCGTCGATTCTGGTTTTTTGTTGTCCTTCGTTACGCATTAAAACGGTTGGCACGAACTTTCCAGTTTCTGGATTGAACGAACGACTTGGCAACGTCGGTTGCGCGATGATCGGAGCGTTTAACACTTTTTGCGTATAGTTTTGTAAGAGCTCGGCGACTTTTCGTTGGTCGCTTTGGTTCGCTATGAACTCAGAGATTTCGAATAAAACCTTTGCATAAAGACCGTTCACGTCCATTAACGGTTCGTCTTGTTCACTCGGCGTATATTTTTTTGCTCTTAACTGTTCCTGTTCTTCTTTCTCGGTTCTTTTTTTGACCAATGATTTGAATTCGGCATCTACGTCGTCGTCGTCGTCGTCGTCATCGATGGAATATTCATCTTCGTCCACGGAAAGACTCGTCGAGACGTCTTCGAAGAGTTCTTTGTCACCAATAGAAACCCATCGAGCGATTGATGTTTTGAATCCTTGTAAGTATTTGATTTGTTTTTCTTCGTCCAGTTCAAAGACGTAATCGTACGCGTTTTTAGATTGATTTAAATTACCTTCGTTTGAAAGTTCAACTTCTTCCCATCGAGGTGGATTTGCAAAAGCGAACGTTTTCGGTCGTTCTTTTTGTTTTTCGTTTGTAATAGTAGTAGTCTCGTCGCGATATTGTAGAGTTAAATAAGCAGCCGAAACAAAGCCCGCAAAAAGTTTAGGAGCATCAGCGCCTTTACCAAACATACCTCTCGAACTCGCTTCGCAATCGAACTCGGCTGCGACGATTGATTGCACGAGATCCTCCGCGCATATGTCCGCATCGTAAGCATCAATACATGCTCTACTGAAAGCCTTTAAGCCTTTCGGATGTGCGGTTAAGACTGAGAAAAAAGCCGTCAAAGCGCGAGCGGCGATGTTCCTTCTTAAGAGTAACGCCTCATCATTTTTCGGGCGATCGATCCATTCTAAAGCGAGCTGCGGTTCTATCATTCGTTTATTATTGTTATTATTATTTGTCGCCTTTATCATCGCAATTTCCTCTTCATCTGAAGAAGAAGGACCATCGCCGTTATTATTAGAATTATTTTCTTTTTGTTTACGTTCGACCATTTCTTTCGCCAACAAAGTCAACCGAGCGTTCGTGCGCATTAATAAGATTCCAGGCGTCACTTGTCTCACATCGTTCACTTTCGCGTTTGGATTCCTCCCGGATTGCATATCCCATTTCGAATACTTCCTCGGATCTTCGTTCTCCTCCTTTGCCTCTAAATCTCTTCTCTGTTCGAACTCCATGCGTTTTAAGGTTATATCTCTCTCGTCCTTGTTCTTATGCGTCATCTTCACGTAACCAATAATACCTTTCAATTCATTATCTTGCTCTGGATCGATGACGAATCTATTAGTTCTCTTCGCCTTAACTCCCATGAAATGTAACGTACAATAGACCATGGAAACGTTCGATAAAAACGCCTCTTGCTCGGACGTCCCCATCCTATTCACGTTCTCTGTCGTCGCCGTCGTGCTTAACCCGATTAAATATGTCTCGGTCTTGATTTGCTGTAAACTATACGCTCGATCGTACGCTTTCGTACACTGTTCAACGAACTCTTGATGTGCGAAACGAGACCCGCGTCGTAGCGCTAAAAATGGCACTAACAACGAATCCATCGTTTCCTCAATCGTCAGATTCATCCATCGTAATTCTCCTTCCTGAGCGTAATCGAAATCGTCGTTCTCGTCGTCGTTCGCTAAGGCACTGACGCATATAGAACTTCTTCTTCTTCTTCTTCTTCTATTACTATCATTCAATGACAATCGATGTCCCAATTTTTCTTCTTCTTCTCCAATCATAACTAAGTTCTTCTTCATATTCATTCGAGCACGACGGCTTAAATACTTATCACTATTATTATTAACTTCTTTACGTCCATGTTTAGTACATAAAACGAACGAAGAAGAACGAGAAGGAGAAGGAGAAGAGGAAGGTGTCGTACATTTCTGTGTTCCAATCATCATCACCTACAACTCTCTTTGGATACTTTTTAGTCCCTTATGCAATTATTATTGTTCCAGTGTAGCCTGCCTGGATCAGAGGACAGAACTATCTCTCAAGTGTCTACGCTCGATAATGCTGTGTATTCAGAGTACACAAATAAACGTATGAAACAATAAGTAATAAAGTGATGTGAAATGGAATGCGCTTTTGCTTAATTTAGGGTTTCATAACTTAGGGTTTCACACCCTAAACACCATCAAAAAGCAAAAGCACATTTCTCTCTCTCTATGCTCCAAAAACTTACTCAGTAGTAGAAGTAGTAGAAGTAGTAGAAGTAGAAGTAGTAGTAGTAGAGAGCTAGAGAGAGCGAGCGAATGTTTCGAAGTTCTTCGTTCTTGAAGTTCAACGCGAGTGTTTATGGTAAACGATCGATCACTGCGACAAGCGACGGCGCGGCTGCAAGGAATAAGAAAATAACGAAATTGGATTGGCAGACAGTGATCGCGATACAAGTATGCTCTGTGATATCCATAATGTCGTCCACGTTCATATTCTCCACCGGTATATTCATGGTCAAGGACTTCCTGTTCGGCAGTACTTATGAGAACAGTACGGCCTCTGTCGTTGGCGACGGTGACGTTGATGTTAATGAGAGGAACGAGGCGAAGGCGGCGTTGAGGTGCGGGTTGTTAATAGCATCGAAACCGTTCTTTAGCGCGATTAGTTCCTATGCGTGGGGTACGAGCGGGGACGTCTATGGGTTCAAGGCGAATATTTTAGTATCTTTAACGTTCGTTGCAGCGATTAATTTATTGTTCGGGTTTTGCGATACGTACGCTAAGGCGGTGTTCGTGAGGAGCTTATCGGGTTTTTTTGATGGCATTGTCGTTTTAGTGAAACCGGCGTTGTCGATGATATCGGATAAGACGAATGCGAATAGGGCGTTTGGGACAACTGGTTTGGCGTACGGTTTAGGGACTTCGGTGGCGCCAGCCGTCGCGGCCTTTCTTGCGAATCCGTGCACGAGTTGGAAGATGTATAGTACTTATGACGACGGTAATAATAATAACGGTAATAATAATAAATGTCCAGAGATTCTTGCGAAATATCCATTCGTGTTATCGTCTTCGTGGATTACGATATTGGCCATCCCAGCGTTTGTTTTTGCATTCTTTTGCATGCGAATCGTTCCGCCCGTACGGCCATTAGAAGAGAATAGTAATAATAATAGTATGAAAGATGTAGAATTAGCCGAACGTGGAGTAGTAGTAGCAGTAGAAGAAATAGAAGAGGAAGAAGAGGAAGAGGAAGAAGATGCAGGCGAAGATCAAAAGTTAGTATCCGTTCCACTGGCTGACTCTGACTGTGATGATTTAATCGACGATAAAGAGATTGAAACTCGAAAATTAATAGTCGGCGCGCAACAAAAGATGAACAGTGACAGTATTGATGATAGTAGTAAAGCAATAAACAACGCATTGTCGTCGTCGCCGTCGTCGTCGTCTTCAACGATGACGAAGAAGAAGAAAAAAAGTATTTGGGTTCTCTTAAAAGATGAAGACATAAAACACGCGATTACTTTACAAATTATTGTCACTATGAATGTTCTTACTGGTACGGAAATAACACCAATTTGGCTCGCGACTTCAATCGCGAATGGGGGTCTTGGATGGAAAACTCAAGATATAGGTATATTCGGAACAGTAATGGGAATAACGATCATGTCTTTCCAGCTCTTTGCGTTTGTGAAATTAACGGATAGGTTTGGAATCGTTCGACTCGTGACTTGGGCGTTATTCTTAAGCGCGTTTATATACCCATGTCATTCAATCGCAAACACAATCGCGAGATATTCGAAAGCTGGAGCGTGGGTAATGGTTTTGTTTTTGGGTATAGTCAGAGGTTCTTTGGGGCCGATCATGATGGGAGGCGTTTCTTTAATAGTGAACAACGCTTCTCCGCGAGATAGTCTTGGAGTAGTGAATGGGTTTGCTGGGACGTTTTCGAATTTATCTCGAGCTTTAGCGCCTTTGATTGGAGGATCGTTAATCGCAATGATGGCCGCGAGCGACAAAGATCTACCGGGTCGAAATTACATTCCCTTTGTCCCGATGGGTATATTCTTCTTATTTCTCGGTTGGTATAGCATGCGCTTAAGCAGAAGATTAGACGTTCCTAGAACGCATTAAGTAGAACGTGTACTCCGTTAGTTTTTGTTTAATTTTCCATGTTATTCATTCGTTATAAATATTAATGTAATGTATTTAAGTTCTCTAGTGTTTTGTATGCGTACTACACCCTCTCAAAGTGTACTAGTACGTATTATTATTACTATTATTAGTTATTTGCGAAGATATAAAATGTTCTTCGATCTTTACATATAATTCATAAAACTTACCTACTATTATCGAAAACAAAACATGTTCAGGGTTCCTTTTATTATCAATAACACTACTTATTCGCAGTGTTCAACGACTGCGACTGCGACGAGTGCTCGAAATCTTCCTTTCGTTCATCGCAATCACGGACGACGACGACGAAGAAGAACAAGAAGAGGAAGTAGTTTTGATTTTGCTAACCGGCGGACTGTTTCCAGTAAAGCCTCGAGCGATTGGAACAAACCTACTGATGGTGATGATGATGAGAACGCGAGAGAGTGGGAAGAAGTATTACCGCAAGAAACAGCGAACGATGAAGAAGAGCAGAAGACGGCAAGGATCAGTGCCGGTAGGAAACTCGCCATAAGCGCGTTCGTCACTGGCACTTGTGCGTTCTTAACTGGCTACGACGTAGGCGATTCGACAGTGTTTCGAACTTTTTCGAATAGTAGTAATAATAATAATAGTGCTATCGCGGCACAATCGGGGTCGTTATCGAAACTCGAGAAGGAGTCTATCGATATCGACGAAGCTTTGAAGAACTCGAAACCGACGGTTTTAGAGTTTTATGCCGACTGGTGCGAAGTATGTAAATCATCCGCGCCGTACGTATACGACGTCGAGCGTTCAGCAAAGGCGGATGTGAATTTCGTAATGATGAACATCGATAACGTGAAATGGACGCAAGAAATGGACGATTACGACGTCGACGGGATTCCACATTTAGAGTTTCTTGATAAAGATAATTTAAGTAAAGGCGCTTTGATTGGGAAGTTCCCGAAGGAGGTTCTAATAGCAAACATAGAGAGTTTGAAAACTGGGGAGGAGAAATTACCTTACGCGAAACAAAGGTTTCAATCGAGCGCCGTACAGCAAAAATCAATCGTAGATGAACAACCAGGGTTATCCGATGCGAGAGGTGCTGTTGATCCACGCGCGCATGGGTAATTATTATCACTATATTGTACAATTATTATCCTTATTACATTATTGCGAGCGAAGTCGATTCTTTCCTCTCACTATTATCATCATCATCGTCATCTTCATTTTCATTATTACTATTACTATCTTTACATCGTTCGTGAACGAACAGAGACCCTTTATTCCCTACCGAAACTCGAATTTTTTCGTCCAGATACAGTTGTTCAACGTAACCAACGCCTTTCCCTGGCGTCGGTTTGATTTCAAAGCGCTTAACGACATTACCGAACAAGGACAACTCGACGACGTTAATAGTCACATTCGTCCTCACATCTGAAACCATCGAAGCATCACCGAACGCTTTCACGCGAATGAAATCACCAAAAAGCATCACGTCGTTCACGACCGAATCATCCGAAACTATTTGAAAGTTCGTATCTTTGGCCACCGCAGCTAACATCTTCTGAAACGGATTCACGTTCGCATTCGGTTGCTTTGACCATAGCAGCTTCCATTTACCAATCAACATCGTCGATCGTGCCGGTTTCTCTACATCGCCAACATACATCCTTTTCAATTCATCGAGCGCTTCATCGATACCTTTTTCGTTCTTCGTCTCGATCATATTCAACAGGTTCTCTCTCGCGCCCAGGAATACTTCATCCTTACCGCCTTTGAATATCTTCATCGAAGAAGAAGAGGATGATAAAGCGCGAACGATCGTAGTCGTGTTGATATTTATCATCATCATCATCTTCTTCTTCTTCTTAACAGTGTTCGTATTATTACACGGTCTCGCAAGAACGTTTACATTCGTTAACGAACGCGACATTTTATTAAACGCGCGATGATTCTTTGAGCACAGGAGGAGGAGGAAAACAATATGAACTTATGAAGTAATAATGATACAAGTAATAATGACACACGTGATTGAGTGAACTAACGCAACAAATAATTAAACAAACGAACGAGAGCATGTGCTTGCGCGTGTAGATACTAGAAAAGTACAGAGGTTTACATGTCGTCGTTGATACGCGTATCTTTTATTCCAATCAAAAGTCAAACATGATGATCTCGAGCTGATCTACACAAAAGCTTACTCATCACGCGCTGTTGTTATTGTTACGCTTCGCCTCATCGCGATCGATTTGTTTCTTAAACGATATCGCAATCTCGTCTGATTTTTCAGCGCTGAGTTGGGCGCCTAGCGTTTCTTTACCATCGGCATCAATGGCCGTAACCTCTCTCATGCCACTGAACAATTCTTTCATCCGTTCTTCCGAAAGACCGGTGCCGAAACCTGGACCGGGTACTTCAACCACGCGCTTTCGTAGCGTTCCCGTTCTAGCATCGGTCTCTAACACGGATACCTCGTGCGTTTTATTCGTATTAGTATCACCCATTTACTCGAGTAAGAGCAGAGAGGAGAGAAGAAACGCGAACATCAAACATTTTTTCTTAATTGTGTTGGTCACTTAAAATTTATAAACCCTAAATCTAAACCCTAAACCCTAAATCATCATCATCACTGACTGCTAAAGCCATCGAAAGAGGAAGTCAGCGCGTCATAATAATAACTTCTTCGAGACTTCGGTATATACTATCGTTAAATATATAACTAAACTTAATCGTGCATACGAATCGATCGACTGTTGCGACTATCAACGCTCTTAAAAGTTCGCGTTCAAAGCGTTGATCTGTTACGTATTCATCGTCAGTATCAAACAAAGCTCTCTCTCTGACCGTTCAGTATACACAGAGTCTCGCGATCTTAAGCGGACTCTTTGAAAACGAATTAACTTTCGCTAAATAAACAACGACGACAAAACGACGACGACGACTGCGCGTGTGTTATTTAGTTTATTGGAAGAAAAGAATAGAGTATTCGATCGAGATTTGATCATTTGATTTCATTCGATTTCAATTGTTCACAAAAACAATAGGGGCTTAATAGAGAGAGAGCGAGAGAGAGAGAGAGAGATAATAATCATCAATAATAATAAGTAAAGAATGTCAGGTATTGGGACAGGGTACGATCTATCGACGACGACTTATTCACCGGATGGGAAAGTGTTCCAAGTCGAATACGCTTGTAAGGCCGTGGAGAACGGCGGTTTAGCGATTGGGTGTAAATGCTCTGACGGCATCGTCGTCGCAGTCGAGAAGCTCGTACAATCGAAGATGCTAGTGAAAGGGACGAATAAGCGCATATTCGCAACGGCGAAACATTGTGGAATGGCTGGAACCGGTTTAGCGCCAGACGTGAGAACCGTCGTCGATCGCGCGAGAGAGGAGTGTTCGAACTATTTGAGCTTTTATGGAAGCACTATACCGGCGAACGTTTTAGCCGATCGCATGGCGAATTATTACCACTTGTTTACGTTATATTGGTCAGTGAGACCGTTTGGAGCTTCCGTGATTTTGGCATGTAAAGACCACGACGGGTATCACATGTACGTCTTGGACCCGTCGGGGGAGTGTCATAAAATGAACGGGTGCGCGATTGGGAAGAACAAAGCGGCTGCGAAAACGGAAGTCGAAAAGCTCAAATTTGGTGAGATCTTAGCCAAAGATGCAGTGAAAGAACTCGCGCGCATAATATATAAAATTCACGACGAGAAAGATAAAGAGTTTGAATGCGAGTTGGGATGGATTTGTGCAGAGAGCAAGAACGAGTTTAGACGCGTACCGGATGAAATAGCCGACGAAGCGATTGCGCTTGCCGCAGCCGCTCTTGAGGAGGATGATGACATGGACGAGGCTTAATAATACTATAGTAGTAGAACATATAATAATGAGAGAAAGAGAAGAAGAAGAGGAAGAAGAGGTGAGAGAGCATAATATCCGCAAAGCGTTTTGTTCGAGGCTACGAGAGCTTTGAGATTTAGTAGGAAGAATTTAATTAAAATAAAACAGATATAAAAAAATATCACACATAAAATCAACGCGCGCGCGCTCGCACAATTAACAATGTCTTCATATTACATACACGCTGGAAGAACTATCGAAACGACTCCGCAACGTGAAGGCAGTTTATATTTACATGATCAGGAGGGATGGTACGTTAATATGTGCACGCGATGACATTATTACTTTTTATAGTCTTTTCGTTTTTTGCGTTTTTAATGGAGCGTTTTTCTTCGCGTCGTAGATCTCGTTCTTACTTTTCTTTCTTTCCTTCGTTTCGCGGCAACGATTAATAAGAAAATATGTGAAAGTACGAATTTATTATACGCTCGAGGAGCTGTGTATTGAGCGTTGATTACATAATTTAGAACTGATATTTGAGCCAGTGGTAACGAAAGAAGAGCGGCGCGTGCGTTGAGAACTTGAACTTGTATTTTTGTTCCTCGTTTGGTCCCTTTGCCAGCCAGAGTGATAGGAGTTCGAGGTATTTTCACTCTCTCGCGATGCGGGCGATGATTAGAAATCTTCTTGTTCGCTGGTTCCGCGAAGAAATTGAGTCGTATTATTGTTACTGCACAAACAATCGTCTGTTGTTGTTGTTGTCGTCGTTTTTTGTTGTTCCTTTACGCACCGTATATTTCTTTCTCTTTTTATACAAAAACAGGTATGACTTTTTTGCGTCGGCGACTTCGACAACTCATGAAGGATTGTGTGACGATAAAACGATCGGCATGAAGCACGTAGCCGTGAGAGACAGTGGTAAAGATTCGACGTGGAGACCTTCGAAGAATAACGTGTTCCCTAGACCGAAGAATTGGAAGCCGGCGTCGAAGCCGCCTATCCCCCACACTCTCCAGGAGTGAACGAGAGAAAG
>Ga0115004_10002190_pt1 | contig 16091 bp, 14 predicted proteins | sample ArcticOcean_MG_C_10_FD_88737 | JGI IMG/M metagenome (GOLD analysis project Ga0115004, IMG submission 88737) | Marine microbial communities from western Arctic Ocean - ArcticOcean_MG_CB11_90 | ecosystem: Environmental > Aquatic > Marine > Oceanic | place: Arctic Ocean: Canada Basin | collected...
CGTCTTCTGCAAACGCCATAATTGATGGCTTAAACTACATAAGACTGGGCTATGCAGACGTAATTGTCTCAGGAGGTTCGGAGGCAGGAGTCTCTATTTCTGGAATTGGCGGGTTTAATGCTTTACATGCTTTATCTACAAGAAATGACGATCCTACAACCGCTTCTCGACCTTTTGACAAAGAAAGAGATGGATTTGTGCTTGGGGAGGGTGGAGGTTCGCTTGTTTTGGAAGATTACGAACATGCTATAAAAAGAGGCGCTAAAATATATGCAGAACTTATCGGAGGAGGTTTGTCAGCGGATGCCCACCACATGACCGCTCCCCATCCTGAAGGAATCGGTGCAATAAAAGTTATGCAAAACTGTATGAGAGATGCAAAAATTGATCTGTCAGAAGTAGACACAATAAACATGCACGGAACCTCTACTCAACTGGGTGATGTCGCTGAGTCAAAAGCTTTACGTGAAGTTTTTGGTGAGCATCTTTACTCTATGAACATTAATTCAACTAAATCGATGACTGGACATCTTCTTGGTGCAGCTGGTGCAATTGAGGCTATATCCTCAATACTTTCGATTAATCATGGAATTATTCCCCCAACAATAAATTATCAAAACAAAGATGAAAGTATTGATGGCAAGATTAATTTTACTTTCAATCGTGCTCAAAAAAGAGATGTAAATATCGCCATGAGTAATACTTTTGGTTTTGGTGGACATAACGCCTGTGTTGTTTTTAAAAAGTTAGAAAACTACTAATTCCAACCTAAATTTTACAAATTGTATCTTTGATTAATGCCCAATCATGTAATTTCTTATAACGAAATAGATGACGAAAGTCAAATAATTGCTATACATAGCGTTTTAGAACCTTATGATTTAGCGTATAAAATCAATTTTTCTCTAGGACTTGACCTTGCTAGATCTGATTTTGACGTTAGTTTTAAAAAAAATGATGAAAGATATATGGTTTACAGAAATAGCGACGGCCAAGAAGAATCTTTCTGGCTTTTCTCAAACTCTTTTAAAAAGTCTAAGCTTAACAAAAACTCTAATCTATTGTTTAAGGAAGAAAATGTTGAGCGCTCATTAATACCTGAATTTTCTAAAGCCGACTTCATACTTAAACGAATTGGAGAAAAAAATTCAATAAACAAGTTTCTTAAATCTCTATCTTTGTTACAAGATATCTCTTCTTGTTATTCTATTTCAAGCAGTAAAATTAAATCTAAACACAACTTAATCATTGATTAATGAAACTTAATAAGACTAAAATTGTTGCAACTCTTGGCCCTTCCTCCAGAGAAAAACCTATGTTAAAAAGACTGTTAAAAGCTGGGGTGGACGTCTTTAGGATTAACTTTTCACACGCATCGTATGCTGAGACTTCACAAACTGTGAAACATATTCGAGAGCTCAGCTCAGAACTAAAAATTCATGCTTCTGTTCTTGGAGATCTTCAGGGTCCTAAAATAAGATTGGGGCTTGTTAAGGGTGGAGTTGTATTGAAAAAAGGGGATGATCTTAATATAACTACAAAAAAAATTAAAGAAGGGGACGAAAACTGTGTTTCCATTAACTACATCGACTTTCCAAAAGATGTAAATGTTGGGGAGAAAATTCTTGTCAACGATGGAAAACTTATTTTCAAAATAACTAAGACTAATAAAAAAGATTTAGTTCAGGCAAAAGTAATTCAAGGTGGCCCTTTAGAGTCTAGAAAAGGGGTCAACCTTCCAAATACAAACATCTCTTTGCCAGCATTAACTAAAAAAGACATTGAAGACGCTTTGTTTGCAATTAAAAATAATTTTGACTGGATTGCTCTTTCTTTTGTAAGATCTAAAAAAGACATTTCAGTACTTCAAAAAATAATTAAGGATAACTCCAAATATAAAATACCAATCATAGCTAAAATAGAAAAACCCGAAGCTATTCTTAACATGGACGAAATAGTTAAAAAAGCCGATGGAATAATGGTTGCTCGGGGTGATCTGGGGCTAGAAATTCCTGCGGAAGAAGTGCCTTTAAACCAAAAACTTTTAGTTAGTAAGGCGAAGAAAGCAAAGAAGCCGATTATAATTGCGACTCAGATGATGGAGTCTATGATAGACAGTCTAACTCCCTCTAGGGCTGAGGTAAATGATGTAGCAAACTCAATAATGGACGGAGCAGATGCGGTTATGTTATCTGGAGAGACTTCGGTCGGTAAGTTCCCTGTTGAAGTTGTCAACACAATGGAGCGTATTATTAAGCGTGTTGAGGATTCGCCTTTAATCAAAAGCCCTTACACAATGCCCAACTTAAAATCTAAAAGGGTTTTAACTAAATCTATTTGTTTTCATGCTGCCAGTATTGCAAATGAACTGGAGGTCTCTGCTATATGTACCTTAACCAATAGCGGATATACCGCTTGGCAAATCTCCTCTTGGAGGCCTAGCGCTTTGATTCTTGTCTTTACTTCAAACAAAAAAATACTTTCTCAATTAAATCTATTGTGGGGAGTCAAGTGCATGTTTTATGATAATTTTGTTAGCACCGACGCCACCATAAAAGAGGTTAACAAAATGGCTTTAGAAAATGGTTTTATAAAGAAAAATAGCTTGGTAGTCAACTTATCGGCTATGCCTATTATTGAAAAAGGAGAGGTAAACACCCTAAGAATTTCAAAAGTTTAGACATAGTTCTTTTTGCTTATTTTTACAAAATGGAAACAACACGCCAAAAAAAAATAGCTGGTATTTTACAAAACGACATAACGACTATTTTACAGAAATTACTAAAAAGTGTTGGCAAAAACTCTGTAATATCATCAATAACAAAAGTAAAAATCTCGCCTGATCTTTCAATCGCTAAAATATACGTAAGTGTCTTCCCGGTTAATCAAGCTCAATCCATTTTTGAATTAATTGAAGAGGCTAAAAGCTCCATTAGAAACTCTTTAGGGATTTTAATTAAAAATCAGGTCCGCCGTGTTCCCGCTCTTGTTTTTTACATTGATGATTCTTTAGAGCATATTAGCAAGGTTGAGAAAGCGCTCGAGGGCAAGGCCGATCCAATAAAGAACTCTGATCTTTTAGAAAAAAGAAAATCAATATAAGCGTGGGGCTTTCTAATTTTATTGCCGCTAGGTATTACCGCTCAAAAAGCAATTGGAATATTGTAAACATCATTAGCGGATCTGCTTCTTTTGTTTTAATGGTTGCTATTTGCTCCTTTTTTATTGTTTTATCTGTTTTTTCTGGTTTAAAAAATTTTGGCACCAATTACTCTAAGGCATTTGACCCTGATATTAAGGTTTTTTCAAAAAATTCAAAGCATTTTGCCCTAAACGATAGTGTTTTAAAAAAGTTGAAAAGCGCAAAAGGTGTGTCTTTTGTCTCAAAAATAATTGAAGAAAAGGTTCTGGTTCAAAATAATGAAAATAATGATTTTGCTTATTTACACGGAATTGACCAAGATTATAATTCGGTTGTTGATATTGACAGTGTTGTTGGTATGGGAAAGTGGATAAGCCCATTTTCTAAAAACCTTGAGGCTGTAGTCAGCTTTGATTTAGCCGATAAACTTAATCTTGGGCTGTTTAATTATGGGGGAGGCTTAAAAATATTGGTTCCTTCTAAAAAAACCAATAACAATATTTTTAAAAAACCTTTTTCTTCCTCGCTTTATATGGTTTCTGGAGTTTTTAATTCTAGCGATATTTCCGATCAAAAAATTATTTTTACATCAATTGAATCCGCCAGAAACCTTCTTAAGCTCAAAAAAGAAGATGTGTCTGCCCTTGCTATAAAAATAGAAAAAGGTTATAAACCTTCTAGTTTGGCCGTTAAAATAAAAGAGATTCTTGGAGAGAACTATTCTGTTAAAAAGAGAGATGAATTAAACGAAACTTATTATAAAATGCTGAATGCCGAAGGTTTGATATTAAACCTGGTTTTAGGGCTTATCTTAATTGTAGCTATGTTTAACACTGTTGGGGCTGTTATTATTTTAATAATAGAAAAGCAAAAAAACATTAAAATGTTCTATAAACTAGGAGCAACTAAGCGTCAAGTTAATAGTGTGTTTTTCAAACACGGTCTTTTGTTGTCTTACTCTGGAGGATTTGTTGGCTTAGCTCTTGGCTGTTTGATTGTTTTTTTACAACAGAGTTTCGGAATAATTCTTCTTACTGGAACATCTATTCCTTACCCTGTGGCTTTTGAGTTTAATAATTTTTTGGTAGTGTCTACTTGGTTGTTGGTTATTGGTGCGGGAGGGTCTTTTTTGTCTTCTCTTGCTTTAAAAAAAATCAAACAATAACTTCGAAAGAAGCTTTTTTTTGCTCAAGCTCTTTAAAAACCTCCATTACTTCTTCTACCGTATCTCCGGTAACTAACCTTGTCCTGTAAGGCTTGAAGTTAGCTATCCCTCTAAAATAGTTTGAATAATGTCTTCTGGTTTCTAAAAGACCTAACATTTCTCCCTTCCATTTAATGGCCATCTCTAAGTGTCTTTTAGCTGTATAAATTCTTTCCTCCAGTAATGGCTCAGAAGCTATTGACCCCATTTCTAAATATTCTTTAACTTGTTTAAAAAACCAAGGGTTTCCTATGCTTGCTCTTCCGATCATGGCTCCATCAAGACCGTAATCATCTCTCATTAGCCTTGCCATCTCGGGTGAGTTTACATCTCCATTCCCAAAAACAGGAATATTCATTCTTGGGTTGTTTTTTACCTCGGATATTTGCGTCCAGTCCGCGTTTCCTTTGTACATCTGAGCTCTTGTTCTGCCGTGAATTGCAATAGCTTTTGCCCCAACATCTTGAAGCCTTTCGGCAACTTCAACAATTCTAATAGTGCTCTCGTCCCATCCAAGCCTAGTTTTAATTGTAATGGGCAAAGAAGTTCTTTTGACCATCTCAGAAGTTAGTTTAACCATCAAATCAATATCTTTTAAAATTCCAGCTCCAGCTCCTTTAGAAACAACTTTTTTGACAGGGCATCCAAAATTAATGTCAATTATATCTGGATTACTTTTTTCTACAATATCTATTGACTGGAGCATTGAGTCTAAATTAGCTCCAAAAATCTGTATACCTACAGGTCTTTCTTTTTCATAAATATCTAACTTCATTACGCTTTTCTGAGCGCTTCTAATAAGTCCTTCGCTTGAAATAAATTCCGTATAAACTACGTCCGCACCCTGTTCTTTACAAAGTGCACGAAAAGGAGGGTCGCTAACGTCTTCCATTGGCGCCAATAGTAAAGGGAATTTTCCCAGCTCAATATCTCCTATTTTAACCAAATTTATAAAGTTTATTTAATGCAAAAGTAAAATATTAATTGATATGGTTCTAGTATATTAATTGAGCTATATTTGTAGATTAATTTCCGAAAAATGAGTAGCCTAAGGAACTTCTGTATTATAGCGCACATTGATCATGGTAAAAGCACGCTTGCTGACAGGCTTCTTGATTTTACAGGTTCCGTAACTTCCAGAGAAAAACAAGACCAGTTATTGGACAATATGGATATTGAAAGGGAAAGAGGGATTACCATTAAGTCTCATGCCATACAAATGAATTATTCTAAAAATGGTCAAGACTATGTCTTAAATTTAATTGACACTCCGGGACATGTAGATTTTTCATATGAGGTTTCAAGATCTATCGCAGCATGCGAAGGGGCTTTGCTTGTAGTAGATGCTGCACAAAGTATTCAAGCCCAAACAATCTCTAACCTTTATCTAGCTCTAGAAAACGATCTTGAAATAATTCCTGTTTTAAACAAGGTAGATTTACCCTCTGCAAATCCAGAGGAAGTAAGTGATGATATTGTAGATTTGCTAGGTTGTGAAAAAGAAGAAATAATACACGCCTCTGCCAAAACTGGACTAGGAATAGAAGAAATTTTAGATGCAATAATTAAATTAGTTCCTGAACCTGCAACAAACAATGAAGCTCCTTTAAAAGCTTTAATTTTTGATTCTGTATACAATCCTTTTAGGGGGGTTGAAACATATTTTAGAATTTTTTCTGGGCAAATTAAAAAAGGACAAACTGTTAAATTTCTAGCGACTCAAAACAAATACAGTGCAGACGAAGTGGGAACTTTAAACCTTACTCAAACCCCAAAAAAATGTATTGGTGCGGGCGACGTTGGTTATCTTATTACTGGAATAAAAAACGCGAAAGAGGTAAAAGTTGGGGACACAATAGTAAATGCTGATTACGCGGGGTTGGATGGTATTTCTGGTTTTGAGGATGTCAAGCCTATGGTTTTTGCAGGTATTTACCCTGTTGACACCGAGGAGTACGAAGACTTAAGATCGTCAATGGAAAGGCTTCAGTTAAACGACGCATCTTTGGTTTTTGTTCCGGAAAGCTCCTCGGCACTAGGATTTGGTTTCAGGTGTGGCTTTTTAGGTATGCTTCATTTAGAAATAATTCAAGAAAGATTAGAAAGAGAATTTAACATGTCAGTAATCACTACCGTTCCTAATGTTTCTTATAAAGCATATACAAGAAAAGACCCTAACTCTGGGGTGCTAGTTAATAATCCCTCTGACCTTCCTGACCCTAGTAGTATGGACAGAGTAGAAGAGCCTTATATTAAGGCCACCATCATTACAAAGTCTGACTATGTTGGAAACGTAATGAGTTTGTGCATTGAAAAAAGAGGGCAAATTCAAAACCAAACATACCTAACAACACAAAGGGTGGAATTAACTTTTGACATGCCTTTAGCAGAAATAGTTTTTGATTTTTATGACAGGCTAAAAACCGTGTCTAAAGGCTACGCTTCTTTTGACTACTCTCCAATCGGAATGCGCATTTCTAAGCTTGTAAAGGTAGACCTTCTTTTAAACGGAAGCTCTGTAGATGCCCTTTCCTCACTAATTCACACGGACAATGCTTATTCTATTGGAAAGAAAATGTGCGAGAAACTTCGAACCTTAATTCCTAGACAACAATTTGACATTCCTATACAAGCAGCAATTGGTGCTAAAATAATTTCCAGAGAAACAATTAAAGCTGTAAGAAAAGATGTAACTGCCAAGTGTTATGGGGGAGATATTTCTAGAAAAAGAAAATTACTGGAAAGACAAAAAAAAGGCAAAAAGAAAATGCGACAAATTGGTAGCGTTGAAATTCCACAAGAAGCTTTTATGGCTGTTTTAAAGCTGAACGACTAAACCTTTTGGTTGCTAATTTGTCTTTTTATTAATATCTATGATGAAAAAAACAATTAATTGCATTTATTTTTTGAGTGTATTTGCTTTTTTTGGATGTTCTTCAGAATTAGAAACAAGCGGCTCTGATGATGAAGAAAACACAAAACCTAATATCCTGCTAATAATTGCAGATGATATGGGTTTAGATTCTTCATTAGGCTACTCTGTTGGAGAGTTAAAGCCAGTAACACCACAATTAATGTCATTGCTCAATTCAGGGGTTAAGTTTAACAACTTCTGGTCAAACCCAGTTTGCTCACCCACCAGGTCAACTATTTTAACAGGTAAATATGGTTTTCGAACTGGGGTTTTAAGCGCTAGCGACAACCTCTCTAGCTCTGAAACTTCTATATTTAATTTATTAAACGACAACGCTCCTGAATATTCCCATGCTCTTATTGGAAAATGGCATCTTTCTAATAACCCAAACCAGCCAATTGATATGGGAGCAGGTTATTTCGCTGGCCTTCTTTCCGGAGGGGTAAACTCTTATTACAATTGGAATTTAACTCAGAACGGCAAAACGGCTAAAACAAATTCTTACGCTACCTCAAAGTTTACGGATTTAGCCATTGATTGGACAGCGGCACAATCTAAACCTTGGTTTTTATGGCTCGCGTATAATGCGCCACACAGCCCTTTTCATCTTCCGCCCTCCGAACTGCATAATCAAGGGAACCTACCTGAAGATAGTGTAAGTATAGAAGAAAACCCCTTGCCTTATTATTTGGCAATGATAGAGGCAATGGATAGTGAAATAGGGAGGCTTTTAAACTCTTTTTCTAAAGAGACTTTGGATAACACGACAATTATTTTTATTGGTGATAATGGGACGCCTAGTGAAGTTGTGCAAACGTACAACAACAAAAGAGCTAAAGGGTCTATATATCAAGGAGGAATAAACGTCCCTTTAATCGTTTCGGGTAAAAATGTCTATAGAACTGACTCAAGCGAGGATGCTCTTATAAACGGAACAGATTTGTTTGCTACTATTTTAGATTTAGCTGGAACTGGGATTTTTGAGAAAAACGATAGCAAAAGCTTTAAAAGCCTGCTTTCTTCCTCAGACTCTTCCCTAAGAAAGTTTGTATATTCTGAAAAATACAACTCAAAGTCTTTTGGCCAAGACTACACCATAAGAAATAAAACCCACAAGTATCTTTATTTTAATGATGGCAGTGAGGCTTTGTACGACCTTTCGGACAACCCTTTAGAGTCCCCTAACTTGTTAAGCCCTAACCAACTTCCTTTAAGCGAAGTAGACAGTGCTGCTAAAGAAGAGTTAGTTTTACAGCTAAGTGTAATTCGAAACTAAAAACGCTTTTTATGTTAATTAATATTAGATGATTTTTGAATTGCTTTTAAGGACGTTAAACCTTTGACGCTTTTTTTAATCTAATTATTTGTAAATTTATTAATATGTACAACTACTTTAAGTTTTTTGTGGCTAGCGTTTGTTTAATTGTGTTTCTTTTTGGGTGCTCAGACTCTGAAGAAGAAACCTTAAACGAAAACACCAACTCGGTTACAATTCCTTTAGAGATTTATAAAAAAGTTTATGGTGTTACATCAGAAGTCACTATTTCTGGTAGTTATGTTTACATAAACACCAATGGTGTTCCTGATCATAAAAGTCCTTATTTTAAAGACACCAAATGGCATGATGCAAAGTATGAGGCATACGACCCTACCAGTCCTAATGTATTCCACACTGGAAATTTTAATTTAAATCCCAACAGGGTTTCTGAGCTCTCTATTTCTTTTAAAATTCCTAATTCACCTTCGAGATCTTCAGGAAACAACCCTACTTCAATGGGACCAATTGGAGTCTCACTAAACGGAGTGCCTTTTTATAATCAATATGCTGGAATGAATGAACCATTAACTAGAGAGGTTAATTCTTTTGACAATTACAACGGGCATCCTGCTCCTTTATCGCCAGGGGGTGAAAATGGTTCTGGAGGCAGGTATCATTACCATATGGAGCCTTTTTGGCTTACAACAAACGCAAGTAAAGACGCTCTTCTGGGGTTTTTATTAGACGGGTTTCCTGTTTATGGCCCTGAAGAAGAGGGGAAAACTATTTCTAGTTCTGATCTAGACTCTTATCACGGTCACACACACGCAACTAAAGACTTTGTTAGTGGAATATACCACTACCACACGACTGCAGATGCCCCTTATATTAATGGAAGTGGATATTATGGTTCGCCTGGGACAGTTAGTCAGTAGGTTTAAATTAGTCTGTTTTTTTCTGGTCTTTTTTTCTTGCTCAGAAAAAAAAGACGCCGTGATTTTAAACTACTCTGAGTCTGAGCTAGACCTATTTAAAAATGTTGTTGCTTATAAAAACTTTCCCCTCTCAGGAAAAGTTTATAAGTTGTATTCAAAAACAGTGGACACGCTTTGGGTTAGAAACTACAAAAATGGGGTCAAAAATGGGGTTTGGAAAAAATACTATCCTGACGGCTCTTTAAAAGAAGTGCGGCAGTTTATTAATGGAAAAAAAGAAGGTGATTTTCTTGGCTACTATAATGGTGGTGCTAAAAATTTTGTGTTTCAATTTGTGAACGGAGAGTATGATGGAACAAATAAAATTTGGACCAACAAGGGTTTACTTATAGAGTTTGGAAACTTTAAGAAAGGGTACGAACTAGGGGTTCAAAAAACTTGGTATCTTAACGGAAAAATTAAATCTAATTATATAATAAAAAACAATCGTAGGTATGGACTTCTTGGAACAAAAAACTGTATTAACGTCTCTAAAGACTTTATTAAAATTTAGCTTTTGTTTTGTTTTACTTTCTTGTACACAAAACCCAGTAGCTGAAATTCCTTATTATAATACTCCTGACTTTTCCCCATATTTTTTAAGCGAAAAAGAAGCAGAAAAGCAAATAACTCACCAAATACCTGATTTTAAGTTTATTGACCAAAACGAAAGAACCGTATCTCTTGCTTCCATAAAAAACAAAATTCATGTTGCTAATTTCTTTTTCACAACCTGCACTGACATCTGCCCTAACATGACCTCTAAAATGAAACTTCTTGAAAAGGCTTTTTATAACGATTCCTTGGTTAAAATTCTTTCTTTTAGCGTTACACCTTGGATTGACAACTCAAAGAAGTTATTAGATTATGTTAATTTTTACGCTATTAAAACTGATAATTGGCATTTTTTAACAGGTAAAAAATCTGAAATATATAATCTGGCTCGCAAATCTTACTTTGCCGAAGAAGATTTTGGATTTACGAAAGACAGTACCGAATTTCTTCACACAGAGCATTTTATTTTGGTCGATCAAAACCAAAAAATAAGAGGTATTTATAACGGCACTTTAAGTTTGGAAGCAGAGCAACTGATTAAAGATATTGATGCTCTAAAAAAAGTGTTGTAAATTATTTGGGCTAAAAGAGTTATTTTTATTATTTTAAGATATAAATGAAAAAACTAGAGCGAAGCCTGTCCTTGTCGTATGTGATTGCCATTAGTATTGGGGGAATGCTTGGAAGCGGTATTTTTGTGCTTCCTGGTTTGGCTTCAAACATTACCGGGCCCTCTGTTTGGTTGGCTTACTTGCTTGGGGCTGTTTGTGTTCTTCCGGCCGCACTATCTAAATCTGAGCTTGCTACAGCTATGCCTTCTTCTGGGGGCACATATGTTTATATAGAGCGTGCTTTCGGCCCTTTATTCGGAACCATTTCCGGAATTGGCCTTTGGCTTTCGCTTCTACTAAAAAGTTCTTTTGCTTTAATTGGTCTTAGCGCGTATTTATCTGTTTTAATAAAAATTGAAGATGGATTCGCTAAGCTTGTTGCGATTGGTTTTTTGTCTTTTATTTTACTTTTAAACATTTTTGGCGTTAAAAAAGTTGGAAAGGTTCAGTTAGTTGTAGTTAGTATAAGCCTAGCTTGTTTAGGGGGGCTTTTCTTTATTGGCTTTCCCAGTGTAAATCCTGATTTTTTGGTTCCTTTTATGAGTGACGGAAATACGGGGTTAATATCGGCGATAGCTTTTGTTTATATATCTTATTCTGGGGTAATAAAAGTTGCGGCTATTGCTGGGGAAATTAAGAACCCAAACAAAAACCTCCCTTTAGCAATGATTCTTTCCCTTTTGTCTATTACTGCGATTTATGTTTTTACAGCGTTTATTTTAGTTGGAAATATTGCTCCTGACTCTTTGGGTGTGGACATCAAGCCTATTCACACTATAGCCCAATTATTGGGTGGAGAATATTTTGGTTATGCTGCTGCAATTGTTGGAGTTTTAACACTAATGTCTGGAGCAAACTCAGGTGTTTTAGCCTCCTCGAGGTTTCCTTTTGCAATGGCAAGGGATCTTTTAATGCCTCCTGTGTTTTCTAAAATTCATTCTAAATATTTAACTCCAGTTTTTGCAATTCTTATTACCGGCTTTTTAATGGCAGTTGTTATACTTTTTTTAGACGTTATAAAAATTGCAAAGCTTGCAAGCGCTTTTATGGTTATGATGTTTATTTCTGTGAATTTCTGTGTTATTATTTTAAGAGAAACTTCCGCTCAGTGGTATAAACCAACCTACAGGTCTCCTTTATATCCTTTTTTACAGGTTTTTGGAATTATTAGTGGATTTGTTTTGCTTCTCCTTTTAGGTTGGATGCCTCTTCTTTCTATACTTGTTATTTTTGCAATAGGGTCCGTTGTCTACCTCTTTGTTGGTAAAAACGCTACTAGGACTGGTGTTTTAACTAACTACGGTCACGTTCCCGCCTTGTTTTTGTTTTATAAAAAAGACCCAGGCGTTATTGCCATACAACAAGAGGAATCCTCCTCCAGTTTAGACGGTAAACTCGCGTCAGATGCTGGAACCATCGTTCCGTTGTTGGGAAATGAAAACTCTGCTGAAATGCTGGTTGAAATGGCTTCGGCAATCAACACCCGAAGCTCTGTCCAGGCCGTAAACATTACCGAAGTGCCTAATCAGACTTTTTTAGAGGCGTTAAACACAGACACTCCTAAGATTCTTTCTATAGAAAGAAGGTTAAAAAAACTTTCTGAGTCTCAAGATTTAGATATTGATTTCGAGTCTGTTGTTACTCACGAAGTCTCTAATACTGTTGCTGAATTAAGCGGGCAGATAAACTGTGACTGGCTTGTTATGGGTTGGGACGGTATCGCTCATAGTGGAATTCTTGTAAGGAACCCTGTTGGTTGGCTTCTAACTAATGTTCACTCTAATTTTGCTCTTTTCAAGGACAATGGAATTAAAAACATCGGAGAGGTTCTTGTGGCTCTTAGGCCTGGGAGAAAGGACAAAAACTTTCTTGCTGTTGCTGAAAGGGTTTGCTCTTTTTACGGGGCCTCTTTAACGCTTCTTCATATAATAACCCCAGCTTTTTCGAAAGCCGCTACAAAAAAAATGGAGCAAAAATCTTCTGCTCTTTTGTCTTCGCTAAAAGTCCCTAGTTCTTTGAAGATTGTTGAGAGTGAAGACCCTATTAACTCCGTTTCGAATATCTCTTCTGAGTATGATTTATTAATTTTAGGCGCTCCTGAGAAAGACAACTGGATAAGTCTTCTTTTTGGAACAAAAAGAGACAAGTTTACTGAAAGTTCCGCTTGTTCTGTTCTTAGGTTAACAATGAAGGATTAAGTTTATCTTTATAAAATGAAAATACACCCTATTGAGGCGGGAAACTTTAAGCTTGATGGCGGAGCTATGTTTGGGGTAGTCCCAAAGGTTTTATGGCAAAGAACGAACCCTTCTGATTCGGACAATTTAATCGAAATCTCTTCAAGATGTCTTTTGGTTGAAAACGGCAATAGATTGACCCTGATTGACACTGGAATGGGAGACAAACAGTCTGAAAAGTTTTTTAGTTTTTACAAAAGGTGGGGGGATTATAATCTTATTAGTTCCATAAAATCTGCAGGATTTTCAATTGATGACATAACGGATGTTCTATTAACTCATCTACACTCTGATCATTGTGGGGGGGCGTCTTTTGTAGATAATCGTTCGGGTAAAACAGAAGTTCTTTTTAAAAACGCTAACTATTGGTCCAATCAAAAGCATTGGGACTGGGCTACTGAACCAAACCAAAGAGAAAAAGCTTCTTTTTTACAGGAAAATCTCACCCCAATAAAAGAATCTGGTCAATTAAACTTTATTACAGAAAAAAAAGAAGGTTTTAATTTTTATGAGGAGCTTGGGTTCGAAATTCTGTTTGTTGATGGTCATACTGAAAAACAGATGATCCCAAAAATAGACTATAAAAATCAAGAACTGGTATTTGCTGCAGATCTTATACCTACAGTGGGCCACATTCCTATTCCTTACTTGATGGGTTATGACGTAAGGCCCCTGGTTACCATGAAAGAAAAAAAATTATTTTTAGAGGCTGCTGTAAAAAACAATTGGCTGTTATTTATGGAGCACGACCCACACAACGAAATTATTTCACTTAAAAACACCGAAAAAGGGGTAAGGCTAAACAACTCTAACCTGTTTAAAGAACTATAACTATGCTTAGATTATTTTTATTACTTGCGTTTGTACAGCTGTCCTTTTCCCAAAATTATTGGCAACAACATGTCGAATATTTTATGGATATCAACATGGATGTCTCTGATTTTACTTTTTCTGGAAAACAAAAACTTATATATACAAACAATTCTCCTGACACCATAAACAAGGTGTACTACCATTTGTTTTTTAATGCTTTCAGGCCCGGTAGCCAAATGGATATTCGCTCAAGAACAATTAAAGATCCCGACAGCAGAGTTGGCAACAGAATTTTTGAGCTTAATCCAAAGGACTATGGTTCGCTAGATATAGTTTCGTTAGAGCAAAACGGAAAAGAAATTGTGTTTGAACAAAAAGAAACTATTTTACTTGTAAGGCTAGAAAAACCGCTTTTGCCAGGAAAAAAAACAGAACTTTCTATGGTTTTTGAGGGGCAGGTTCCTCTTCAAACAAGAAGGTCTGGAAAGATGAATAAAGAGGGGGTCCACCTCACGATGACTCAATGGTTCCCAAAGCTTGCTGAATATGATTTTGAAGGGTGGCATCCAAACCCATATATAGCAAGAGAATTTCATGGTGTTTGGGGGAATTATACTGTTAATATAACTATTGATAAAAGCTACGTCATTGGAGGCACCGGTTATCTTAAAAACGCGAATGAAATAGGTCATGGTTACTCAGATAAAAACAAAGAAAAAAAAGAAGAAACACTGACTTGGGAGTTTTACGCGCCCAATGTTCATGATTTTGCTTGGGCCGCTGACCCGGATTACGTGCACGATATTCAACAATCAGAATCTGGAGTTAATCTTCACTTCTTTTACAAACCTGATGCTGGAGAAGAAAATTGGAAGAAGCTTCAAGAGGACACCTTAGGTTTATTAGATTATTTTGAAGAAAACATTGGTCCCTACCCTTGGAAACAATACTCTGTTATTCAGGGGGGTGACGGAGGAATGGAATATGCCATGTGTACTATGATTACAGGAAAAAGATCTTATCCTAGCTTGTTTGGGGTGACCGCCCATGAGCTCGCTCATTCGTGGTTTCAACATATTCTTGCAAATAACGAAGCTAAACATCCGTGGATGGACGAAGGGTTTACTGAGTACATTACCTCGTTGGCTGAAAAAAGTGTTTTTGGAAAACCCTCTTTATTTCCCCATAAGAGCAGTTATGACAGTTATTACATGATAAATAAAATACAATTGCAGAACCCTGCCTTGACTATAGAACAGCCGCTAACTATTCATTCGGACAGATATGATTACAACTTTACTTATGGCGCATCTTCCTATAGCAAAGGGTCTGTTTTTTTGTCACAACTTGGTTATATTATTGGTAATGAAAACCTTTCTAAAACAATTAAAAGATATTATAATGAATTTAAATTCAAGCATCCCACACCAAACGATTTTAAAAGAGTGGCAGAAATAGTTTCTGACTTGGAGCTAGAATGGTATCTAAACGACTGGACAAGAACAACAAATAAGGTAGATTATGATCTCGATCTTTTTGAAAAAGGCTCAAGAGACCTTTCTATTAAAAGAATCGGAAGAATACCCATGCCCCTTGAGGTTCTGGTTTCTTTTAAGGACGGATCTACGGCCATGTATTATATTCCTATTGATTTAATGCAGGGCAATAAAACTTTTGATAATGATATTATCATTCTTGAGCCTTGGTCTTGGGTTAATACAGATTATGTCTTTAAAATTCAAGGAAACAAAAAAGTTCTAAAAATAGAAATTGACCCCTCAAAAAGACTCGCAGATGTTAATCAGCTCAAAAACATACTTGAATTTTTAGAATGATTAAATCACTTAAAAGCGACAAAAAAATTGAGAAAATATTTGATGATGGTTTTACTATCAAACAAGAATGGCTAACCTTAAGGGGATATGATTTTAAAGACAGCGAAAAACTTTTTGGTGTTAGTGTTCCAAAAAAAAACTTTAAGCATGCTGTTAAAAGAAATCTTTTGAAAAGAAGACTTCGTGAGTCAGTAAGAAAAAATAAAAGGGTTGAAAAAATAAAAAACGGCGTCTCTTTTTTTTTGTTATACAATTCTTCAAAAGAAATTTCATTTGAAAGGCTAGAAGCTAAAACAAGTATATTAATTGAAAAATTAATCTCTGAGGTTAATTAGTCTTCGTTTTCTCCAGACTCCATCATGCATCCATAGTTTTTGTATTTGACTACTTTTAATTTCATCCCTTATAATACATTGCTGTATGTGAAATTCCGTCCTCCATATATTCTTTGCCTTTCGCAACAAACCCATGAGAAGAATAAAATTCTTTTAAGTGTGATTGCGCTGAAATTTTTATAGGTGATTGTTGTTGTTGTTTTAAGTGCTCTA
>Ga0115004_10002193_pt1 | contig 16085 bp, 12 predicted proteins | sample ArcticOcean_MG_C_10_FD_88737 | JGI IMG/M metagenome (GOLD analysis project Ga0115004, IMG submission 88737) | Marine microbial communities from western Arctic Ocean - ArcticOcean_MG_CB11_90 | ecosystem: Environmental > Aquatic > Marine > Oceanic | place: Arctic Ocean: Canada Basin | collected...
GTTCATTTTAATTGGAGCTATTATAGCTTCGTTAATGTTAAATACCTGCGGTATAGATACAGTATCAGATGTCATTGTAGGAGATGACGCTGATGATGAGTATTATGAGTTTCAAGATTTTAATTTGGGGAGCTATGACATTCCTGCAGTTATTTCTCTTCCAGATGAAACCGCTAACATTGGAGCTTCGACTAAACCAGATGTAAATCATATTCAAGGTGATATTAAATGGGAATTAAAGATTGGATCAAATTTTCAAATGATAATTGAAGATTATGGGGACATTAATGATTTGATTAAAGTGAAAAAGAAAGAGCTTGCAGAACAGTCATTTTTTAAAGTGAAATATTTAATTGATGAGCTTGGCTTAATTCTTTATGAAAGAACGTTACTTGTGAAAGGAACAGATAAGGCCTCTCCAAATGTGGGAGTTGAGCATAGATCTTATCATGTCTATGGTTCAAAAGTAATTAAAGGTATTACATACGAGGTACAGTCTCGTGAGGATGGTTACGAAAAGGTAATTATCGAATTAATGGCGAAGTCGATAAAGTCACTTCGTCCTATTGAATAAAAATTAAATTCTTGGTTATTTTACCAGAAAACGAATGGAGTTAGCCCGCGATAAAATTTTAGAAGTACTAGGTTCAATTGTTGAGCCAGACCTAAAACAAGACATAGTTTCTGCAAACCTTTTAGAAAAACTTGAAATTTCCGACGGAAAGATTAAGTTAACAGTGCTCGTTTCAAATCCAGCATTACATGCACGGAAAAGAATGGAAGAAGCGATTGAGTTCAATTTGAAAAAAGCATTTGGGGCTGATTGTATTGTCGAAAGCGAGGTTAAAGGTATGCCGGCAGAAGCTAAATCTGCACATCGAAAAATACTCCCTGAAGTAAAGAACGTTATTGCGATTGCCTCTGGTAAAGGAGGGGTTGGTAAATCTACGGTTACTGCAAATATTGCAGGAGGATTAGCTAAATCAGGCTATCGTGTTGGTATTGTTGACGCAGACATTTATGGTCCCTCTATGCCTACAATGTTTGATGTTGTTGGCGAGAAACCTACAATGATTGATATTGATGGCATTCCTAAAATCAGCCCTGTGGTTAGTTATGGAATTAAAATTCTTTCAATTGGGTTTTTTACTGAGCAAGATAGTGCTGTTGTTTGGAGAGGGCCAATGGCTTCGAAAGCATTGACACAAATGTTTACAGATGCATATTGGGGTAAATTAGATTATTTACTAATTGATTTACCTCCGGGTACGGGTGACATCCACTTATCTTTGGTGCAAACAGTTCCGTTAGATGGAGCGGTTATAGTTAGTACTCCTCAGGAGGTCGCCTTAGCTGATGCGCGTAAAGGAATCAACATGTTTAAATTGGATACGATCAATGTCCCAGTTGTCGGTATGATTGAAAATATGGCTTGGTTTACTCCAGCAGAATTACCAGATAATAAATATTACATTTTTGGACGTGATGGTGCTAAGAATTTAGCAGCTGGAATGGGAGTGCCATTTTTAGGCCATGTTCCATTAGTACAGAGTGTTAGGGAGGCAGGAGATGTTGGTAGACCAGCTGTTTTTCAAGAAAATACATCAGTTTCTAATGCGTTCGATGAATTAGTCATTACCTTTGTAGAACAAGTTAAGTTGTTGAAAGCCAAAAAGAAAGAACATGTCAATTGATAAAAAAGCAATCGAAGTTAAAGTATTAGAGTCAATGGCTGAGCTAAGGCCTTTTCTTCACGCAGATGGAGGAGACATGGAATTGGTAGAAATTCAAGATGATGCTACTGTAGTTGTTCGTTTATTGGGAACTTGTAGTGACTGCTCTATGTCTATGATGACATTAAAAGCAGGGCTTGAAGAAGCTGTCAAGAGGGTTTCTCCAGAAGTAAAGGCAGTAGTAGCGATTAACATGGCTGCTACGGTTTAAAGCGAAAAAGTATATTTAGTGATTCCACTATTCAAAGAATATACTCTCCATTTGACTTCATTATATCTTTCCGGACTTCTATTTTTATTGAAATCAAATTTTAGTCGCCATTGCTTTACTGGTATTCTAATTTTAGTATAATAGTAAATGCATTATTTTGTTTGCAAAAAAAAAACGGGTGGCTTTTCAGCCACCCGTTTTTTAATGTATAACTAAGACTATTTTGCCGCTGCAAATTTTGCCGCAACTTTCTCCCAGTTCAAAACATTGAAAAATGCATTGATATAATCCGGCCTTCTGTTTTGATAGTTTAAATAGTAAGCATGTTCCCAAACATCTAAGCCTAAAATTGGAGTTCCAGCACAACCTAATCCCATTAATGGGTTGTCTTGATTTTGTGTAGAACAAACTTCTAACTTCCCATCAACGACACATAGCCATGCCCAGCCTGAACCAAATCGTGTAGCTGCTGCCTTAGAAAAGGCAGCTTTAAACTCCGCAAATGATCCAAATGCTGCGTTTATAGCTTGAGCAATATCTCCTGTTGGTTCACTCCCCCCATTTGGACTCATTACGTCCCAGAATAAGCTGTGATTCCAGAAACCACCACCGTTATTTCTTACAGCTGGATTGTCAGTACAAGAGGAAAGAATTTCTTCGATAGATTTCCCTTCGAAGTCTGTCCCAGCAATTGCATTGTTTAAGTTAGTTGTATAACCGTTGTGGTGCTTTGAATGGTGGATTTCCATTGTTTTAGCATCAATATGTGGCTCTAATGCATCATATGCATATGGCAATTTTGGTAATTTAAATAACATAATTGTATATTTTGATTATTAATCTTAGTAAGAAGATTTACAAAGATACAAAATCATGTTCAAAAGGAAAATGACTAAGTATAATTTATTAATTATACTTTTCAGTGTATTTCTTAAAAAGCTCATATTGCATATTCGAAATTGGAATAAACTGACCATCTACCAGTCCAATAAAAATCTGATTTGAACGCATGTCTAAAGCATTTCCATCTGAAACAAAGAGGGTTGCCGATTTACCTTTTTCAATAGAGCCGTACTCTTTGTTGATACCAAGAATTTTTGCAGCTGATAAACTAATAGACTGAACAGCTTGTTCTTCTGTTAGTCCATAAGCCATAGCTGTTCCTGCTAAAAAAGGAAGGTTACGTGCATTCATGGCTTCCATATCTCCTTCGTTTTGAATACAAAATTGAACACCTCCCTGTTGTAATAAAAACGGCAGTTTGTACCCAATATCAATATCATCATCTTCATTTTCTGGTAAACTATGTGGGCGAATAACCATTACAGGGATTTTAGCATCTGAAAGTAAACGCGTAATGTTATGTGCATCATACCCTCCGACAATTACGGGGTGGTCCAATTCAAAATGCTTTGCGAAATCAATAATATCAACTAATTGTTGTAATTCATCTGCATGAATATAGACCCGTTTCTCTCCCTTAAAACAATTCCGCATTGCCTCAAGACGAATATCGAATTTGTTGTTTTTCTCCGTTTTTGAATAAGCTTTTGCTACTTCAAAGAAAGCATATAATTTTGATTTTTGTGTGACATAATCTTTATTCGCAGACTTAGGCTTTGGTTCGGCCCACCAGCCTCCGCCAGAGATACTTGGTGGCCAGTTCATGTGAATTCCATCATCTTTTAAAATAGTTGCATCTTCCCAGTTCCAACCATTAAGTTTCATAATAGACGAGCTTCCAGAAATAGAGCCGCCTCTTGGAGTGGCTTGAGAGATTAATACACCGTTCGTTCGAACCGTACTTATAACTTTAGACTCAACATTAAATGCAATTTGAGATCTGATATGAGGATTGTAAGTTCCAACTTCATCGAAGTCACGTGTTGCTCTTACTGCGTCAATTTCTGTTAATCCTAATGTTGAATTTGGAGCAATAAACCCTGGGTAGACGTGTCTTCCTTTAAGTTGAATAACCGTATCCCATTCTAGCGGTGTAATTGTATATGCATTGGAATTTTTCACAAAAGAAATTTCCCCGTTAATAATTCCAATAGCAGCAGTTTCCATCACATCTCCATCCCCTACATGAAGGTATCCATTAACCAATAGTATTTTTGATTGGGCTTGAGCTAAAGCTGTTGATCCTAAAATGAAGATTCCAATGTATAGTGTAAATGTTTTCATGTTAATGGTGATTTTCTTCAGTGGATAATTCTTCTCCTATTGTGTTACAATGATAGTGTCCTTTCTTCTTTTTGAAGAAATTTCTTTTAGGAGCCCCAATATTATTGTTAGCAAGCATTTTTGAGATAATTCGTCCACGTTCCGCAAGATTTCGTGTTCTTAGCTCTCTGTCTTTTTCATTGTCAAATAAAACAATTCCATCAATGATTGTATAATTTACTTTTGCCATAACAGAAAGCGGATTGTGGCTCCAAATAACGATGTCGGCATCCTTTCCAACCTTAATACTTCCCATTCGTTGATCTAAATGCAAGAGCTTCGCTGGATTAAGTGTCACCAATTTCCATGCATCTTCTTCAGACATTCCTCCGTACTTAACACTCTTTGCTGCTTCTTGATTCAATCTTCGCCCCATTTCAGCATCGTCAGAGTTAATAGCCACTACAATTCCTTGTTCGTGCATCATTGAGGCGTTATAAGGAATAGCATCGTTTACCTCATACTTATATGCCCACCAGTCAGAAAACGTAGAACCACCAGCCCCGTGACCCTTCATTTTATCAGCAACTTTATATCCTTCTAGGATATGGGTAAATGTATTTATTCTAAACCCCATGGAATCGGCAACATGGATTAACATGTTGATCTCAGATTGAACGTAAGAATGACATGAAATAAAACGGTCACTATTCATGACTTCATTTAATACTTCAAGCTCTAAATCTTTTCTAGGTGCCGATGTAGTTTCACCTGTTTTGAATGATTTCCATTCATTTGCATAATCCATTGCTCGTATGAATCCGTCATAATAAATCTGTTCAACTCCCATTCTTGTCTGAGGAAACCTCCCTGAATTAACCCCCCAATTAGATTGTTTTACATTTTCACCTAAGGCAAACTTGATGAATTTTGGAGCGTTATCAATCAACATATCTTCAGCAGAATGTCCCCACTTTAATTTAATTAAAGCAGACTGACCACCAATAGGGTTAGCAGAGCCATGAAGTAATTGCGCCGCTGTAACCCCTCCAGATAATTGACGGTAAATATTAATATCATCAGGATTTACAACATCCTCTATACTTACTTCAGCGCTAATAGCCTGGCCGCCTTCATTTACTCCCTTAGATATCGCGATATGGGAATGTTCATCTATGATTCCTGATGTTACATGTTTTCCTTCTGCATCTATCACCCTTGCTATAATAGGTGGGTTGATGCGAGCATTCTTGTCCCCCACAAATGAAATCTTCCCGTTTGTAATAACAATAATTCCGTTTTGAATTATTCCTTCGTCTTCATTCGTCCAAATAGTAGCATTTTTGATAACTATTGTTTCTGTTTTAGGTAAACTTTCAAAACCGTAAGACATATTAGGGAGCCATGCATAATTTGAAGTATCGATAATTAAATCGGGACCTCTCTTTTTCTCCGAATCTGTCTTTTCCCCACTTTTAACAGCTGTCCATTTAGCCCAATCTCCGTTTGGCAAGAAACCATCTCCCTCAAACACCCCAAATTTTGTATTTACTTTTCCTCGTAGATTCACACTTCCTTTTATCTCTTTTTGGCTAACGTTAAATTGAATTGTAATGTCGTTATCAGAAAGTTCAACAAATGCTTTTGCAGTTGTATCTTTAAGCTTTCCTTCAACGGATGTTTTGTACTCAACTGTACCTTTGAGTTCTTTTGGCATGCCTGTGATTTCAATTTGAAATTGATGATCAGCTATTGTTATTGCGTATTCCCCTCTGATTTCAGTGTCGTTGGGGCGTTCGAAAACCGTACGTTTTCCCATCGACCAAGACTCAATTAAATTTCCATTCTTTTCAAAAGGATCTTCATCATAAATCATGAAACTTGCGCTTTTTCCGGACTCTAATGATCCTATTTGTTTATCTACCCCGACAGATACTGCAGGGATCATTGTAAGAGCATTTAAAGCTTGTTCAATTGTTAAACCATGAGCGATAGCTTTGCGTAGATTATCCCAAAATACTTTTTGATCTTTGGTGTTTTCGGATGAAATAGCGATACGAATTCCATTTTTCAATAGAATTGACGGATTTTGAGGGGCCATTTCCCAATGTTTTAAATCACTCAATGGGATTTGGCGAGAAACATAAGGGTTCTTAACATCATATGCTTCTGGGAAATCAATTGGGATTACAATTGTAGATTTTATTTCTTTCAGCTCTTTCACAATCTCATACTCATTGCCTGAACCAATGTAATTAAAGGTTAAATTAAATTCATCTGCAATTTTCTGTGCTCTCGGAATATCGAGTTTATCTCTAGTTTTTAAATAGAGATTCCCCGAAAGTTGTGCATTTAATGCTTCAAGAGATAGGTTTCTTTCTGAATTATTGCTTGCGTACCAATTTACATCATATAATGTTTGGCGTATAAGAGCTATGGATCCCATTAGGGATGAAGGGTAACTTTGTCTTGACACTCCTTTTTCAAATGAAAAATAACTTGCTGGGCTTACGGTGCTTAATATTAATTGATTACTCCCTAATGAAACTAGAGCTCCTTGTCCGCGCATAATTCCATCCGATTGATGGGTCAAAGCGAATCCGAATCCTTTTTTGATTAATGATTTGTTTGCTTTTTCATCTTTTACATAGAGCTCTGCAGCATTAATTTCTGGATGAATGGCTTGATTCCAATAAAAAGCACCTTGTTTATTCGTTTCGTATTGAGGTCGACTCACCCATGCTTCCGGTTTCACTTCTGGCAATCCTATGTTAGAGTATAGTTCGATGAAAGAAGGTAGAATTGTTTTATTTTTACAGTCAATAATTACAGCGTCTTTAGGGGGGTTAAGTAAAACACCAACTTTTATTATTTTGTTGTCTTTGACTAAAATAGTCGCATTCGAGAGCTTTTTAGTCGGACTAACATATATTGTAGCATTATTAAGAGCATAAAAAGCAGCTTCAGAAGCTATGACTCCATTTTGCGGTTTCAACTGACCAAAGAGGGAGAGCGAGATGCACAAAAAAGTAAAAAGTAAAGAGAATTTCATTCGAATATTAGTTTGTTGTAGGTGTAAAATTAAAAAAAATGTAGGCAAACAGCCATTTATTAAATGCATTAGTCTCCTTTCATTTTCTTATTTTTGTAAATAAAATACTATGTATAACGGATTACTTCACGCACATTCAGGATTAAGATGGATCGCTCTTATTTTAATTATTGTAGCAATAGTTAATGCTGCAAAGTCTCAGACTTCTGGTAAATATTTGAAAAAGGATAAGATGATTAATCTGTTCGCGATGATAATACTTCACACGCAATTATTAATTGGATTAGGATTGTTTTTTATAAATGAGAAAGCAAAAGTAAGCTATGGTGAAGGTTGGATGAAAGATACAATTTTCAGGTTCTTTGGATTAGAACATATTTTAGGAATGTTAATCGCAATCACTATCGTTACAATCGGGCGCAAAAAAGCTGAAAAATTCACTGGCACTAGAGATAAACACAGAAAAATAATGGTAAGTTATACAATAGGCTTGATTTTCATTTTAGCTTCAGTTCCTTGGCCTTTTAGAGAAGCATTAGGAGGGTCATGGTCATAAGAGCTTTAGTTTTAGTTTTAGTGTTATCCTCCTGTGGAGGGAATACGAATAAAAGTATGCCTGAGACTAAATTTACTGGAGAGAATCTTTTTATTCAACGATGTGCAAGTTGTCATGGTATTGATGGTGGGCTTCAAGTTTCCACTGCATCAGATTTAAGAAAAACGGTTTTATCTCGGGTAGAAATTATGAAGATGATAGACAGCGGTGGGAATGGTATGCCTGCATTTAAAACAATTATTATTAACTCGAAAGAGAAGAGTAAAATTGTAGATCACGTTTTAACATTGAGAAAAAAATTATGAGTACAGAACATGTTTTAGTTGATGCTATTGAAAAAAGATGCGTTTTGGTTGGAGTAACAACCCAAGGAACAACTGAAACTCAAGCGAAAGAATACATTGATGAATTAGAGTTTCTTGCTTTAACAGCGGGTGTAATTACGCATAAGAAATTCAATCAGAATCTAGAATATCCAAATCCAAAAACTTATGTTGGTGCAGGAAAACTAGATGAGATTCGCCAATATGTAATGATGAATGCGATTGAAGTAGTTATTTTTGATGATGAACTATCGCCTTCCCAATTTAGAAATTTAGAGGCTGTCTTAGAAGTGAAAGTATTGGATCGAAACAATTTGATTTTAGATATTTTTGCAAGTAGAGCAAGAACTTCCCACGCAAAGACTCAAGTTGAGCTGGCCCAATTGAAGTACCTTCTCCCTAGGTTGACTCGCTTGTGGACTCATCTTGAACGACAGCAAGGTGGTATAGGTATGCGCAGTGGTGCAGGCGAAACACAAATTGAAGTAGATAGGCGTATTATTCAAGATAAAATATTCTCACTTCAAAAGAAATTAAAGAGTATAGATAAGCAAATGACTGTTCAGCGGGGAAATCGTGGCCAGCTAGTTCGTGTAGCTTTGGTTGGTTATACCAACGTAGGAAAAAGTACAATTATGAATATGCTCAGCAAGTCGGACGTATTTGCGGAGAATAAACTTTTTGCAACATTAGATACAACTGTTCGAAAAGTGGTTATTGAAAATTTACCTTTCTTATTAACGGATACTGTAGGATTTATTCGCAAACTACCGCACCAATTAATAGAATCCTTTAAATCTACACTTGATGAGGTACGTGAAGCCGATTTATTGGTACATGTATTGGATATTTCTCATGCTAATTTTGAAGATCAGTATGATGTTGTAAATGATACGCTTTCTGAAATAGACAAATCCGATAAGCCTTCGATTGTTATTTTTAATAAAATTGATACGTATAATTACGTAGAAAAAGAAGTGGATGATTTGACGCCTTTAGAAGCATGTAATTATTCCCTTCAAGATCTTGAGAAAACTTGGATGGCCAAGTTGAATAGTACGAAGTGTGTATTTATTTCAGCTTCAAAAAAAGAGAATTTAGAAGAGCTAAAAAGTATTTTATATAATGATGTAAAAAAAATATTTCAAGAAAGATATCCTTATCACCACTTTTTATATTAAAAAAGCCCTTTCAAATTCGAAAGGGCTTTTTTCATTTATAGATTAGGGCAATAATTGAAAAAAGCCATGCCCTTCAATTTCAGTGTCATCAACACCAATAGCAACATATTTATAGAAGTATGTTCCTTCTTCAGCATTTAATCCTCCTTTCGTCTTACCATCCCATTCAGCTCTTGCATTAGAGTCTGTTAAATCAGTTGTTCCTTCATACATAATATTTCCCCATCTATTTAATATAATTAATTTAATACTAACAGTGTTTTTATGTGTTAAGAAGAACACATCGTTCTCATTATCTGAATTCGGTGTAAATACATTTGGAGCAGTTACAGAAGGAAATGGGTAGATACAACTACCATCATCAACTACTGCATTTGGTTCGTGATTTATAGCTTCAGGGTCAGTACAACCACAATTTACAATGCTAATGTCAATTGAGGCTACATCAAAACAAGTTGGGTCTGATGTATAAGCTGTAAGTGTCACAATTGAGTTTTGGCTAAACGCATGGCCTTGATCAGTAGGGCTTAATACGTCCACAGATGGGCTTCCATCTCCGAAGTTCCAAGTATAATTTGAAGTATTTTGACTCGTATTTGTAAAGTTAACAGTTAATGGATTACAACCATTAATCATATTTGCAGAAAACTCTGCAATAGGAGGGTTTTCAATATCAACAAATATGCTATCTGAAACGGAACAAACATCGTCAGTAAGATTTATAGTATACCAACCTCCTGGCAAGTTAGTCCAAACCGAAGCGTTTATTGAGTCTGACATGCTTTGATTTAACCATTGGAATTGTAACGCAAATGGCGAAAGAAGGGAGTCACCAGACCAGGTTGAAGAAACAATTCCGGTATTATCACAGGACGATGTGTTTTGATTTAATAGAGCCTCGACAGTTAGGGTCTGATTCACGGTAACGGTTAAAGTATCGTCATCAGCAAATCCACAAAAATCAGTAACCTCTACATAGTAATCTATAGTGCCATTGACATCAATAGGCACCGTAGCGACACCTATGGTGTCATTTGAATTACTCCATGTATATGTGTAAGGTGGTAGACCACCGGATGCGATTGCAAAAACATCTAGTGAATCTTCTAGACAATAAATTAAAGTATCTTGGGCATTGATAGTTAATGTAGGCTGGTCATAAAGCCATATCGTTCCAGAAGTAACAAGGGAATTACCATTATCTAAAATAGTTGTTATTGTTATTATAACATCTTCAAACCCTTCGAATATCTCATCTTGAAAAGCCGTAAATGGCATTATAACTTCTGTCTCCCCCGGCAAGAATAGTATAGAATCAGGTAAAACCCCATAATCAATACCGTTAGATGCACTTCCTGCTAATTGCAGGGTAATATATAGAGAGTCTCCTGATTGACACGAAGGCCTTGTGAAAATAAAATCGGCATTAGTATTACAGCCTTCAAAAATAACACTATCACCAAATAAGCTTTCGTCAATATTCGTTTCTAAAGAAATGTCAACGGGAACAGACTGAAAACTACCTCCTTCTAAAAATACTCCCGTATCATAAATTCCATCAACACAGTCTGCAAGAGCAAATTTAAAATTATAGGTAGAATCACAAATCACATTAAAACGAATTTCAATAGGGACTGTAAACCCATTAAAACTATGTCCAACAGGATTACTTAAAAAGTAATCCCCATTCATTGAAGGTGGAGTTTCACTAGCATCTACATAAATTGTACTAATCGTAATAGGTTCTGTTGTACCGGGGACTAAGGCAAGATTCTCTGAAGCATAATTTCCGCCTGCCGGATTTGGTCCTGAGAGATAAAATCCAAAGGCATCATTAAATACAGTATTTATGTATGTAAGATATTCCTCTGATGCAAATGTGAAATTGAATACGACTACATCTCCATCTGGCACAAAATCAAATTCAAGAATTGCAGCATCATTCGTAGAGGTAATACTACCGGAATTTGGGTTTGTTGTTACTGATTGAGCCGTAGCTAAAACATCAGCATCACCGCCCCCACCAAAATCAGTTGATGAGAATCCTCCCGCCTGAGTAATTGAAGTAACATCACCACTAGACATTACAATTCCTAGAGGTAAACCAATGTTACTCGTTCCTGCATTGAACGTTCCTATTTGATTTGGATTACCCGTAAATGTAATATTACTAGTAGCAAGCCCGGGACCAATCAATGTATTAGTTACCATATCGAAAGGTGTCGGTGTCGGGTCAATTGTTATTTGTCCATTTACGCTAATTGAAATTAGCATTAACGCACACAATAATTTAATTGATTTTTTCAGCATAGCATTTATAAGTTAGTTAATCTTTAGACTATAAAAAGACTCAAAAGGTTGCATAAAATTGGATTAATTCATACAGAATACCTAATGTTTTTAATAAAATCACGACTTTTACATTCATTCTCAATTAATAACTAGGTATGGAATCAACTCAAGCATATATTCAATCGAATAAAGAACGATTTTTAAAAGAATTAATCGATTTATTAAGAATCCCTTCAGTTTCGGCGGATCCAGCCTTTGCAGGCGACGTTCGAAAAACAGCAGAATTACTCGCGGCAGGGCTTGAAAATGTTGGCGCTGACAATGTAGAAATATGTGAGACTGCAGGCTATCCTATTGTTTATGGCGATAAAATTATTGACCCTAGTTTACCAACAGTATTAGTTTATGGACATTATGATGTTCAACCCGCTGATCCAATTGAACTTTGGATTAGCCCACCCTTTGATCCGGTTATTAAGAAGACAGATATTCACCCTGAAGGAGCTATTTTTGCACGTGGAGCATGTGATGATAAAGGTCAGATGTTTATGCATGTGAAAGCATTTGAAGCAATGATTAAATCAGGATCATTGCCTTGTAATGTTAAGTTCATGATTGAAGGGGAAGAAGAGGTTGGAAGTGAAAATTTGGGGCTTTTCGTTAAGAATAATCACGATCGCCTTGATGCAGATATCATTTTGGTTTCTGATACAGGAATATTCGCAAATGATGTGCCCTCGATTACTACTGGGTTAAGAGGGTTAAGTTATGTTGAGGTTGAGGTAACGGGGCCAAATAGAGATTTACATTCTGGTCTTTATGGTGGTTGTGTTGCAAATCCCATCAATATTTTATCGAAAATGATTGCTTCATTACATGATGAGAATAATAAAATTACAATACCTGGTTTCTACGATAAAGTTATAGAGTTATCGGATGAGGAAAGATCTGAAATGGCTAAAGCGCCATTCAAAAAAGAAGGGTATTTAAAAGCATTAGACATTGAAGATGTTTATGGTGAAACTGGATACTCTACAATGGAACGAGGGTCAATTAGACCAACTTTAGATGTTAATGGAATCTGGGGGGGCTACACGGGCGAAGGGGCAAAGACCGTAATAGCATCACAAGCGTTTGCTAAGATATCAATGCGTTTAGTACCTGATCAAGATCCAAAAGAGATTACTCAATTGTTTTATGACCACTTTATTTCAATTGCTCCACTAGGAACAAGGGTTAAGGTAACACCACATCATGGAGGCGAAGCTGCAGTAACACCTATCGATTCTATCGGGTACAAGGCGGCAAGCATGGCCTATGAAAAAACGTTTGGTAAAAAGCCAATCCCAGTAAGAAGTGGAGGTTCTATCCCTATCGTTGCAATGTTCGAAAAAGAACTTGGCTTGAAAACAATTTTAATGGGATTTGGCTTAGATAGTGATGCTATCCATTCGCCAAATGAGCATTACGGCCTATTTAATTTTTATAAAGGAATTGAAACAATCCCATATTTCTTTAGTTATTATAGTAAACTCGTTAAATCATAAGACATGAAAAGTGTTATTGCAGTCATTGTTGCTTTCTTTATTTTTTCTTCTTGTTCATTTTACGAGCTTGAGTATAAAGGAGGGGAACAGATCAAGTTTGGTAAACTAGAGGGCAAGCAATTTTCATTTACTGCAGGAGGAAAGATTTTAAATCAGAATGGCTTCGCTATTAAAGTGAAGCCATCTGATTTATCGTTATTTATAGAAGGAGAATATATAGGGCTTGTTCACCTCGACAAAGAAATTCGAATGAAACGTAAAAGCGATGAATATATTGAAGGTCGATTTACAGCTACTCTTGCTGACGGGGCAATGCTCAGAGCATTATTTTTTATAAACAAAAAACAGCTTGAAATCTGTCTTAAAGGAAAAGTTAAAGTAGGGGTTTGGATGTTCGGTAAGAAATTTGACGTCAATGAAACGCGAACGATAAGGGGTTCGGATTTAAAATTCATATAATTTATTGACCAATGTACACTCGATGTACGCGTTGTGAAAAGCTTGTCATTACTTCATAAGAAATCGTTTTTGCTTTTTGTGCAAAATCAAGAATTGTTTGGTGCTCTCCAATAATCTCGACTCGTTCACCTTCTTCTAATTGAAGATTTGTGACATTCACCATAATCATATCCATGCAAACATTTCCTACGGTAGGGCAATAATGGTTTTGAATAAAAACACCTCCATTTCCTTGTCCCAATGTTCGTTTGAATCCGTCTGCATACCCAACTGGAATAATTGCAATCTCCATCTTTTTTTCCGCGATAAAACCTCGACTATACCCTACATAATCATATGGGTGTATTTCTTTTAATTGAGAGATGGCACTTAACCAAGAGACTGCAGGGCGAAGGTTTTTATTTCCATTTACACCGTACATTCCTATGCCTAAACGAACCATGTCGAATTGTGATTCTGTATAGTTATGAATACCTTCTGAATTTAGAATATGACGATCAATCTGATAAGAGAAATTACTACTTATTTCAGTTGAAATTTTCTCAAATAAAGCGATTTGTTTCCTTGTAAATTCAGATAAAGCGAGCTCTGACTCTGCCAAGTGGGAGTAAATAGACTTAATAACAACTTCGGGTTGAGTTTTAATTAAATCAATCAATGCTTTGATATCTGACTTCGTAAACCCTAAACGATTCATTCCTGTTTCTATTTTGATGTGTATAGGGAAATTAGAGTGTTCCTGAAGGATCAACTCTCTAATTAATGACTGCAACTGCTTCAATGAGAAAACGGCTGGTTCAAGTCTATATTTGACACAATCTCCGAAGGTGCTTTCTTCAGCATTCATAACTAAAATAGGAGTTGAAACACCATTTTTCCGTAATTCAATTCCTTCATCGACATAAGCTACGCCCAGGTAATCTACCCCCATTTCTTCTAAAAAGCGACTCATTGTTTTTGAATCGGATCCATAAGAGGAAGCTTTCACTATACATAGGAGTTTCGTTTCAGCATTTAGAACAGATTTTGTGTAATTAATATTATGTCGAATTGCCTTGATGTCAATCTCTAAATAGGTTTGATGGTTTTTTTCTTTAAATGTATTCGCTAGAAGTTCCATTTTCAATTCACGATTTCCTTTTATAAGGATGTTTGAATCTTGAAATTGATAATCATTCTCAACTTCTTTATAATAAAAAAAGTATCCATCTAATTTAAATTCGTTCAACAAGACTTCATACTTGCGCTGTTGATCAGTACCTGAAACACCAATGATTGCGTAGCGTTTTTTTCCTTTCGCAGTTGCAAGTTGGTATTCAAGAGAGTTCCGTAAAGATTCAATATCTAAGCTATAAGTATCATTTAAAATGGTATTATTATTGTTTCCAGGAAAAGTCTCTAGTCTCAATGCTAAAGGGCTAATAGAAGGAATTACTTCCTTTATTTTGCTTGAGTTAACACCGAGAAAAAGGGCAACTGTTATTGCCAATTGAGCATTCATTCGATTAAAATCACCCGCTAATTGAAGTTGATTAATGATTTCAGCATTCGAATTGTTTGATACTAAAATGCCTTTACTTAGCTTGAGTGATTCAGGATAAAAGATATTTTTAACCCCATCAAATAAGGCAAGTTTCGTGGATAAATGTTCTGCTTCCGAATCGAATAATTCTCTATGTGCACTTCCAAATGATGTTATTATTCCATGGGTAGGTTTAAGTATTCCCCGAATTTTAATCATGCTTTTTTTAGTAGAAACACCAACCTCAATAATTCCGATATCTGTCTTCGAATTAAATTCAAGAATAGATAAAGCAACCCCTAATTGACTGTTGTAGCTTTTTGGACTACGACTTACTTGAAACTGGACCCCTAAAAATTGGGAAAGCCATTCTTTTGTCGTTGTTTTACCGTTGCTTCCCGTAATAGCAACGATTGGAAAATTAAATCGATTTCTATGGTGTTTAGCCAGGTCTAGGAGTGCAGAGAGGGTGTCTTTTACTACGATTTCTTTTGCTCCTGTGAAGGGTGCAGTTATACCAGCAGTTGAAACAATAAAGTGTCGTACCCCCTTGTTATATGCGGACTCTATAAATTCATGGCCGTCTCTAAATACTCCGGTCATGGCAAAAAACAACGTGTGTTCTCCGTTGATTAGTTTACGCGTGTCAAAAGCTACAGAACTAATAAGGGCTGAGTCAGAAGACTTCAGGTCGCTTAGTACTTGAGAGATTTCACTGTATGAATAATCTAAATTCAATGTCCAATTTTATTGTAGCAAGACCGGCAAAGCGGCTTATATTCTTCAAGTGCCCCTACAGGCACCTGGTCTGCCCCTTTAACTGTTCTGTGTGAGAACTGTGCAAGGTTTCCACAAGATACACAAATGGCGTGAACCTTTGTTACATATTCAGCAATACTCATGAGTTGTGGCATTGGACCAAAAGGAACTCCTTTGAAATCCATGTCTAATCCTGCCAAAATTACACGCGTGCCCTTTTTCGATAATTCATTGCAAAGGTTGATAATTCCATCATCGAAAAATTGAGCTTCATCAATAGCAAC
>Ga0115004_10002195_pt1 | contig 16078 bp, 11 predicted proteins | sample ArcticOcean_MG_C_10_FD_88737 | JGI IMG/M metagenome (GOLD analysis project Ga0115004, IMG submission 88737) | Marine microbial communities from western Arctic Ocean - ArcticOcean_MG_CB11_90 | ecosystem: Environmental > Aquatic > Marine > Oceanic | place: Arctic Ocean: Canada Basin | collected...
GTCTGTTTTTGTGAAAAACCAAGGTTCCAGCGAAGTCTTTAACTTAGAGTTAACGGATGTAAATGGTAAAGTTATTGTTTCCAAAAATGCAGCTGTTAACGGTGCTGAAACTACTGAAGTTAGTTTGGGAAAACTTGAATCAGGGTTCTACTTAATTAGAGTATTCAATGATAACGCTGACAGAACATTCAGAATTATTAAAGAGTAATCCTTAGATAAAAAATCAGAGAGGGGGGCTTTTGCCTCCCTTTTTTTTAAAACTATTTTTCCTTTCATGATATTTTATACCTTTATAAAAATATAAAATTAGCATACTATGTTAGCTCCTTTCAACTTACAAAAATGGATTGATGACAATCGTGATTTACTTAAACCACCTGTTAACAATAAAAACTTATATGTTGAGGCTGGAGACTTTATTGTAATGATTGTTGGTGGACCAAATGCCCGAAAAGATTATCACTTCAATGAAAGCGAAGAGTTGTTTTATCAACTGGAGGGCGACATAATGGTTAGAGTACAGATAGACGGTAAAGCTAGAGACATTCACATCAAAGAAGGAGATATCTTTTTACTTCCAGGAAATATTCCCCACTCTCCAATGAGAGGTCCTAATACTGTTGGATTAGTAATTGAACGTATTCGCAAAGGCACTGACATGACTGATGGGTTAATGTGGTTTTGTGATGAATGCAATCACAAATTACATGAGTACAAATTCCCATTAGAAGATATTCAAGAAGACTTTCTCTCTCGTTTTAGATCATTCTACTCTTCAAAAGAATTAAGAACTTGTGATAACTGTAATCATGTTATGGAGATGGATGAACGATTCTTATAACAGAGTTTTTCAAGTAAATCGCGTAAAACATGTACAAATAGAAATTATCTCAACAGGTTTATGTGACCTACATGTTGATATACTTTATCATTAAAGTCCGTTAGCTTGATCTTCCAAATATAAGTTCCATCTTGACAATTATGCCCTTTATAAGTTGCATCCCAACCTATATTTATATCCCTACTTGTAAAGACAAGTTCCCCCCAACGATCAAAAATAAATATTTCAAACGTATTAGTATTACCTCCTAACGCGAAGAAAGAGTTATTAAATTCATCGTTATCAGGGGTAAATGTATTTGGAACAAAAAGAATAGGATCATAGTAAATATGAACGCTATCTTCCGCTGTACATCCATTATCATCTGTGTATGAAACTATATAGAAGAAGTTTTGATCTGGGCTAGCGACTGGATCATCACAAGCAACACAGCTCAAATAATCTGATGGATCCCAGAAATAAGTTCCATCGGTTGTACTTGATGCGCTCAATTGAATTTCATCGCCATAAAAGGCATACACATCTGGACTTGTTTGAATAAAAGCATTTGAATATAAATCCACGAAAACGGAATCAGTACTAATGCATCCATACTGATCTGTTCCATTAACAGTATACATCGTAGGGTAAAACGGTGTAGCTAGAACCTGTGATGTAAGAAAAGAGTTTAGTGTGTTTGAAGGTGTCCAATAATAACTTACCCCGCCAGTAGCGAAAAGATTTGCTGTTTCTCCAGGACAAATAATAGTATCATTCCATGCTGCAATAGATGTCTCAACAACTATAATCAAAACACTGTCGCGTACAGTTCCACACGAATTGGTAAAGTCGCAATAGTAGTAAATATCGTTTACAGGATTTATTACAACGGTGGGGCCAACAATTGTATTAATATTTAAATTAGGTGACCACAAATAGCTCTCGCTACCCGACACTTCCAATTCAACAGTTGCGCCAAGACAAACTTTGACAGAATCATCCATTATAGGTATTGGTGGTGTATAATACACTTGAACCAAGACGCTGTCCTCCAAGAGACACCCAGTGCCCGTCTCGATTTCAACATAATACATCGTTGTTGCATCAGGAGTAACTGTTGGACTTGATGTATTTGGATCTGCTATAAATACATTAGGAGTCCACACATAATTCTCTCCACCTGTCGCAAACAAATCAATATTGTTTCCTATACAAATGGAGGTATCATTCGAAATGGTACTTGAAACTGGATAAGCCTCTAGGGTAACAAAGACCGTATCTATTCCGCAAGTATCAGAGATTATAACCATAAAATCCGTTGTCTGATTAATAACCGCGATTGGATTATAAATAGTTGAATCACTTAAAAAATTTGCAGGGGTCCATTCATAAAACGCACCACCATAAGCTTCAAATTCAAATGGAACTCCAGGACAAACTGGCCCTGGTGGCTCAACAATTCCTCCAACAAAATCTCCAATAATCACTTCAAATATAACCGTATCTGAAACATAACAATTGTTCGTATCAATTACAATTAATGTTACGTCATATTCTCCAGGCCCAGGATAAAGGTGAGAAGGATTAATATCCGTTGATGTTGTGTTGTCTCCAAAATCCCAAAAGAATGCATTTCCATTGGCACTATTGTTATCAAAAATAACTGGATCTGGTAAACATACAAAAGGATTCGGGTCAGCTATCGTAGCTTCAATTGTACTTAGTTCAAACTTGAATGCTGCCATATTACAATTATTACTAGGGTCTACATTCGACCATACTCCAGGAGTTGTTGGAAAGCCGTTAGTAATACTCCCGCAACTAGCACAAACTGCATGATAAATTCTGCCAGACTTATCAAATCGACTAGTTCCTCCATCGACGTGGTTCGATGGCCCTGAAGTTCCCCCCATGTAAGTTGCGTATTTTAAATAACTCGCATCAGAACCAAGCACAGCGACATAAAAATTACTTCCATTTGTTATTGCTTGATATGCATCGGAAGTCACAGGGAAACCATTACTCGTAGAATTAACAGCCTGACCATTATTATTTGTACTTCCTCCCCAACCGGACAGGAAAATATCATAGCAATCTGAGACGAGAAAAGCCGTTGGAGAAATTTCAACATGTCCCGTTCCCGCACCGATCATCGTTGTCCATTCAATTGTATTTAGATTAGACGTAAGCTTCTGTATAAACTGGCCTGAATTTGGCACACCATATAAACCGGCTGTAATTGGCCAGTTAGATTCTGTTTGGCCTAAAATATAGACCCTGTCATCTAAATCCAGCTGTACACAATATGCTTGATCATATTCGCTAAGTCCTAAGTATGTCCCAGACAAAATCGCCCCTGTATTTCCATTCAAACGTGTGGCATATCCATCTGAAGTTCCACCATTAAAAGAAAGATCAAGACCAGATGAATAGGGTAATATAGATGAATTTGTGCCGCCAACAAAATAAACATCTCCACTTGCCGCACTTTGAAGGGAATTGCCAGACTCTACACCAGACCCTCCGAAATATCCAGACCAGCTTAACACACCCAAAGAAGCATTTAATTTAAAAACAACGGCATCCTGTGCACCGGACAACGCACTTTGAGGACCCTGCAATACAGGAAAATCAGCTGATTTTGTTGTTGAAGTAACCAATACATTTTCATTTTGATCGAGAATAACCTCGCCGCGAAATTGGTCACCATAATTAAAATTTAATATACTTGTATTTAACCCATCGTTTCCAGAACCTCCCATGAATGTAGAACTCAATAATGAAGCTCCATCAGCAGAAAGTCGAGCTAGAAACAAATCGGATCCAGGGAATGTTAGTCCATTTTCAATTTCTGTTGACCCGCCTCCAAACGTATTATCATATGCTCCAACCATAGGGAAATTTGGAGAAGCTGTAATTCCCAAGATGTACAATTCATCATTAGAATTGCAAATCATACTCTCAGGTAGCTCATTAGAGCTACCTCCTATAAATGTTGAATAGATCAATGCTGCTCCATCAGCAGTAAATTTTGTAACTGCCACATCAAACGAACCTCCATTATGGGACCCATCATAAGCACCTGTAGTTATTGGATAACCAATTCCAAAACTAATACCTCCACCAAACAAATTACCGCTAGGATCGGGTGTTGCTGTCATTCCCCAATTGTCAGAAGTAGACCCTGTGAAAGTTGAAAACGTTAATGTAGGATCAATAATTAGTGTTTTAGATTTATCATATCCATTTGGGAAAATGAATATTAATTCACTTCCTTGAAGTTCAAACTCCACTTTTACTGGTTTTTTCCTGCCCGTCTCATCTTCTGTCCATGCAATTGGTTTGGATTCAATAACTTCACCAAAACGGTTCCCTACATGTAAGTTCCCTTCGTCATCTAACAGTAATTTAGAGTGTCCTTGATAATTAACTCGTATTTGATCAACATTGACGTGAGGACTAACAATAAAAGAGTATTCCAAACCTCCCCTTCCGTTTAGAAGCATATCAATCCCATTGTAATAGTTATATAGTCTAACAGACTTATAACCATATACATGACCAAACCAATCTTCCGGGTTGTTACCTAAAATATAATTATTGTAAAATGATGATGAATCTGACACATAGCTACTTCCATCCCATGAAGAACCTAAAAATTTCGTTCGAATCACATATCCAATAAATGGCTCATGTCCATCTTCTGAATGGCCCTTAGCTTCCTCTAGGTGCTTGCCTCCGTTACTCAATGAGTAGGTCAGTCCATCTTTCTCGATAAACAAATCACCTTGGCTCAAATCAATTTTAAACTCCACATTTTCCACCCATTGCCCCTTATTAGGGTACATCCAAGCGTCTTGTCCTATGACCCTTTGGCCAAGAAAAGAAATAATGACTATTACAAGAGTTAAAAGTTTCATTTTAAAGTTGAAAATTACAACAAATATAACTGGTGAGGCCAATAAGAACAACATGGCAGGTAACACCTTATAGATAAATCGTTTAATAAGTGAATAGGTTGCCTTTTTTAAGGCAAATACAGTAAGCTGTAATTTAGCATTGAAGGTCGATTTATTATCCTTAAATTTGTAGTGAATTTACACCAATTCTAACGATGAGTGATCCAATAAAACACGAGTGTGGCATAGCGCTTTTAAGATTAAAGAAGCCGTTACAGTATTATTTTGACAAATACGGAACGGCTTTTTACGGACTGAATAAGTTGCATTTACTCATGGAGAAACAACACAATCGTGGTCAGGATGGTGCTGGAGTAGCGAATATCAAATTCGATATGTCCCCTGGTGAGCGTTACATTTCCAGATATAGGTCTATTGACAGTAAGCCAATACAAGATATATTTGATCACATCAATGGTAAGTTTGAAACTATTGGAAAGCAAGACCCTGCATTACTTCAAGATGTAGATTACTTAAAGAAATATGCTGGTTTTACTGGCGAACTGTTTTTAGGACACTTAAGGTACGGTACATTCGGAAGAAACTCTATTGAAAGTTGTCACCCGTTTTTGAGGCAAAATAATTGGATTACAAGAAACCTAGTTGTTGCGGGGAACTTCAATTTAACAAATGTTGACGAGTTATTCGATGTACTATTACATGTTGGACAGCATCCAAAAGAAAAATCAGATACCGTTACTGTATTGGAAAAAATCGGTCATTTCTTAGATGATGAGAATGATGAGTTATACAACAATTTGAAACCACAAGGATATTCAAATGCAGAAATTTATAACAAGATTGCATCTAAATTAGAAATTGATAAAATATTAAAACGTGCTTCTGAGGACTGGGATGGTGGATACGCCATGGCAGGGTTATTTGGACATGGTGATGCTTTTGTATTAAGGGATCCATCAGGAATTCGCCCAGCATATTTCTATGAAGATGACGAGGTTTGTGTTGTAACGTCAGAGCGACCCGTTATCCAAACCGCATTCAACTTAAAAGCGAATCAAGTTCAGGAATTAAAACCTGGACACGCTCTAATAATCAAGAAAGATGGTACCATCAAAGAAACGCTAATAAATACCCCTAAGGAAGAGTTAAAATGTTCATTTGAGCGTATTTACTTCTCAAGAGGAAGTGATACTGATATTTATAAAGAAAGAAAACAACTTGGGAGAAACATTGTTCCTCAAGTAATCAATTCTATTGACAACGATTTTAATAACTCTGTTTTCTCGTTTATCCCAAATACCGCTGAAGTTTCTTTCTATGGATTAATCAAAGGATTAGAAGATCATTTGAATGAAGAGAAAATTAAACAAATCACATCATTAGGTGCAAATGCAGACCCTCAAAAGATTCGTGATATTTTACTGAAAAGAGCGCGTATTGAGAAAATAGCGATAAAAGATGCTAAGCTTAGAACCTTCATTACTCAAGATGATTCAAGAGATGATTTAGTTGCTCACATTTACGATGTCACCTACGGCTGTGTTAAACCAAAAACCGACAATCTTGTTATCATTGATGATAGTATTGTTCGTGGCACAACATTGAAACAGTCAATTCTTCGAATTTTAGATCGTTTAGAACCTAAAAAGATTATTGTTGTTTCTTCTGCACCTCAAATTCGTTATCCAGATTGCTATGGAATAGACATGGCTAAGATGGGAGACTTCATTGCTTTCGAAGCGACAATTGCATTGCTGAAAGAAAATAGTATGACTCATATTATTGACGAAGTATACACGAAATGTAAAGAGCAAGAGAGCTTACCTAAGGAACAAATTAAAAATTACGTTCAAGAAATTTATACGCCATTTACAGATGATGAAATTTCTGTAAAAATCAGTGAGTTACTTACTCCTGCAACTATATCAACTAAGGTTGATATTATTTATCAAACGGTTGAAAATCTTCATTTGGCTTGTCCTGACAATAAAGGTGATTGGTACTTTACAGGTAATTACCCAACCGCTGGAGGGAACAAGGTTGTAAATAAAGCTTTCATTAACTGGAAAGAAGATAAAAACGAACGCGCCTATTAATACGAAAACATGAACAGACGTACAGCACTCATATTTTATGTCCTAAGTGTCTACGTTGTTGTGCAGTTTATTTGGTGGGGATATCATTTAATTGAACTTACAGAAGAAGTCATAAAGCCAGATGCGTTAATTTCAAAGCGCGTTGCAATGATTTTGGGAGAAGGTACCGTGTTCTTAATACTTCTTCTATTTGGAATTTGGCAAATTAGGCGGTCTATTCGCAAAGAATTAAAATTATCTGAACGTCAGAACAACTTTCTTTTATCTGTCACCCATGAATTAAAAACACCACTAGCTGCAAACAAGCTTTACATTCAGACCGTCACGAAAAGAGAGCTATCAAGAGAAAAACAAAATGATATCCTACAGAAGGCAATAAAGGAAAATAGGCGTCTGGAGTATATGATTGACAACATCCTCAATGCATCACGCCTCGAGAATAATGCTCTTCGTCTTGAAAAAGAGACATTCAGTTTAACCCTACTCATTGAAGCCATTACTAAACGATTCAATACCATTTCTCGTCTAACAATTATAAAATCAGTTTTCTCGAAAGACATTGAAATTAATGGGGATAAGTTTATGATTGAAACGATTATCAATAACTTAATTGAAAATGCACTTAAATATTCAGGAAACGAAAATGAGATTATAATTTACGCCTATCGACAAAAAAATAAAATTAGATTTGGCGTGAAAGATCTTGGGCCTGGCATCCAAAAAGATTTGAAATCACGCATTTTTAATAAATTCTATCGTATTGGAAATGAAGAAGTTAGGACGAAAAAAGGGTCTGGTCTAGGGCTGTTTATTGTTCATGAATTGGTGAGAATGCACAATGGAACAGTAGTTTGTCTTGACAACATTCCAAACGGAAGCAACTTTCAAATAACACTTGAAAATGACAAATAATATAGGCTTAATTATTTTAGATGGATGGGGAATTGGAAATAAATCCGAGTCAGATGCTATACACAATGCCAAAACGCCATTCATGGACAGCTTACTTCAAAGATATCCGAATGCTACATTGCTAACTAGTGGTGAAGATGTTGGCTTGCCTAGCGGACAAATGGGAAATTCAGAAGTTGGTCACTTAAACATTGGCGCTGGCCGTATTGTTTATCAAGAATTAACACGTATCAATAAATCAATAAAAGATAACGATTTTTTCAAGAATGAAATGCTCAACAAGGCATTCCAAACAGCCAAAAATAAAGACGTGGCGATTCATTTCATAGGACTTACTTCGAAAGGAGGAGTTCATAGTTCACTAGAGCATTTATATGCACTTATTGAAATGGCTAAGGAATACAAGTTGCCAAAGTCATTCATTCATGCTTTTACTGATGGGCGTGATTGCGATCCAAAAAGTGGGTTGAGATTCATTCAAGAACTAGAAGATAAAATAGCTGGAACAAACACAAAAATTGCATCTATTATTGGTCGTTATTTCTCAATGGATAGAGATAACCGTTGGGAGCGAGTTAAAAAAGCATATGATTTGTTGGTTCACGGAACAGGGTCAGAATTCACAGCTGCATCTGAAGCAATAGAGCAATCTTACACAAGTAATATCACTGATGAGTTCATTGAGCCATCAGTTATTGATGCTGAAGGAATGATAAAACCGAATGACGTTGTAGTGTGTTTTAACTTCAGAACAGATCGCCCTAGAGAAATATCTATCGCTTTAACGCAAAAAGATCTTCCTGAATATAACATGACGGCATTGAATATTGATTACTACACTATGACAAACTATGACAAAACATTTAAAAATGTGAATGTCATTTTTGAAAAAGACAATTTATCAAGAACACTTGGTGAGGTACTTTCAGATAATAATAGAACTCAAGTACGTATTGCTGAAACTGAAAAATACCCACATGTTACCTTCTTCTTTAACGGAGGTCGGGAGACTGAATTTGATGGAGAACGAAGGCTCCTAGTAAACTCGCCAAAAGTTGCTACTTATGATTTACAACCTGAAATGAGTGCGTTTGAAGTAACAGATAAGATTGTGACAGATATTCAATCTAACACCCCTGATTTTATTTGTCTAAACTTTGCTAACCCTGATATGGTTGGACATACCGGCGTGTATTCGGCGATCATAAAAGCTGTTGAAGTAGTTGATAGCTGTTTACAAAGCGTTATTGAGGCTGGTCTTGAAAAAAACTATGAATTTATCGTTATTGCCGATCATGGAAATGCGGATTTTGCAATTAATGCGGATGGCACTCCAAACACTTCACATTCATTAAACCCTGTACCTGTTGTGCATATTACTTCATCACTAAATACATCAATTAAAGATGGGATTTTAGCAGATGTTGCGCCAACAATATTATCAAGATTGGGCATAGCACAACCGCCTGAAATGACAGGGAAGATCTTAGTTTAAATTACGAATTAAGCTTCGCGATAATTCCGGTTGTTGAAAACCCTTCAACCAATGGAATAGCCACTGCACTCCCACCGAAAGAACGCACCTCCTTAGATCCAACGATATATGTTTTGGCAGACTCGTCTTGTTCATTGGGATCATAATCAGCCCCTTTAACAATGATATCTGGTTTTAGGAAATTAATTAATTCAAGAGGTGTATCCTTATCAAAAAAGACAACCAAATCTACATATCCCAAGGCAGCTAAAACAGTAGCACGTGAATCCTCTTTATTGACAGGCCTATCTACTCCCTTTCCTTGACGTTTTACAGATGAATCTGTATTCAAGGCAACAATCAATCGATTACCAAGCTCTGAAGACTCGGCCAAATAGCAAACGTGCCCTGTATGAAGGAGATCAAAACAGCCATTTGTAAAAACAACCTTATCAGCCCTCAGCTTCCACATTTGAATGCGCTGTAGAGCTGTATCGTGATCTACTATTTTTTGTTGAAGATGCTGTAAACGCGTGTTCATAATCTATTTGTTTCGTTTGTATTCACTCAGTTTCGGTTGACGCTGAATAAGAAATAAGGACAATAACCCAAGAAGAACCATCATTGTTGTTTGTGCCACCCAAATAAATATTCCAAAACATGCGAAATTTATACCGTATAGTACTAAAACTGCATTTACCCATGAAGGGTATGCACCTATGCCGCCTGGCAACAAGGCAATTGCAGCAGCACCAACAACAAACACCCCAAAAATAGCGCCCACCGTTATTACTGAAGTTTCAGGGAAGGCTTGTGCGAAAATCCAAATAGACCCGATATAACAGCTCCAAATAAAGAACGTATGTGCAATAAACGCCCACTTCTTCTTCATCGTAAAAATTGATTTCAACCCTTCGTAGAAGCCAATTAATTTATCTAAACAGAATTTTTTAAACTTTTGGTTTTTAAAGAAAAAAGCGATTCCAATAACACCAATTATAAGTACTACAATGGCTGCATAGATTATCCCTCTGCTAGAGTCACCACTTAAAGAAGTTGTGATTTGGCTTAATTCATCAGAATTCACCTGTAACAAGCCTGAAATAAAAACGACCAATCCTAGCATAATTACATCAACTACGCGCTCAATTACAATTGTCGCAAATCCTTTTTCAAATGGTACTTTTTCATAATTGGTTAATAATCCCGCTCTTGCTAATTCACCAGACCTTGGCACTGTATAATTGATCACATATCCCGCCATAACAGCGTGATATGCATTAGAAAGTTTTGGTTTATACCCGAGAGGCTCCAATAAAAATAACCATCGATAACTTCTACTTAAATGACTTAAAAAAGCAACGAAAAGGCCTAAAATCACAAAAAAATAGTTCGCGTTAAAAAAAGAGTTTTTCGTTTGGTTTAATTGTTCCTGATCTAATCCACTAAAGAAATACCACGTAAGATAAACTCCAATTCCAATTGGAACTAAAATCTTCAATATATTAGTGATTGTAGCTTTCACTTTAGTCGATTAAATTAGTTTGTTCATTTGGGAAAACAAGAGACGGCTTGAACGTCTTTGCCTCTTCAAAATCCATAAAGCCATATCCGATGATAATGATGCAATCATCAACAGCAACGAGTCTAGCAGCAGCTCCATTCAAGCAAATAACGCCAGAACCAGCAGCCCCCTTAATTACATATGTTTCTAGACGAGCGCCATTGTTATTATTAACAATTTGAACACGCTCACCTTCAATAATATTTGATACTTTCATTAACTCTTCATCAATGGTAATACTCCCTATATAGTTTAAGTCAGCTTGAGTAACTCGAACACGATGAATTTTTGATTTTACAACTTGTACTAACATTCTATTTATTTGATTAATAGGCCAAAGTTAGCTTATTTTTCAGAAAGTTACTTTGACGTGATTAACTCCATATTGTCAATTAATCTAACGTTATTGCAATATGCCGCAAGACAAGAACGCGCTCCAGGTACCCAAGTATCTATTTCCATTAATGTTTCTGGATGTACAATATTTAAATACTCCAACTCTAAAGTACCTTTATTAAAAAATTCTATTGCTTTTTTTTTCGCCTCGGATGGTGAAAACGTTTTAGCCATCATAACTAAAAGAATCATCGTTTCATGAATGATGACAGCATCCTCTTTATCCTGGAGTGATAATCGTTTATTTCTACTGCTACTAGCCAAACCTGAAGGCTCTCTAACGATTTCACATGGTACAACCTGCGTATCCATATTATAGAACTTAACCATAAAATTAATCACGGCCAATTGTTGAAAATCTTTTAATCCAAAAAGTGAATATTCTGGCTTAACCATTTCTATCAATCGCTTAACCACATTCACTACTCCACTAAAATGACCTGGTCTGTACTTACCCTCCATAACACACTCTAAATCTCCGAGTTCTAAATTGACATCATTGTAATATTCAGGGTAAACCTCATTAACTGTAGGAGCAAAAACAATTATATTTCCTGCCGTTTTTAGAAGACGAACATCATTCTCGAGTGTTCTTGGGTAGTTATCTAAGTCTTCTTTTTTGTTGAATTGCGTCGGATTAACGAAAATACTCACAACGACTTCGTTGGCCAATGACATTGCCTTCTTAACAAGCTCTAAATGACCGTGATGCAGAGCCCCCATCGTTGGCACTAGTGCCATTGAAGAGTCTTCGCCATTCTCTTTCAGTCTTTTTCGTAGCGACTCTAAGGTAGTACAGACATTCAAATTCTCCATTTAATAACGCATTGAGAGACACAAATCTATCCGTTTTTGTTGAAGTTTCACTTTTTTTTGTATATTTTTGTATACGTTTTTTATCAATAAAATTTTCATGGAGAAAAAGAAAGTACTTTTCATATCACAAGAGATGTCGCCATTTTTGCCAAAGTCAGAAATTTCTTTGACATCTAGAAGCTTGGCTCAAGGAGTTCAGGAAGGAGGAAAAGAGATTCGTGCATTTATGCCTCGATTCGGAGTAATAAATGAAAGAAGACATCAGCTGCATGAGGTTATTCGTTTATCAGGAATGAATTTAATCATTGACGACAATGATCACCCTTTAATTATTAAGGTAGCTTCAATTTCCGCTGCTCGTATGCAAGTTTATTTCATAGACAATGATGAGTACTTTAAAAGAAAAAGCACTCTACTAGACGATAAAGATGTTGAATTCAAAGATAACGACGAACGCTCTATGTTCTTTTGTCGTGGAGTTCTTGAAACAGTTAAGAAGTTAGGATGGCAACCAGATGTGATTCACTGTAATGGATGGATGACTTCATTAATGCCTCTTTATATCAAAAAAATATATAAAGACGATCCACATTTCGCAAACACGAAGATTGTATACAACATCTACAATGAAGGGTTTAACAACAATTGGGATGAACGAATATCTGAAAAACTTAAATTTGACGGATTCGACGAGGATGTAATTAAAGAATTTAGTGACCCAAGTTTTGAAAACATTACTAAAGCTGCAGCAAAATACGTTGACGGTTTAAGCGTTGGAAGTGAAAATTTAACTCCAGAATTAAGAGCCATATTTGACTCAGCTGAATGCGAAAAACTAGACTATGCTGCTGAAGAGCATCAAGTAAAAGAAGTTTCGGAGTTTTTGGATAAAGTAATTGACACAGAAGTTCTCATATAACATGAATCATATTCAACCGTTAGTTTGGCGGAAAAGGCTATCTCTTTCTGCTACTTTTTTATTTTTCCTTTTACTGGGAGTCGCTTGTAAGAAAAAAGAAAATACGCTTGGTCAAAATAACATCGATCAAAATGAACTTTTGAGCTCTGCTACTACTGATACATTTTCTATCACATCTCTTTCCTACTTAAACGACTCGATTATCTCTGACAATCCTCCTTTTGGGATATTAGGCTCCTACAATGACCCGAAATTCGGAATGTACAACTCAGAAATATATACACAATTTCGCTTAAGTGGCTTGTCTCCCGAACTTGGAGACATCAATGCAATCGTTGTTGATTCCTTTGTTCTTGCACTAGAATATGTTGGAGCCACAGCATTTTATGGTGAAATGGGAAACCAAACATTTGAAGTTTTTGAAATCAATGAGGATCTCAATATCGACTCTACCTATTACTCTTCAGATGAAAAGATACATACAGGCAGTGATCTAGTTATGCCCGGTATGGAAGTAATTGATATGGATCCGACCAATATTACAGTGGTTAATTCTGACACGATTGACTCTCAGTTAAGAATTCACTTAAGTACTTCAAAGGCAGCGGAATTTATTGCAGAATCAGATGCTGCAACTGGATCATTTGATGACAACGATGCATTTCTAGCTTATTTCAAAGGGCTCCATATTAAAACAAATAATTTCGCGCAAAATAATGGTAAAGGTGGCGCATTTTACTTTAACTTATCAGATCCCGCTTCTAAACTAACCATTTACTACACACTAAACGGAAGTCAAGAAACATACGACTTTTTAATAAATTCAAGTTGTGCTGACTTCAATCATGTTGAGATAGACAATAGTATGTCTAATGTTTCTTCTGTTATCAATGATACAGTCTCAGGACAAGTAGAATACTACGCCCAATCATTTGGGGCAAGAGCCGTAATTAGAATCCCAGGTTTAAATAGTATTCCTGAAAATGCAATTGTTCATACAGCTACTTTAATTTTACCCGTTCAATATCAAACAGGGGCAAATTATGCTCCTTCTTCAGATATTTCGGTTGCAATTACTGAAGCTGAAGGTGACTCACAACTTTTTGGAATAGGAACAGCATCATACAACCCCTCGGCAAGGTCTTTTGAAATTGATTTAAGAAGTTATATCCAAGGTTTAGTAAGTAATTCAACAGAAAATAATGGGGTGGTCTTATCTCCAATTCTTTATAACACATCAGCTGAGCGAATCATTTTTAATGGCCCTAACACCATTAATAAAGAGAAGCCAATATTGAAAATATTATATACTGAATTTTAAGATAAATGTGTGGAATCGTTGCTTATATAGGAAATAAAGAAGCCTATCCAATTATTGTTAAAGGCCTAAAAAGACTAGAGTATAGAGGTTATGATAGTGCTGGGATAGCATTATTAAACAATGGTGAATTAAATACCTATAAGAAACAAGGGAAGGTTGCCAACCTGGAAGATTTTACAAAAGATAAAGATTGTTCTGGTCATGTTGGAATTGGCCATACACGTTGGGCTACTCATGGACCTCCAAACGATGTGAATGCACATCCTCATGCTTCTGAAAATGGCAACATCACACTTGTCCACAATGGAATCATTGAGAATTACAATTCTATTCGCCAGCAGCTTGAAAGTAAAGGTTATGTCTTTAAAAGCGATACAGATACAGAGGTTCTTTGTTATTTGATTTATGATATTAAAACAAATACGGGAGTAAAATTAGGAAAGGCAACACGTCTCGCATTACAGCAAGTAGTTGGAGCATATGCAATTGTTGTCATGTGCAAAGACGAACCAAATAAAATTGTCGTTGCCAGAAAAAGCAGCCCTCTTGTGGTTGGAATAGGTAAGGAAAATGATTTTTATGTTGCATCTGACGCAACTCCTATTGTAGAATATACTAAACAGGTCGTATACCTTAATGATGATGAAATTGCTGTTTTAAATAAGGAAAAAGGAATGAAACTCTTCAATATAGATGAGGATCAAAAAGAGCCTTATATTGAAGAGCTTGAACTTCGTTTGGAAGCAATTGAAAAAGAAGGATACGAGCACTTTATGCTTAAGGAAATTCATGAGCAGCCTCAATCAATAAAAGACTGTTTTAGAGGACGGCTAAATGCTGAAAAGGGATGGGTTTCTTTAGGAGGAATTAAAGACTATGAGCAGAAAATGATTAAAGCAAATCGTATTATTATGATTGCTTGTGGAACATCATGGCATGCAGGGCTAGTTGGAGAATATTTATTCGAAGATCTAGCTAGAATCAATGTAGAAGTTGAATATGCTAGTGAGTTCAGGTATAGAAACCCTATCATTAATGAAAATGACATCGTTATTGCGATCTCTCAGAGTGGTGAAACTGCAGATACTTTAGCAGCATTAGGGTTGGCGAAATCAAAAGGGGCGACAATTTTAGGAATATGTAATGTTGTTGGATCTTCTATTTCAAGGATAACCGATGCTGGCTCATATACGCACGCTGGGCCAGAAATAGGTGTAGCTTCAACTAAGGCTTTTACCGCTCAAGTAACTGTTCTGACTTTGATGGCACTTTATCTTGCCAAGCTTAAAGGAACCATCAGCGAAACAAAATTTCGAACAATGCTCTCTGAACTTGAAGCTATTCCTCAAAAAGTTCAACAAATTTTAGATAAAAACGAAGGAATAAAATTAATTGCAAAGCAATATAAAAATGCATCAAATGCATTATACCTAGGGAGAGGAAGCTCTTTTCCAGTTGCCCTAGAAGGTGCATTAAAGCTGAAGGAAATTTCATATATCCATGCTGAAGGCTATCCTGCTGCCGAAATGAAACACGGGCCTATCGCATTAATCGATGAGGAAATGCCTGTTTTTGTTATTGCCACAAGTGGACCGTCCTACGAAAAAGTAGTTAGTAATATTCAAGAAGTAAAAGCGCGTAAAGGAAAATTAATTGCCGTTGTAACTGAGGGTGATGAGCAAGTGCATAGCATCGCTGATAATACAATTGAAATTCCCGATACAGACGAGCATTTGGTTCCACTGCTAGCAACAATTCCTTTTCAATTATTGTCTTATCATATTGCCGTTATGAGAAACTGTAATGTGGATCAACCTAGAAACTTAGCCAAGTCGGTAAC
>Ga0115004_10002196_pt1 | contig 16077 bp, 14 predicted proteins | sample ArcticOcean_MG_C_10_FD_88737 | JGI IMG/M metagenome (GOLD analysis project Ga0115004, IMG submission 88737) | Marine microbial communities from western Arctic Ocean - ArcticOcean_MG_CB11_90 | ecosystem: Environmental > Aquatic > Marine > Oceanic | place: Arctic Ocean: Canada Basin | collected...
AACATTTCTTTCTACCTTTAAAGCTCCAAAAAAAGATTTATTTAAATCAATCCAACTATAAATAAACAAATTGTTTTCAAATTCTTGGATTTGATTTTTTATTTTATCTGCATCAAGAGGGTTTTGAAGATAAATTTCTAAATTAATGTCTTTTTCAGTTTTGTTAAAAAAATTTAGTGTTTGATTTAAATTTAGAAAAATTACATTTTTATCAAACTCATAAAAACCACTACTGAATATACCTTTTACAACGTAAGTTTCTTGTTTTGGCAATCCGCCAAATGGTGTGCTTATAAAAGATGAAGAAAGTAAGTTTATTTTATCACCAGGTTGCAAATTTAAGTCTATTGCTAATTGTTTTCCAACAACTACTTCATCGTTTTTAATTTTGTAATTATTTCCTTCTACTAAAATTTTTTTTAAAAATGTAAAATTTTTTTTATTACTTTGATCTAGACCTTTGATTATAACCCCTTTTGTAGCGTCAGTCCTCATAACTACTCCTTCTCCACTAAAAGACTCTAAATATTCTACTTCTTTAAAATTATCAGTAAGTTTTTTTTTAAAATTATTATTAATTTTTTCATTGTTGTACGGTTTAATAATTAAATGTGGATTAAAGCCTAGAATTTTATTTGTAAGATCTGTTCTAAAACCATTCATAACAGACATGACTATTATTAAAACAGCAACACCTAACATAATGCCAACAAATGAGAATGCTGAGATTACCTTTAAAAAACCTTCTTTTTTTTTAGGTCTTAAGTTTCTTAATGCTATTAATTTTTCTACAGAACTAAACAATTTATTTTTTTAATTTTTCTTTTATATCTTTTAAGCTTAATATCAATGCATCCTTGCCAACTTCTTTAAATTCAAACTTTTCAGCATCTGATTTTGATCCAATTATAATCTGATAAGGAATTCCTAGCAAATCATGCTTTTTAAATTTTGCAGAAATATTTTCGTTAACATCATCTAATAATACATCTATTTTATCTTTTTTTAACTCTGTGTAAATTTTGTGAGACTTTTCTAAACTGTCTGTGTTATTTTTGTTTATACTTGGAATGATGACTACATCATAGGGTGAAACTGATTTAGGCCATTTCATAATGTTGTTTGTAAATTTAGCTTCAATAATTGCGCCAACTAATCTTGACACACCTATTCCATACGAGCCCATTTTTACTGCAACTTTCTTGCCTTCTGGATGATCGACTAAACAATTTAAAGGTTTAGAGTATTTATCGCCAAAATAAAAAATATGCCCAACTTCTATTCCTTTTGTTGTAATTTGATTGTCTTTTTTTACTTTTTTTTCAAAATTATCTTTATCAAATTTTTCATCTGTTACAGCATATAATGCTGAGAAGTCATTTCTCATTTTTTCCAATGAATCTTTTGTAAAATTATAATTACTCAATTCAATATTGAAAATATTTTTGTCTGCATAAACATTGCTTTCTCCAGTTTCTGCCAAAATAATAAATTCATGTGACAAATCTCCACCAATAGGTCCTGTGTCTGCAGCCATTGGTATGGCTTGAAGATCTAATCTATTAAACGTTTTTAAATAAGCAAAAAACATTTTGTTATATGAATCCTTTGCTTGCACATCATCGATATCAAAAGAATATGCATCCTTCATATAAAATTCTCTACAACGCATAATTCCAAATCTTGGTCTTACTTCATCTCTAAATTTCCATTGAATGTGATAAAGCATTTGGGGTAATGATTTATAAGACTTTATACTTGACCTAAAAATTTCAGTTATAAGTTCTTCGTTTGTTGGACCATAAAGCATTTCTCTGCCTTGACGGTCTTTGATTCTTAACATTTCTTCACCGTAGTCGTTATATCTTCCACTTTCTTTCCAAATATCAGCTGATTGAATTGTGGGCATTAACATTTCTTGTGCATTAATTTTATTTTGTTCGTCTCTAACAATTGTCTCGATTTTTTTCATGATTTTAAAACCTAAAGGAAGCCATGAATATATTCCTGCAGCTGATTGCTTGATCATTCCCGTCCTAAGCATAAGTTGGTGTGATTTTATTTTTGCGTCAGCAGGAAGATCTTTAGTTAAAGGTAAAAATAGTTTTGAAAGAAACATTATTTTAAATAACCTCTTAAATTTAAATAATTATTAATAGCTAGATAGTATATTACAGCAAAAATTATTGAAGTAATTAAAGTAGTTATTAAAAATTTTTTAGCAATTCTTGGGTTTTTTGGTGCTCCGGGATCGTTTCCTCGAAGATCATCTTTAAATTTAACATGCTGCGATTTTATCCCAATTGGTAAAACAGAAAAAAATACCATCCACCAGATACAGATATAAATAATTATAGCTCCTGTGATTCCCATTAAAGTCTAGAAATATTTATTGTTGTGTAGGGTTTTTTTCCTGTTCTATCTTTTACTATTTTTTTACAATTCTGTTTTAGTGTATCTATTAAATTTTTTTCTTGGTTTTTACTCTGGACAGAAAATGTTCTACAAATATTATCTATTTCATCTTCCATGTCAAATACGAATGTTTCAGAGATTTCCTCTGTTGGTATACCTTTGAAGGAGATAATTGGTTTTTTTATCTTGCCGTTATTTCCAATTAACACTGTTACTTCTAAATAGCCGTTTATAGATATATTTTTTCTTTCTTTAATAGAATTAGAATCTTCTCTTACACCTATAGATCCATCTAAATACATTCTGCCTGATGGAGCCTTGTCAATAATCTGAGGAGCATTGCTAGGAGCAATACGTATAATATCACCATTTTCTACCTGTAAAGTGTGTGGCACTTTCATTTCTTTTGCAAACTTAGCTTGTTCCTGCATGTGTCTGTGCTCACCATGAACAGGTATAACTGATTTTGGTTTTACCCATTCATACATATCTTTTAAATCATCTCTGTTAGGATGTCCTGATACGTGAACAAAAGCATTTTCTTCTGTTATAATTTCAATTCCATTTCTTACTATTTCATTGTGCATTGCATAAAGTTTTTTTTCATTTCCAGGTATAATTTTTGAGGAAAAAATTATTGTATCACCTTTCTCTAAATAAACGTCTGGGTGCATACCGTTGACTATTCGTTTAGTGGCTCCCATAGGTTCACCCTGACTACCTGTGCTTAAGTAAATAATTTTTTCGCGAGCAATATTTTTAGCCTCACGAGGGTCTATTGGTTCGATTAAATTTTGTAAATAACCACATTGTCTAGCAGCTTTATAAATTCTATGCATTGATCTACCTACTAATGATATTTGTCTATTAGTTTTTTTTGCACAATAAAAAACTGTTTCCATCCGAGCAACATTGGAAGCAAAAGTTGTTACAATTACTTTTTTTTTCTGTTGTGTAATAATATTTAATAAACTGTCTCTAACGTCTGACTCTGATCCCGCTCTACCTTCGTTAAAAACATTTGTGGAGTCACAAATCATTGCTAGAACATTTTGATTTCCAATTTCTTTTAGTTTTTTTTCATCAACTTTTTCACCAATTAATGGATTTGGATCACATTTCCAGTCGCCTGTGTGTAAAATAATACCAGCTGGAGTTCTTATGCTTAGTCCGTTTGGTTCTAAAATTGAATGTGTCAGCGTAATAAATTCTATTTCAAATTCGCTTAATTTTATTTTACCATTAAGTTGAACAATTTTTAGGTAATTTGTTATATCGATTTTTTTTTCTTTAAATTTTTCTCTAACTAATGCGGCTGTGAATGGTGTAGCAAATATTTTACATTTAAGTTCAGGCCATAAAACAGCAACGCAACCTATATGATCTTCGTGAGCATGCGTAAGCACAATTCCTAAAAGATCTTTCTTTTTTTCTATAAGAAAACCAGGGTCAGGGTATATTAAGTCTATTCCTGGAATAGAATCATCAGCAAAAGTAACGCCCATATCTACTGCTATCCATTTTTCATTATCTTCTTTTCCATAAGCATAAAGATTTAAATTCATGCCTATCTCGCCTGATCCACCTAGTGGACAAAATAGAAATTGTTCTTTACTCATTTAATTAAATTTTTATAAATAAACATAATTCCTTTTATAGTAATATGTTTGTCTGTTGTTGTTTTATTATGAATAAATTTTGTAAAAATATCAGCGTAGCCACCGGTTAAAATTATTTTAAATTTTCTATTAAATTTATAGTTAATCTTTTTAATTATATTGCTTATTAACCCCTGATAACCCAAAAGAAAACCCGCATTTAAAGCATCTTTAGTGTTTTTTCCAAATACTCTCGAATTAGACTTCAGCTTAAATATCGGTAAGGCGGCAGTAGATCTGCTTAAATTTAAAATTGATAATTTGATACCCGGAGCAATAACACCGCCTTCATAAATGCCAGGTTTTTTAACAATATCGAATGTAGTCGCTGTTCCAAAATCTACAATCAAGCAATTTGTTTTAAATAGGTTATAAGCTCCAATAGCATTCGCTATTCTGTCAGAACCAAGTTCTTTATAATTGTCTATATTAATTTTTATTATTTTTTTTAGTGGCAACTTTTTTATCTCATAAGCCGTGAAATTTTTACTAATTAGAAATTTATTAATTTTATTATAAATATTAGGGACAACACTAGAGAATAATATTTTTTTCTCTATTTTTTCTTTTAAAACCTGTTTAAAAAATTTATCTATATTAATATCTATTAGCAAGTCTTTAGTCTCAATACTGAGTTCTTTTAAAATTCTAGATTTCTTATTAATTATACAAATTTTAGTTGATGTATTTCCAATATCTCCTAATAAATAGTTCATTTCTTTAAATATATTTATTTTTAACGTATGTAAAATTATTATTGTTTAAATCATTTATCATTTTTTCATACGCAATTTTTAAGTTTTTAATGATTTTTACATTGTTAATAATTTTTTTGGTATGTTTGTTGAGGCAGGTTGAAATGAATCTTTCATTACAAGGTGCGACAAATGTATTTATGCCTAGGCCAGTAATTAAATAATTATCATTATTATACTCAATAACTTCTTGTAAAATTCCACAAATTTTTTTATTTTCTATTAATAGGTCATTAGGTTTTTTAATTTTAATAATTTTATTGGTGTAATTTTTAAGAACTTTCTTAATAATTTTTGCATTTATTATTAAAAAAAAATTTATACTGTACTTAGTTAAGTCAACCTTAAAAAATATTGAGATAAAGATATTTTTTTTTTTTGAAATCCATTTTTTGCCCATTGTTCCCTTACCTCTTGTTTGAATTTCAGAAACGACTAAACCTGAAGCATTTTTATATTTTTGAATTAATTTAATTGCTGTATTATTGGTGCTTTGGACGCTTTTAAATTTTATTATTTTTAACTTCATTAATTAATAATCAATGTATCAACAATATTATTTAAAAAAGATGGATACATAAAAAATGTTACGAGTATTAAACTACTCAAAAATAAAGTAGTAGAAATTCCTAAATTTTTTATTTGATCAAAAGAATTATTTGCATCATCAAAGTAAATAATTTTTACAATTCTTAAATAATAGAAAGCTGATATTACAGTGCTTAGCAAACCTATGATTGCAAGCGTGTACATCTTGTTCTCTATTACAGCAATGAATATGTAAAATTTTGCAAAAAAACCAGCAAGTGGCGGTATTCCTGCTAATGAAAATAAAATAATTAATAATGCGATCGACAAAATTGGGTGTTGCTTGGATATTCCAGATAGATCATTTAAATTTTCACAATATTTTCCTTCCCTTTTCATTGAAAAAATACAGGCAAACATACCCAGATTCATTATTACATAAATAGAAATATAAGTTATGCTGCTGCTGTACCCTAAGGTCGTACCGGTGGAAATTCCTGCTAAAGCAAAACCTATATGTCCGATAGAGCTATAAGCTATAAGTCTTTTAATATTAGTTTGACCTATTGCAGCAACCGCTCCTAAAATCATAGAAGATAAAGAAATAAAAATTAAAATTGGCTGCCATTGATCAACAATTTCACTAAAAGGAATTTGCATAAATCTTATAAAAACTGCAATACCAGCAATTTTAGGCACAACGGCAAAAAAACTTGTTACTGAACTTGGTGCGCCTTCGTAGACATCTGGTGTCCACATATGAAATGGAACAGCAGAAACTTTAAACGCTAAGCCTACTAAAATAAAAACCATAGCAAATACTGTTCCTATGTTTTCGGTACTTGTATTTAGACTGATAATTTCAAAATTTGTTGATCCGCTAAAACCATAAAGAATAGAACAACCATAGAGTAATAGTCCTGAAGCCAATGAACTTAAAATAAAATATTTTAATCCCGACTCATTAGATTTTAAATTATCTCTATTAAGTGATGCTAAAATATATAAAGATAGAGATTGTAATTCTAAGCCTAAGTAAAAAAGGATTAAATCATTAGCGCTTATCATAATAAACATACCTAGAACTGATAGAAGTAGAATCAAAGAATACTCAAAATAGTTTATTTTGGTTTCTTTTATAAAGTTTTGTGTAATTATTAATATGAAAAAAGTTCCTATTAAAATCAAGATTTTAAAAAAATTCGTAAAAGAATTAGACGTAAAACTATTAGAAAATAATTTAAACGAAACATCAAAAGAATTTAAAATAATTAATATTAAAGAAATTATAATTCCATAAACAATACTTGTTACTAAGATATAACTATTTTTAAAAAAAACACCAATCATTAGAGTTGCCAGTATTGAAACTGTAAGAAATATTTCTGGTAAAAAAAAATTTATATTTTCCATTATTTGACAGTATTTAAAATTAAACTTAGTTGGTAATCATTGATTAGTTTATCAACTGAAACATGAATGGTATCTAAAATTAAATTTGGATAAAAACCAAAAAATAAAGTTAATCCTGCAAGAGTAAATAGTATTAGCCCCTCTGATAGATTTAAATCTTTTAATTCAGTTAATTCTTTTTTTTCTAATTTTCCAAAAATTACTCTTTTGTACAACCAAAGCATATAAGCTGCTCCTAGGATAACTCCAATACTTGCAATTATAGCAACTAAAAAATTCTTTTGAAAAGCGCCTAATAAAATTAATATTTCACCAACAAAACCACTTGTTCCTGGAAGACCTATAGCTCCTAGCATAAATATAGCAAATACTAATGAGTATTTAGGTAAAATATTAACTAACCCCCCATACGAATTTATTAATCTTGAATGTACTCTGTCATAAACAACACCAACACATAAAAATAAAGCTGCTGAAATAAGTCCATGACTTAACATTTGGAAAATACTTCCTTCTATTCCTTGTTTTGTGAAAGTAAAAATACCAAGTGTTACAAATCCCATGTGTGCTACAGAAGAGTATGCAATAAGCTTTTTCATATCTTCTTGCATTAAAGCTACTAGAGACGTGTAAATGATAGCAATAATACTTAATGTAAAGACTAAAGGCACAAAATATTCTGAAGCAATAGGAAACATGCCAATAGAAAATCTTAAAAAACCGTACCCTGCCATTTTTAGCAATATAGCTGCAAGAATTACTGATCCAGCTGTAGGAGCTTCAACGTGGGCATCTGGCAACCAAGTATGAACAGGCCACATTGGCATTTTAACTGCGAAGGAACTAAAAAAAGCTAACCAAAGAAGATACTGAAATTCTTCAGGTATTCTGATTTGAAATATTTCAGTTACATCTGTGGTTCCTGTTATCCAATAAATTGAAATTATCGCAACTAACATTAAAACAGAGCCTAAAAGTGTAAATAAAAAGAACTTAAATGCTGCATAAACTCTATTTGGACCGCCCCATATTCCAATAATTAAAAACATGGGTATTAATCCAGCTTCAAAAAATAAATAGAATATGACTAAGTCTAAAGAACAAAAAACTCCAATCATGAATGACTCTAAAACAAGTATCGCAATTAGAAATTCTTTAAGCCTAGTTTTTACACTATTAATACAAGATACTATACAAATAGGAATAATGAAGGCGGTTAGAACTATAAATAAGATAGATATACCATCGACGCCAAACTTGAATTTTATATAACCGCTAATCCAATTTTTTTCTTCAACAAATTGAAATTCAGCTGAGGTTTTGTCAAAAACATACCATAAAAAAATAGTTAAAAATAAAGTTACCACACTAGTAAATAAAGAAATATAAATCACATTTTTATTTTCATTATTCTTATTATTAAAAATAAAAATAAAAATAGCACCTAAAATAGGCAATAGAGTAATCGATGAAAGTATTGGAAAATTCATTTCTAATTAATTATTAAATATGTCAATAAAAGTGATAAGCCTAAAAGCATTACAAAAGCATAGTCATAAATAAAACCACTTTGAAATTTGACTGCTTTATTAGAAAAAAACTTAACTGCTTTTGAAAAACCATCTGGACCAAATCTATCAATTGTATTTTGGTCTCCTTTTTTCCAAAAAAAATACCCTATGTATTTAAGTGGTTTGACAAATATAAATTCATATATCTCATCAAAATACCATTTATTTAATAAAAAATTATACAAAGGTGTATTAAAAATTTTTAGACCATCTAAAATAGAAGTGTCTTTTATATATAAATAGTATGTAATTGGAATTGCCACAACAACTAATACTGGGGTTACTAATAGTAACCAGAGTGGTAGATGTAAATGCTCTATTTCCTTTGCAAAAAATATTGAATTTTTCCAAAAATCAAAATAATTAAGCCCAATTAACATTTCTTTAAATAAATAACCTACAAATATGGCGCCTAATGCTAGAATTACTAATGGTAAAAGCATAATAAGCGGAGACTCATGTATCTTTTCTTTTGGCATTTCTTTGTTGTTGTAATCTCCATGAAAAGTTTTAAAAAATAATCTCCAAGAATATATAGAAGTTAAAAAGGCAGTAAAAATTCCAATTGTCATTGCATAATATCCAACAGAACTTCCTTTGAAGAAAGCAAATTCAATAATTGCATCTTTAGAGTAAAATCCAGATAGAAAAGGGAAACCTGTTAGAGCTAAAGTACCGATGAGCATTAAAATCCAAGTGTAAGGAAGTTTTTTCCATACGCCTCCCATCAACCTTATGTCTTGCTCATCTTTAAAAGCATGTATAACAGATCCTGAGCCTAGAAATAATAAAGCTTTAAAGAAAGCATGAGTAAACAAATGAAAAATAGCTACATGGTACGCTCCTACACCAGCAGCAAAAAACATATATCCTAACTGACTACAAGTTGAATAAGCAATAATTTTCTTAATATCATTTTGGACTAAAGCCACGGAAGCAGCAAATACAGCGGTTATCATCCCTATAATTGCAACAAAATTTAAAGCCATTTGTGAGTATTCAAATAATGGAGAACATCGTGCAACTAAAAACACACCAGCTGTAACCATTGTTGCTGCATGTATTAAGGCCGAAACTGGCGTTGGACCTTCCATTGCATCTGGTAACCATGTGTGGAATAAAAATTGCGCTGACTTACCCATCGCTCCGATAAAAAGTGTTAAACATATTATGGTAATTAAATTTGTATTAAATCCAAGAAAATTTATTTCTTTGTCAACTGAACCTGAGGCTTTAATAAAAACTTCATCATAATTTACTGTGCCAAAAAAATAAAAAATTAAAAAAATACCAATTGCAAAACCGAAATCACCGACACGATTAACTAAAAAAGCTTTTATAGCTGCGTTGTTGGCAGACTCTTTTTTATACCAAAATCCAATTAATAGGTATGAACACAAACCAACTCCCTCCCAACCAAAGAACAATTGAAGAAAATTGTCCGAAACAACGAGCATTAACATTGAAAAAGTGAATAAAGACAAATAAGACATGAACCTTGGTTTGTTTGGATCATGACTCATGTAACCAATAGAATAAATATGAACTAATGAAGATACAAAAGTAACAACAACTAACATTATTGAACTTAATGGATCAATATAAATTGACCAATTAACTTTAAAATTTCCAGAACTTATCCAATCTAAAATTTTATAATTTCCATACGCATCATGAACAGCACCGTTATAAAAAACTATACATGAAAGTACTGCGGAAATTACTACTAGTGTAGTAGTTATTATTTCTGAATATCTATCCCCTAGCGACTTAGCAAAGTAGCCTAATATAGAACCGAGTAATGGTAAAAAAATTAATATGTAGGGCATTTAACCTTTCATTTCATTAATTTCTTGAACTCGGATTGAACCTTTATTTCTGTAATAGGAAACTATTATCGCTAAACCTATCGCAGCTTCTGCTGCGGCAACAGTTAGTATGAACAGAGTAAATATTTGTCCTGTTATATCATTTGAATAAATCGAAAAAGCTACTAAGTTTATATTTACTGAAAGCAGAATGAGTTCAACTGACATTAATATTACTATTACATTTTTTCTGTTTAAAAAAATTCCTACAACGCCTAATAAGAAAATTACACCACCAAGTGCAAGATAGTGGCCCAACTCAACACTAATCATCTACCTTTACTCCTTTATTAAATTCTGCTTTTTCTAAACTGATTGAAGTTTTTCTTTCTCTGGATATCTGAGTAAAATAACTTTGTGTTTTTACACCTTCTCGTTTTGTGTAAGTTAAGATAATTGCACCTATCATTGCTAAAAGCAAAATAACACCTGCTACCTGAAACAAATGAATATATTGTGTATAAAGTACGTTTCCAAGCATGTGAGTGTTAGTAAGATTTCCATCTATTATTAACGCATCTGTTTTTATAAAATCTGGTTTGTACTGCCATCCACCAACAACGACTAAGACCTCAGCAAGAATAATTATACTTACTATTAATCCCACCGGTATATGTGTTGATTTTTTTTTATCTCTGAACCATGATTGTTTTTGTTCTGCAACGTTTAACATCATAACTACAAATAAAAATAATACTGCTACGGCGCCAACATACACGATAAGCATAATCATACCTAAAAATTCAGCACCTATCATAATGAAAAGACAACCTACCGAAATAAAATCTAGAATAAGAAAAAATACTGCGTGAACAGTATTTCTGCTTGCAATAACCATTAATGCCGAGCCAACTGATATAATTGAAAAAAAATAGAAAAAAAAGTATGTGCTAGCATTTTATCTATAAGGTTTATCTAACCTAATGTTTTTTGCTAAAACTTCTTCCCATCTATCGCCATTATCTAATAATTTTTTTTTGTTATAATAAAGTTCTTCTCTAGTCTCTGTTGCAAATTCAAAATTTGGACCTTGTACTATTGCATCTACAGGACAAGACTCCTGGCAAAGTCCACAATAAATACACTTAAGCATATCGATATCATATCTTGTGGTTTTTCTACTTCCGTCATCTCTCTCCGTTGACTCAATTGTTATTGCTTGTGCTGGACAAACTGCCTCGCAAAGTTTACAAGCAATACAACGCTCTTCACCACTCGGGTATCTTCTTAGGGCATGCTCTCCTCTAAATCTCGGGCTTATAGAGCCTTTTTCATAAGGGTAATTAATTGTTTTCTTTGTCTTAAACATTTCTTTTATACCCATCAAAGAAGCTACGATAAACTCTACTAAAAAAATTGTTTTTAATATTCTAATAATTGTCATTTAAAATAACCTTGTAGGTAATTTATCAAAATAGAAAAGAAAACTAGCGGTTAGCACAACATAAAATAAAGAAAAAGGTAGAAATATTTTCCATCCTAGTCTCATCAATTGATCGTATCTATATCTTGGTACAATAGCTTTAACTAAAGCAAATAAAAAAAACATAAACAATATTTTTAAAATCATCCAAATTGGCGCTGGTACAATGTTTAATGGATAAATATCAATTGGTGGTAACCAACCACCCAAAAATAAAACAGATCCTAAGGCACACATAAGTAAAATATTTGCATATTCTCCCAACCAAAACATTGCATACATCATCCCTGAATACTCAGTTTGATAACCTGCAACTAATTCTGCTTCAGCTTCAGGTAAATCAAATGGAGGTCTGTTTGTTTCAGCTAAAGCAGAAATAAAAAAAACAACAAACATTGGGAATAGAGGTATTACATACCATAAATCCTTTTGAGCATTGATAATATCATTCAAGTTTAAAGAGCCTACACACAAAAGAACGTTGATAATTATTATACCAATTGAAACTTCATAAGAAACCATTTGAGCTGCTGATCTTATAGCTCCAAGAAATGGATACTTTGAATTTGATGCCCATCCACCCATAATAATTCCATAAACTCCTAAAGAAGAGACTGCAAAAATGTAAAGTATACCCACGTTAATATCTGCTAAAACAAGATCATCACTAAACGGAATAACAGCCCAAGCTACTAAAGCTAAAGTCATTGTTATAATTGGTGCTAATATAAATATAATTTTATTAGAACTTGCTGGAATTATTATTTCTTTAAGAATATATTTTAGTGCGTCTGCTAAAGTTTGCAATAAACCAAAAGGACCAACTACATTTGGCCCTCTTCTTTTTTGAACTGCCCCCCAGATTCTTCTATCTAACCACACAACTAAAGCTACAGATACAAGAACAGGAATTAAAATAAATGCAATCTTATAAAGTTCACTTGATAAAATATTTATATATTCCATTTTAATTGTTGGTTCCATTTTTCTTATTATTCATATTTATATTTCTACAATCGCTCATAGTTTTTGATGCTCGCGCAATAGCATTACTGTAGTAGTAGTCTAGGGGCCTAATCTCAATTTTTTCATTTGTACTTAAAGATAACGTTTCGTTTTTAGTTGCTGTATTTTTTAAGGGCAATAAGTCTATTTTGGAAAACATTGGTATTTCTTTAAGAGCAAGTTTTCTAATAGATAAAAAGTCATCAAATAAATTTGAGTTATAAAGATTATTATTTATAAGATTAAAAATCTTCCAGTCTTCCAGCGCTTCATTAGTTGGGTACGAAGCTTTTTTACATTCTTGAACTCTTCCTTCTAAGTTTGCGAAAAGACCTTCTTGTTCTGTATAAGCTGGACTAGGTAAAATTACATCTGCTATTTCAGCGTTACGATCTCCGTGAGATCCTTGATAAATAATAAATTCATTATTTTTTTTAATTTCAAGATTGTCTGAGTTAACTAAATATATTAGTTTAAATTCTTGATTTTTTAGTTTGTCGAAAAATATAAAATTATTTTTATCTTCAGTATTGTAAAATTTAAGATCTATTGCACCTACTGTTGATGCATTTTGGATTAAAATATTTAGAGCATTCCAAGTCTCGTTTATAAAATTATTCTTAGCTAAAAAATTTTTTGTTTCTTCTAAAACATATTTTGCATTTTTTAGTTCTAATGCTGACTCCCCTATAATAAATAAGGGTTTTTTTGAATTATTTAATTTTTTATTAATATCGCTTTTGCCCTCAAAAATACTTTTTAACTCATTAATGTCTTCACCTAACAATGTATAGTCATAAGTTAAATCTCCAGGGTTTCCAATCGAGAAGATTGGTGTTTTATTTTTCACAAAAGATTTTCTTAACCTTGCATTTACCATGGTAGCTTCATGCCTTGGGTTACAGCCAACTAGTAATACTAAATCACAATCTTCAATTCCCTGTATAGAACTATTAAATAAATAATTTATTTTATCTTTTGGATTTATGTAAAAATTTTTTTCTCTAAAATCATAATTCGTACAATTAATTTTTTTTAATAAACTTTTTAATGAAAAAATTGTTTCAATTGAAACCATGTCTCCAATATGAGCTCCTATTTGGCCTGGATTTACAGAGTTAATTTTGCTTGTAATTAGTTCTATTGCCTCATCCCAACTTGACTTAACTAGTTTGCCGTCTTTTTTAATATATGGTTTATCTAACCTTTGCTTTAACAAGCCATCACACGCATACCTAGTTTTGTCTGATATCCATTCTTCATTAATTTCATTGTTTAATCTTGGCAGAACTCTTTTAACTTCCCATCCAAATGTATCGACTCTAATGTTTGAACCGACAGCATCCATAACATCGATGGTTTCAGTCTTTTTTAATTCCCAGGGTCTCGCTTCAAAAGCATATGGTTTTGAAGTAAGCGCGCCTACAGGACATAAATCAATAACATTTGCGGATAACTCAGAAGTCATTGACTGTTCTAAGTAAGTTGTAATTTCCATATTCTCACCTCTTCCTGTAGCACCAATCTCAGGTACGCCAGCAACTTCCTCTGCAAATCTTACACATCGCGTACAATGGATACACCTGGTCATTTGTGTTTTAATTAAGGGGCCCATATACTTGTCTTTTACTTCTCTTTTATTTTCAGAAAATCTTGACTTATCAAAACCGTAAAACATTGATTGATCTTGTAGATCACATTCACCGCCTTGGTCACAAACAGGACAATCTAGTGGATGGTTAGCTAACAAAAATTCCATTATTCCCTTACGAGCTTTTTTAACAAATTCTGTATTAGTTTTGATTTTCATTCCTTCAGCGGCTGGCATTGCACAAGAAGCTATAGGTTTTGCAGACTTTTCCATTTCAACAAGACACATTCTACAGTTACCTGCGATAGATAATTTTTCATGGTAACAAAATCTTGGAATTTCAACATCAGCTAACTCACATGCTTGTAAGACTGTCATGCCTTTTTCAAATTCAATTTCTTTTTCATTAATTATTATTTTAGGCATTTTCATTCTCCAAAAAATGCTGATCAACTAAATAAGGAATTTTTTTCTTTCTTCCGAATGTCGGTTCACCAATACATCTCTTTTCTATTTCTTTTCTGAAATGTCTTAATAGCCCTTGAACAGGCCAAGATGCGCCTTCTCCAAACGCACAAATTGTATGACCTTCAATTTGTTTTGTAACGTCTTCTAGTAAATTTATATCATTATAAGTTGCTTCACCTTTTCTAGCCCTTTCTAAAATTCTCCACATCCAACCCGAACCTTCTCTACAAGGGGTGCATTGGCCACAACTTTCATGTTTATAAAACCTGGCTATACGCGCCATACATTTTACTATGTCCTGATCTTTATTAATCACAACAATGCCTGCGGTACCTAGTCCACTTTTATTTGCTATCAATGAGTCGAAGTCCATTGTTATAGTGTCACAAATATTTTTTGGGAGTAATGGCATGGATGATCCACCGGGTATGACAGCTTGCAAATTGTCCCATCCACCAATAACACCACCCGCATGTTTTTCGATTAATTCTTTTAAAGAAACACCCATTTCTTCTTCAACATTACATGGGTGATTTACATTTCCAGAAATACAAAAAATTTTAGTACCAGTATTTTTCGGTTTACCTAAAGATGAAAACCATTTTCCGCCTCTCCTTAAAATAGTTGGAACAACAGCTATTGTTTCAACGTTGTTAACTATAGTAGGACATCCGTATAAACCTACTAATGCAGGAAATGGTGGTTTAAGTCTTGGTTGGCCTTTGTTTCCTTCAATACTTTCCAACAATGCTGTTTCTTCTCCACAAATATAAGCGCCTGCACCGAAGTGAATATGAATATCAAAATCCCATCCAGTATCACATGCATTTTTTCCTAAAAAATTTTTTTTGTATGCTTGGTCAATAGCTTCTTGCAATCTGTTTCCTTCATTAAAATACTCACCTCTAATATAAATATAACAAACATGAGAATTTACCGTGTAACCAGCAATTAAACATCCTTCGATTAATTTTTGTGGTTCAAATCTAATTATATCTCTATCTTTACAAGTGCCTGGCTCTGATTCATCTGCGTTTATGACTAAATAGTGAGGTCTAGAACCAACTTCTTTTGGTGCAAATGACCACTTAAGACCAGTGGAAAAACCAGCACCGCCTCTACCTCGCAGCTCAGATGTTTTAATTTCATTTATAATCCACTCTCTTCCTTTGGAAATTATTTTTTTTGTATCACTCCAATCATCTCTTTTAACAGCATCATTGATTTCCCAACCAAGAGCATTGTGTAAATTTTTAAATATTTTATTTTCTTCTTTAAGCATTTTTTTCACCGTTTATAACTGGTCTATTTTTTTCTGGAGCAGCACTTGTCCTATTTCTAAATGATCTTGGTTTTATTGGTTTGTCTTTTAATAAAGAATT